>Ga0209495_1002146_pt1 | contig 13155 bp, 10 predicted proteins | sample EN1Hudsemesocosm_FD_184629 | JGI IMG/M metagenome (GOLD analysis project Ga0209495, IMG submission 184629) | Methane-oxidizing microbial communities from mesocosms in the Hudson Canyon - EN1E Hudson Canyon (SPAdes) (version 2) | ecosystem: Environmental > Aquatic > Marine > Cold seeps | place... | reverse complement strand
GAATAAGTTAAAGCTAAGCTAATATTAACGTCCGCTATAGAGATATGAAATACTTAGTACGCAGAATACCTCGCATTGCGCAAGCTTCGTACTGACTACTTGAAGATAAATTATTTTAACCAACGACGGACCAACCTAAAACCAAGCCACTCAACATGCCCAAGCTAAAACTAATAAAAAAACAACACATCTGGCTACCGACACCACTAGGCCTAATCATCATTACCCTAGTTCTTTTATCAAGCTCCGTTTTCATTCTAAAAAACCTAGCACACTACCTAGCGCAACAACAAAGCATCAAATCCCCCATACTCATTATAGAAGGCTGGATAAGCGAACACGCCTTACAAGAAGCCATAAAACACTACAAAACCGCAGACTATGAAATCATAATAACCACAGGCGGGCTGATAAAAACAAGAAACTCAACAAAACACAAAACCTATGCCGATCTTGCCGCAGCCTACCTGCGCAAAAACAGCTTAAACAACTGCAATATAAAAAGCCTGCCGACACCAGAGTCCGCACAAAACCGCACCTTCCTCAGTGCCGTCATCGTCCGAGACTGGCTACAAAAACAAGACATCAAAACAAAGCAAATCAACCTCTACTCACAAGGCGTACACGCAAGGAGAACCAAAGCTCTATACCAAATGGCCTTTGGAGAGAAATACAAAATTGGCATTAACGCAGCAAAAACCACAGAATACAAGTTAGATAACTGGTGGGAAAGCAGCACAGGTGCCAAAGCCGTCATAACAGAAACAATAGGCCTAATTTGGGTGAAATGTTGTTTTTATCCAGGAGCATACCAATCCCACCAAGAAAAATGGGGAGTATACAAGCATTGAAAATCAATACTTTCCCTTATTACCTAGAAGATTAAGTGTAACCGCTTACGACCCATTTTAAAAATGATTCTAATTTCAGTATTTTTGGTGCCTTAGGTTTATGGTAGATAATATGAGAAGGTTTTCAATTTAGACTTATTTTGTATTGTGGAAGACTAGTTTTTGAAGTGGATAATGAAAAATGATACTATCACCTACTAGGTAATTAATGGCAGCTAGCCCCCTTAATTTTAAATTATTTTAACAAATTTATTTTTTGCTAAAATTTATGAGCATTACTTTAATGCTGTATTTGGTTGATGATAATAAATAAAAAGAGATTTTTACCGTAATATGATAATTTCACATAAACATAAATTTATTTTTATAAAAACCAGAAAAACAGCTGGTACTTCCATTGAAAAAGCACTATTGTCAATTTGTGGTGATGAAGATGTCATCACTCTGGATCATCTACACTCTGGAGAGCAAGATGTTTTTATGGATGACGCAAGAAATTATCAAGGAAGCTGGGTTCCAGTAAAAGAATTAATAGCGAGTCAAACACTGCTAGATACATTAAGGGTCGGTAGGGATTGGTTGCAAAGGCCTAAGTTTTATAATCACATGTCAGCTTGTTCTGTAAAGTGTAGAGTTGACCCTAATATTTGGAACTCATATTATAAATTTTGTTTTGAAAGAAACCCTTGGGATAAGTGTATTTCCTTTTATTATTGGCAAGGGCGTGGTGGTCGAGGTTTGGGGACATTTCGAGATTACTTACTTCAGTCACATAAAAGAGGAACACTAGATCAATCTTTACCTAAAGATTGGCGGCGATATACTTTTAAAAATCAATTAATTGTAGATGATGTTTATGATTTCAATGACTTGTCTGGGAATCTATTAAGAGCATTAAAAAACACACGCTATATAGGCGATGGAAGTGAGGTTAAGCTACCTAAATTAAAAGGTGATTTAAGAAAAAGTGACTTTAAATATGATAATGAAATGGATGAATTTATTCGTGATATTTTTTCTAATGAAATACAGTTGCTATCTTATGAATGTCCAGAACATTTAATAAATAAATACTAATCTTTAAGGATAACAATGAAAGTTTTAATTTTAGCTGAAACATGTAATCCAGCATGGGCTTCACTTCCCGGCTTTTCATATTCATTAGCAGACTCAATTGCTAAGCAAGTTGATGTTGTTCTGATAACGCATATTAGAAATAAAGAAGATATATCAAAAATTGATACCCACCAATTTAAAGAAATAATTTATATTGATAATGAATATATTGCATCACCACTTTACAAATTTAGCCTAATATTAAAAAAAATTGGTATTGGGGGCTTTATGACAAGTATGGCCTTAAAATACCCCGCTAATATAGCATTTGAATATGAAATCTATAAAAGCTTGAAAAATAGATTGCAAAATAAAGAGTTTGATTTTATCCACAGGATTTCTCCCGTTTCACCAACGGTTCCCAGTCCAATCGCAAAGTGGTCACAAATTCCCTTTATTTATGGGCCTATCAACGGAGCTTTACCGTGGCCAAAACAATACAAAGAAGAAATAAAAAAAGAACGAGAAATTTTAATACATATACGTAATTTTTATAAGTTTCTACCGTATTATAAAAGCTCATTTACCCATGCGACAAAAATATTAGCCGCCTTCAAACACGTAGAAAAAGATATCCCCTTATCAGAGCACCATAAAATTATTAAGTTTAATGAATTAGGGGTAGATACTGAACTTTACAAACCAAACCCTAAAAAAGATAAAATAAGAGCAAGCTGCCAATTTTTATTTGTTGGTCGCTTAGTTCCTTATAAATCTGCGCATGTAGTAATATCTGCATTTATTAAAAGTGTCGAGTTACGCAATAAACATCAATTGAATATTGTCGGAGATGGGCCTGAAAGAGAATCCTTACAAAAGCTAATTGATGATAATAAACTAAATAAATGTATTAAAATCTTAGGTTGGAAAAACCAAACAGAAGTGGCTCAATATATGGCTGATTCAGATGTCTTTGTTTTCCCAACGATTAGAGAAGTAGGGGGCAATGTGATATTAGAAGCAATGTCAGCAGGGCTTCCAAGCATCGTACCTAACTATGGTGGCCCGAGTGAATTGATTGATGATAGTACAGGAATACAAATACCCCTAGCGGATAAAAGTGAGTTTTTACAATCATATATTAATGGTATGGAGCTATTAGCCACCAATTTAGAATTAAGAGAAACGCTGTCAGATAATGCGAGAGAAAAGGCACTAAAAGAGCATTCTTGGCCGATGAAAGGCAAGCGAATGAAGCAAATATATGCTTTAGCTAAAGAAGAATTGTGATGCAACTTAAGCTGAAATTAGCTTTTGATGCCAGCAAAAAATGAGCAAAGGAAATGCGCTTGCCTATTTTGTGCTGCTTGCTTGGCCGATATTCTCAATTTGGCTCTACCGGCGTAAAAGCCTACAACTTGCCACCTTAATTACGATTATTGGTGGGTTTATGGTTTTAGCTGTTGGAACTTCAATTGATTTTCCGCTTATCCCTCCATTAGGAAAACATTCTATGCCGGTATTATCGGCAATATTAGGATGCTGGCTGGTGAAAAAGCAAAGAATCAAATATTTTTCTAACAAGGGTCTTGTTCAAATATTGGTCTTGTTACTATTTGCTGGTGCCTTTATTACAGCGCAGTTAAATGCTGATAGTATTATTGTTGGTGAGCGCTTTTTACGAGGCTTAACCTTTCATGATGCGATTTCTGCAGTTATAAGTATATTTATTCAAATCACCCCTTTTTTTATAGGCAGGCAATTTTTCAAAAGCTATCAAGATCAGCGTTTAATGTTTCGTTTTATTGTTGCGGTAGGGTTGCTTTACTCGATGCTAATACTGTATGAAATTCGTATGAGCCCACAGTTGCATAGCTTACTGTACGGCTACTTTCCTCATAGCTTTGCTCAACAAGCAAGAGGGGGAGGTTTTCGTTCAGTGGTATTTATGGGGCATGGCTTGCTGGTTGCTTTTTTTATCACTTGTGTTTTAACAGCAGCAACAGCACTAGAAAAAGTAGGAGAGAAAATTCGTACATTCTCACCTGTAATAGTGGGTTACTACTTTTTAATGGTACTGGTGCTTTGTAAAAGTAAAGCGGCGCTACTTTATGGGCTGTTTGCTTTTTTCATGATTAAAAAAACACCCTATAAAATGCAATTTCGTGCGGCTACATTTTTAGCGTTAATGACATTGTTATACCCTACGATGTCAATTATGAAAATATTTCCACATCAAGAACTGGTTAATGTGACAAGCAGCTATTTTGGAGCAGATAGAGCGAGTTCTTTAAGTTTTCGATTTGATAATGAACACATATTATTGAACCATGCAAGAAAACGATTTTTCTTTGGCTGGGGAGGCTCTGGGCGAAATAGGGCGCGTAATGAAGAGACGGGAGCCGATATATCGGTCACCGACGGGCGATGGATAATTACCTTAGGACTTTCTGGAATAGTAGGCTTTATTGCTGAGTTTGGTTTATTAGCTTTAAGTATTTTTAGAGCCAAGCAAGCGGCTAAATTCATTAAAGATAAGCAACGGCAAACCTTATTGGCAGCACACGCGCTGTTAGTCAGTATTATTATGGTAGATCAACTCCCTAATGCTTCATTATCCCCGTGGCTATGGCTAATTACGGGTATATTACTAGGCCGCTCAGAATATATTATTGCCAACAAAGGAGAAAGTATAAGTGGCTAAGGTATTTTATAAAACCATTTCAGGGGGAATTACCAAGCTCCAAAAATCACATTCGATGAATAGTAGTTTTTGGGTGGCGTTTGGTATGTTATCAAGCCAATTGATAAGATTATCGAGTAATCTTGTTTTAACAAGACTGCTTTTGCCAGAATATTTTGGGATTATGGCGATTGTTAATTCTGTTTTGGCATTTTTCACATTAATGACAGATATAGGTTTAGTTCCAAATGTCATTAATTCAAAGCGAGATAAAGAGCCTGAATTTATGCAAACGATTTGGTCATTGCAGGTTGTAATGGCTGCATTGGTTAGTGTCCTTGTGATTTTAGCAGCATATCCAGTTAGTTTGTTTTACGCTGAGCCACTCTTATTACCAATTCTTATCTTAGTTGCTATATCATCCTTCTTTGCTGGAATGAACTCAGTGGCGCTGTTATTAGAGAGAAAATACATCAGATTAAAGAAACTCGTACTTTTTCAGTTAGTATCCCAACTATTAGGGACGATAGTTATTATAATTTTGGCATACTATACAAAAAGTATTTGGTCGTTAGTTATTGGTGTTATGGTAACAAAACTAATTATGCTTACCATGAGTTATATGTTTTTTAAGCCTAATTATTCTAAATTTAGATTTGAAAGAACAACGGTTTCAGAGGTCTTTAATTTTGGTAAATGGATTTTTTTGTCGTCGATTTTTTCGTATATCAACTCACATAGCCGACCAGTAATTTTGGCGGTATGGTTAAGCATGGTGCAGGTGGGCATTTACACTGTCGCAGCGAGCTTGGCAGCTGTCGTTGAAGCGATAGTAAATAAATTAGCTAATATGATTTTAATGCCAAAATATCGACAACTTATTTTAGGTGAGAATTATGGGGGGATTGTTGCGGTACGTAAAAAAATGATAATGTTTTTTCTTCCGCCCACCATTTTAATTGCAATTTCTGGTGAATATATCGTTCGTATTTTATATGATGATCGCTATCAGTGGGCAGGAGGAGTGTTACAAATACTTGCTTTAGGGAGAATAGCAACATTACTATCTTCTACTGCCAGGCCACTTTTATTATCTATGGGTAATCCTAAGGCACATATGGGTACTCAAGCTATGAATACATTTATCAGTCTACCTTTATTGCTTTTGACAGGCAGCTTTACATCAGTCAATGGCTTAGTCATAGTGATAGCTTTGCTACCATTCATTGATTACATTATTGTAAGAAGACAGATAAATCGGCATAAAATTTCTTTGTTTAAAGTCGATAAATGGCTTGTTTTGGTGGCGATTATGGTTATCTTTTCAAGTTGGTATGCGTTAGATTCATCGGCCTTAAAGTTGCTTAAGTCTTTCTTGTTAACACTAACTGTTAATTTAGACTTTAATAGCCATGATTTACTTCAGAATATTTACGGTGAGTTTTTTGATGAAAGCAACTGAGTATATTATTTCTCCTTTCAAAGTGAGTGAAGACTTTTTATTTGCACCAAAATCATTTTTGGTAGATTCTTTTGTACAGGCGGTTGAAGAAATTCAGTTAGCCAAAATAACAACTGATCAAGGTAGTGTTAATTTTCTGCTTTCTCCCAACTCATTAAGTAAAAATAAAGACGCAAAGAGTTTCTTCAGGCGTATTAAGCCAGTTTCTAATAAGGTGATTGAGCTTTCCGAGAAAAGTGTTTTTATTGATTTAAGAGTGAACTCCCCAGCAAATGTTTCTCACGCGATCATGATTCACTTACCCATTACTATTTTGGTACAGAAGTTCTTTGCTGATGAACTTTTGAATAAAGAGTTGGTGCTCATTCTACCGAAGAATATACCACAGCATATTTCTGAGATGTTTGAGGCGCTTGGTTATAACTATGTAGCAACAAATTCACCCATATTGGGGTTGCAAATTAAATTTGAGGCAAGCTCTTGGGCAGTGTGTAGAGGTGAGTTATCTAGTATTTTACGCTCAGGGATTCGGTCTGATAATTTTATTAATAAGATTCAGTCTTTATCCAAAAAAACCGCCAAAAAACTTTTTATCTCTCGAAAAAGCGGTAGAGTTCTGAAAAATGAGTCTGAAATTGAAGGTGTCCTCACTTCGCTAGGGTATCAAAAAATCTACATGGAAGAATATTCTATCTTAGAGCAGGTTGCGATGGTTTCTCATGCGGATAGTATTGTTGCAATACATGGTGCTGCACTTGGTCTGCTTTCATTTAGAGCAGTTTTTAACTTGCCACCAATTCAATTACTTGAATTGTTTCCCGCTTCTCACATGACGAATGTATATCGAGTTCTTGCTCATCAATTAGGGGGTAAATGGACTGGTGTGAGAGGTAAACTTTCTAAGGAAATTATTGAATTTCTTTATGATGCTAAGCCAGGAGATATCAGAAAGTATTCTCAAAGTGATTTTGAAATATGCAAGGAAAGCCTATTAATGGCGTTAGGTAAACTGGAACAAACAGGATAATAAAATTAAGGGTAAACAATGTTAAAAGATATTTTTAAAAAGATTGTATTTAGAACCGGCCGCTTTAGGGCTATCTATATAAAGTTCGTCAAGCCTTCAGGGCACGAATATGCATTATTTCTCAAGAAATGGGGGAATTATTATGCTATCGGTGATGGTTGTGCTATCTGGCCTTATACCATTGTGACGAATCCCGAATATACGAGATTAGGCAATAATGTCATGCTAACGGCATGTACCATATTAGGGCATGATGGCTCAATTGCGGTATTAAATAAGGCTTACAATAAAAATCTTGACCGTGTGGGCAAGGTTGATATTAAGGATAATGTCTTTATTGGGCATGGCGCTATTATTTTACCGGGCGTAACGATTGGCCCCAATGCGATTGTTGCTGCGGGTGCCGTAGTGAGTAAGGATGTGGCTGAAGGGTCTATTGTTGGTGGCGTTCCTGCAAAAGAAGTGGGGCGAATGGATGAACTGGTTATGCGCTTAGAAAAACAAACAGAGCAATTACCTTGGGCAGATATTATTAAAAATCGTGAAGGTTCTTTTGATCCTAGTCTTGAGCCTCTTTTGAAAAAAATGAGAGTAGATTATTTTTTTGGTGAGGAGTCGTTTAGTGATTAATTACATTTATTTTATGTAAGTAATTGTTTTATATGGCTATTATAGGGTAATGTCTGGTTTTTTGAATGGAAAAATGAATGAGGGTTCTTTTTTATGGGATTTTCAAATGATGATTATTAAAGGTATATATGGTTATTATTTATTGTGAAAAAAGTATTGGTTGGTCTCCTGTTGCTTATATGGTAAAGCTAGCTGTCCACTTGTTTGATGCTGAATTAGTGATGCTAGAGTACCGAGGAGCCAGTCTTGGTGAAAAATTATCTACTTTATTTTTGAAAAGAAAAAACAGGCAGGGAGAAAAGTTACTTATTGTTTGTCCCTCGCCGACTGAGCTATCTCTGATATTTCAGGAGTATGATTTTAGAAGTCGTTTTGATTGTATTACTGCTTGGGTGTTTGATTCTTTTTGGGTGGACCGAATTCCTTGGTTTGTTAAGAAAACAGGGCTGTTTGATCACTTTTTTATTACGTCTAGAGAGGATGTAGAAGAGTGGGAAAAATTAACTAATACACCAACAACGTGGATCCCTTGGGGCGCGGATGTTTTAGGGTTAGGTGGTGTTGAGGCAAGTAGGAAGTGGGATTTAGTGCGTGTGGGGCGACAGCCTAAAGACTGGGATGATGATGATGTTACTCAGGGTTTGTGTCGGAAAAATAATATTTGTTTTGGAGGTAGACCTGATTTTTTTGAAGATGCGATTCAAAATCAGAAGGCCATGATGAGTGTTTATCAGCAAGCAAAATTTATACTAGCCTTCTCTAATATAGCGAATCCTGAGAGTTACACTCATCCGACGCGTGAATATTTAACGGCTCGATGGGTTGATGCTTTAGCGTGTGGTAGCGTAGTTGCAGGAATTTCACCACAAGAAGCTAGTATATCTGAGCTACTTTGGGATGGAGCAACGTTGGAGTTAGGAACTGTAAACGCAACCGAGGGGATGGCGATAATTAGTGAGGCATTAAGTGTATGGACGCAAAAACAAGCAGACTATAATTATTATCAATCACTTAAGTACTTAGATTGGCGCTGGCGGTTTATGGATATTGCTAACTTACTGGAACTCTCACCTAAAAAATTATTGCTTGAAGTGGAGCAATTGAATTTTAAGATTACTAATGCTGACTGATTAAATTACGAAGATTGAAGGTGAATGGTTTTTATGTAATACCAATCCCAATAAATAATGACTATTACTTTCTTCATTCCCGAAATTTTTAATCGGGAACCCAGGTGACCACAATAGATTCCTGCTGGAGCATGCAGAAATGACGATTTTTTAGAAATAAGAGTTTAAGTATGAAATTATTGGGGTTGGTATAAGCTGGATACCATAAAAATGTTTTCGGAAGGTAGCTTGCATGTACTTATAAAACCTTGTGTATACGGTGTTAATGGATTGTATTTATGATGAATAGTATTGGTATTGTTTCTAAAAATTCCTTGTCTTATGTAAAGGCTGTTTTTGATGCTTATGTTAATAAGCAGGCAGTCGTTTTATTACGCTCTGTGAATGACCAAAGTCGTATTGAGCAGGTAGCTGTGGAGTCAGTTGTTGAGCCAGAGAATGATTTTGGTTGGTTTGATGCAGCTTATACGTTTGCTGATGATGATACGTTAGCACAAATTTCATTTACTTCGGGTACAGAGGGCGAGCCTAAAGGGGTTTTGTTAACACATAGAATGTTAGCTGATGTAACAACTCGATTGAATAATGTGATGGAGCTGGGTGCTTCGGTACGTGAATATGTGGGTGTGCCAGCAAACTTTTCATTTGGCTTAGGGCGTTTTCGTGCTGTGTCTGCCATAGGCGGCCGGTCTTTTTTACCAGAGTTTGGTTTTAACCCAGTGGAAATTAGGGATATGCTAAAGGCTGGCGAGATTAATGCAGTTTCTGCTGTGCCTACTTTGTGGCGGGTGTTATTAAAAAATCAGTCAATTTTTGCTGATGAGGCTTTAAGTTTAAAATGGATTGAGATTGGCAGCCAGTTTATGAGTGGGCAGGAAAAATCCCAATTAAAAACACTTTTTCCTAATGCGGTTATTGCGCAACATTACGGATTAACAGAGGCTTCTCGGTCTACGTTTTTAAGAATTGATAAAGCGACAGATGCGCAATTAGAATCAGTAGGCGTAGCGATAGGGACGACGAAAATTAAGATTTCTGAGTCAGGCCGTATTTGTATTCAGGGGGAGCATGTTGCTGAGCAGTTATTAGTTGAGGGGGCGTATGTAGATAATGTTGATACGAAGGGCTGGTTAGAAACAAGCGATCTAGGCTATATTGAGGATGGCTATCTTTTTTTTCAGGGTCGTGCAGATGATTTAATTAATTGTGCCGGCATTAAGTTGTCGCCTGATGCATTGGAGCATGACTTACGTGAATGCTTGATGATTAAAGGCGGTATTGCAATTGCTGCTTATGATGATGAATTAACAGGTAATGGCGTGTTACTGGCTTACCAAAAGTCATTAGCGTTAGATAAACAGGCATTATTTGTGGCATTAGCGGATATTTTGCTTACTTATGGTATTCATAATAAGCAGGTGATTAAAGTCATACCCGTTGATGATTTTCCACTAACAGCAACGGGAAAAGTAAAAAGAAAGGCGCTGGTTAAATTGTATCAACATCATTGTATGGGTGATGATGTAGAGGTTTTAACAGAAGGCGCGGGTGGCGAGGTTAATGATGATAGCTATACTAACGAGAACCTGACGGCCGAGGAGGCTTTAGTTCAGTCTATATGGCAACAAGTTTTATCGATTAAGCATGTGGATTTAGGTGCTAATTTCTATCAGTTAGGCGGTGATTCCTTAACGGCTATTAGCGCGGTGGTGGCAATTGAGAAAATGGGTGATGTGCCTGTTGAGGTTGCTAAAGGCATATTGCAAGGTTTTACGGTTAGGGAAGTTGCAAAACAGTTAAGTGAGCAAAGTGGTCGGGAGCATTATAAGCATCAAATTAATGCACCTGAAATAAAAGCAGGCATGATGATTAATGTTGTTCGTGGATTGTTAGTCTTGTTTGTTATCGGTGGGCATTGGTCGGCTGGTATTTTGGAACGCTTGCCCGCTAGTTTGAATATTTTATCGGTGTATTTAGCCCCCGCTTTTGCTATGGGTACACCTGGTTTTTCTATTATTTATGGGGTAGGGGCTGGGTTTTCTTTGTTTCCTTTGTTTAAATCCGATCCCGGTCGCTTAAAGTCAATTTTACGTAAAACAGTTGTTATGCTGTTGGCAGGCATTGTTATTTTGGCGGCAGTAAAAATATTGAGGATGTTTCTTTTTGGTCAGAGTATAACGGTGACTAATTTTATGGGGACATTTTATTCCGTGCTTACTTACTATTTTCTGATTAGTTTGAGTCTGTTCTTTTGGTTTAGAGTTATTTCTTATTCAGCGAGGCCGGCAGTCTTTAGTGTGTGCTTAGCTATTATATTATATACCCTGCACACTTTTATGATTCGTGATATCGGTTTGTACCGCCCAGAAGGCGTGCTTGAATTTCTTAAGCTATTATTAACGGCTAAATATTCATATTTTTTGATGCTAAATGGGACCATGCTGGGTATTTCAATAGGTATTCTTACAAGGAAGTTAGTGGTTGATGATAGAGAGTCAGTGGGTATTTATGCGATGGTTGGTTTATCGCTGATTACCTTAGGCATTGTGCTTTCAATCCATGCTGGGCATGAATCTGGGTGGTTAGTTTGGCCGAGTGAGTATAATTATATTTGGCGCTGGGTATTTTATACGGGTGTTGTGTTGTTGATGTTATCTATTGTTGATTATTTGTTGGCTGGCTATGGTGAGTATCAAAGGGGAATTAAATTCTGTTTTCAATTTTTCTCTGTTATAGGGATGTTGGCATTTCCTTTGTTTATAGCGCATGCAATAGTGCTCCCTATTAAGGAAATGTTGAGTTTTTATGGTATGCCAGCTGGGGCTGCATTAGCGATTCCTATGTTGCTATTTATGCTAGGTGCTTATTTGTTATTCCGCAAAGTGTATCGCTTGAGTTTTTTATAGGTGTGAGCTAGGAGGCTTCTATTCTTGGACAGCCTCCTAGTTGTATTTTTCCATAAAGCATTATGGCAGAAGCTTTTGTTAGTTACAGTATCAGATAGCAGACGGTGTGGGAGTGTCGGAATTGAATAGAAATGTTTCTTTAGATATTTTGAAAATTGTTTTAGCTTTTATGATAGTAGGAATACATGCAGGTTTTTTGTCTTCTTTAACGTCAGCAGGTAGTTATTTGACAGTGAACGGTGTTTTTAGAATAGCTGTCCCAATATTTTTATTAATTGGGGGGTTCTATTTTTATGCTGCGATATTAAAAGGTAAGGCTAGTGATTGGTTGAAAAGAGTTTTATACCTTTATATCTTTTGGATGTTGTTCTATTCAATATTTTGGTTGAATCTTGATTTTTCATTTCTGGGTTTTGCTAAAATAATGATTATTGGTTATTACCATTTATGGTACTTACCTGGGATGTTGGGTGCGGCTATTTTAGTTGTCGTACTGAATAAGCTCCCTTTAGGGGTGATGATATTTTCAATTTGTATAACATTTATTATTGGTGTGATTATTCAGTACCTTGGAAATTACCATGTGTGTAAAAACTCAGATGTAGATAGGTGGTTTAATATTTATTGGGTACATAGAAATTTTATATTTTTTGCTTTTCCATTTTTTTCTATTGGGTTCCTAATTAATAAGTATGAACTCCATGCGAAAATTTCGTTGAAGCAGTCTATTATCTGTAGTTTTATTGGTATGCTCCTGCTCTTATTTGAGTCCTATCTAAACTATATAGTGCCATCAAGAGATGGAGGGTTTGATAATTTTGGCTCACTGCTAATTATATCTCCAGCAATATTCATTTTATTTATGAAAATTAATTATCAAGGGAGAAGTAAAGAACTAGCTCTTTATTCATCTGGCGTGTATTTTATCCATATTTTTTTGTTGAGGGTTTACAAAAATCATACGGACTTTGATGGGACGGTTTTGACAATAATAGTATTTTTATCCTCAGTTTTTGTTACGTATTTTTTAATACGCGTGAATAGACGGTTTAAATTCATATTATAAGTAGTAACTAACAAGTTCAACATAAATATTTAGACAGTACTCCTAGTGCTATGTAAGAGACTTTTGTCAGTTTGTAGTTATTTAAAAATATTATTACGCCAGAACTTGCAGATAAGCAGGGCAAGCGCATATAAAATTATATGAAGAAATCACCTAAAAATTGAGCGATACTGCTTAATTTTTTGAGAAAGTATTATGTCGCTTAGTTTGATTGAAGCCTTTTCATCTATTGAAGACCCACGAGTAGAGAGGCATAAACGCCACAAACTGATTGATATCATTGTATTGACCATTTGTTCTGTCGTGAGTGGTTCTGATGGCTGGGAATCAATTGAAGAGTTTGG
>Ga0209495_1002140_pt1 | contig 13168 bp, 14 predicted proteins | sample EN1Hudsemesocosm_FD_184629 | JGI IMG/M metagenome (GOLD analysis project Ga0209495, IMG submission 184629) | Methane-oxidizing microbial communities from mesocosms in the Hudson Canyon - EN1E Hudson Canyon (SPAdes) (version 2) | ecosystem: Environmental > Aquatic > Marine > Cold seeps | place... | reverse complement strand
TCAGTATCTCTGCTTTGCCGTCTGTATTGTTACTAGTTGTTGCCAATAATACTGTATCGTCAGTAGCAAATAATTTTGCTGTTTGAGGAATACTCTGACTTCCTACAACAACGCGTAATGGCTGTCTAACTACTTGCTTGTCTAGATACCAGTCACCTTCAGGGCGAACTGTTAAAGCAGGATCATCTTCAAGTACTGTTCCCATACCCGTTAAGATAGCTGAACTTCTAGCTCTTAACTTTTGTACATCTTGCCGCGCTGCTGGGCCTGTAATCCATTTACTCTCACCTGAAGCCATTGCCGTTCGTCCATCAAGACTCATTGCCATTTTACTGCGTACAAAAGGTCTACCCGACTGCATTCTTTTACAAAAACCAGGATTTAACTCTTTCGCCTGCTGTTCTAATATCCCGACACTGACCTCGATGCCTGATTCTTTAAGCCGATTTATACCATTGCCTGCAACTAGGGGATTAGGATCTTCCATCGCAACAAAAACACGTTTCACACCAGACTTAATCAAAGCATCAGCACAAGGAGCTGTACGACCAAAATGGCTACACGGTTCTAATGTGACATAAGCATCAGCATCTTTTGCCAATAGTCCTGCTGCATGAAGTGCATTTACCTCAGCATGGCCTTCACCAGCACGTTGGTGCCAGCCTTCTCCAACAGTCTGATTATTTTTGACAATAACACAGCCTACTCGAGGATTAGGATCTGTTGTAAAAAGCCCGCGCTCTGCAATACACAAAGCACGGGCCATATAATGTTCATGAATTGACATGATTAAGACTTACTATGGCGTTCCTGACAACGTGGACAAATATGTTCTCCATTTTCATATTGCCACAACTGCTCAAGTGCTGCTTCCAACGATCCTTCAAACCAAGCTCGATCATCAGTAATACGGCGTCCCTCTACATCACTGCGCTGAATACTTCTCGTTTGTTCGATATAACGAACACCTTGGGGATTACAAATATCGCAAAAAATAATGACTCTAAGCATAAAATATCCCTCTCACTTATCCGACTGTTCGGTTCGGCTTTCCATTCGCTCAATTTCTTCACGAAAAGCATTCACATCCTGAAAGCTTCGGTAGACTGAAGCAAAACGTACATACGCCACTTCATCCAATTCTCGTAAAGCGTCCATCACCCAATCACCAACAAGGCGACTTTCGACTTCACGCTCCCCTGTCGCAATCAATTGACGAATAATGCCTTTAACAGCAGAATCTATTGCATCAATACTAACAGGTCTTTTTTCCAAGGCCTTCAAAAACCCCGAACGCAATTTATCTTCCGAAAACACGGCTCGTGACTGATCACTTTTAACCAAGCGTGGCAGTGTTAATTCTGCAGTTTCATAGGTTGTAAAACGTTCTTTACACTCCACGCAACTGCGACGGCGTCGAATCGCGTCCCCCTCAGCAGAGAGACGTGAGTCGATTACCTTTGAATCATCAGCACCACAAAAAGGACAACGCATTTCAGATTAATCTTAGCTGTAAACAGGTAATGATGCACATACTGCTAATACTTTCACTTTCACGTCAGCCATAACAGTTGCATCACCACGGCTATCGATAACATCACACATCCAAGTCGCAAGATCTTTACATTCTTGCTCTTTAAAACCACGTGTTGTAACTGCAGGTGTACCCACGCGAATACCTGATGTTACAAATGGAGATTGAGGATCATTAGGTACTGAGTTTTTGTTGATTGTGATGTTTGAATCACCCAACCATGCATCCACTTCTTTACCTGTTAATCCCGCTTCGATAAAGCTAACTAGAAATAAGTGGTCATCGGTACCTTTAGATACAACATCATAACCACGAGCCATAAAGATATCAGCCATTACGCGTGCATTCTTAACAACTTGCTCTTGGTATGTTTTAAATTCTGGCAACATCGCTTCTTTGAATGCTACTGCTTTTGCAGCAATAACATGCATTAAAGGACCACCTTGGAAACCAGGGAATACAGCAGAGTTTAATTTCTTCTCAATTTCAGCATTTGCTTTCGCTAAAATCAAACCACCACGTGGACCACGTAATGTTTTATGTGTAGTCGTTGTTGTTACATCAGCAATTTGTGTAGGGTTAGGATAAACACCTGCAGCAACTAAACCAGCAACATGAGCCATATCAACTAATAAGTAGGCACCAATTGAATCAGCAATATCACGGAAACGCTGCCAATCAACAACACGAGAGTACGCAGAGAAACCAGCAACAACCATTTTTGGTTTGTGTTCGTTAGCTAGGCGTTCAACTTCATCATAGTCAATCTCACCCGTTTCTTCATTAAGACCGTATGAAACAGAATTATAGATTTTACCTGACGCACTTACTTTTGAACCATGTGTTAAATGACCACCGTGAGCTAAGCTCATACCTAAGATGGTATCACCAGGTTGTAATAACGCTAAATAAACAGCGGCATTTGCTTGTGAACCTGAGTGCGGCTGAACATTAGCATAATCAGCACCAAATAAGGTCTTTGCACGATCCATAGCCAATTGCTCAGCTTGATCAACATACTCACAACCACCGTAATAACGTTTGCCGGGGTAACCTTCAGCATATTTATTTGTTAATGAAGAGCCTTGAGCCTCCATAACACGTGGGCTAGTGTAGTTTTCAGATGCAATTAGTTCAATATGATCTTCTTGGCGTTGATTCTCTGCTTCAATCGCAGCAAATAATTCATCATCAAATCCAGCAATAGTCATGTTTTTTTTGTACACAGTGTTCCCCTGTCTGTACGGTAAAATAATTCTGAGTATTCTACATTACCCTGTACTATGCTTCTATTATTTAAGGAATTTAATTTATGAATATTTCACTTATTGGTACCGGTTTGATGGGACAAGCATTAGGTGAACGCCTTCTTGAACAGCATCAGCAGTTAACTATTTTCAATCGTAGTTCTGATAAAACAACTCAACTACAGCAGCAAGGCGCTGCTATTGCTGCTTCTGCGCAAGATGCAGTTAACCTCAGTGAGTTTTGTTTGCTGATGCTCAGTGATGGTGAAGCAATCAACAATGTACTTGATAGTATTTCTGCTGAATCATTTAAAGATAAAACAGTTATTCAAATGGGAACCATCGCCCCCGATGAATCTCGAGCTATTGCAAAACGAGTGACTGAAAACCAAGGTCATTATTTAGAATGCCCTGTATTAGGCAGCTTACCTGAAGCACGATCTGGCACATTAATCTTAATGGCAGGTGGTCATATTGATGACTATGAGAATGCATTACCGTTATTGAAACTAATCGGTAAAGATCCTCAGTATATCGGTGTAATAGGACATGGATCTACAGTTAAACTTGCTATGAATCAATTGATTGCCGGATTAACATCAAGCTTTGCATTAAGCTTGGCTCTAATAGAAAAAGAAGGTATTGATGTTGAACAGTTTATGAGAATCGTTCGAGATAGTGCACTTTATGCACCAACATTTGATAAAAAATTAGATCGAATGGTGGAGCGAGATTTTGCAAACCCTAACTTTCCTACTAAACACTTAGCAAAAGATACTCGGCTATTTTTATCTGTTGCCAAACAACTTGGTTTGGAAACTTGTGCACTTGAAGGTATTGCTCAATTATTGGATAAAACACTTGAGCAAGGTTTAGCTAACACAGACTACTCAGCCATATATTCAGGTGTTTCAAAACCTGTTCAGTAGCTTCAAATACAATAAATACTAAATAGAATAGATACGGTTATTGAACGTTATTGCTCACTACCATTGCTCCGTAGTCTTTTTCTATAATACTGAACTTAATGATTTTGGAAAATAGCTTGTAACAGTTTATAGTGATAATAAAGTAGCCGGGAGAATATGATGGATAGAGACTTTTTCAATCATGAAGAACAAGTAGCAATCAGTAATGAGCGGATTAGGTATCTAGAATCACTGATTGAGCTTGAAAAGAGATATGCTAGATGGGATGCCTATGCAGAAAAATGCAGATTAGATCCTAATCATGAAGCATCGAGTGAAGAATTTGATCAAATGGAATTACGTCCTTCAACTTTTGCTCATTCACATGGTAAATAATTACGAACAGAAAAAAGATAATCAATCCGCACAGCTAACCTGTAATGCCACTTGAGCCTTTCTAGATTAGATACAAAAACGCCCTCTTTCGAGGGCGCTTAAATGTAACGATAGTTGTGAAAGTTTACAGGCTAAACAAATCTCTACGAATAATAGTCTCAACACGATCGGGTCCAGTAGATACAAGATCAATTGGTACACCCGCTAGACTTTCAACTTTATTGATATAAGCTTGAGCATTAGCCGGTAATTTATCAAATTCTGTAACACCTAATGTAGATTCGCTCCAACCCGGCATGTCGATATATTGTGGTTCACAACCTTCAAACTCATCAGCACTTAGTGGCAAAACATCAACTGCTTTACCATCACGTTCATAGGCAATACATAGACGAATTGTATCTAGACCATCTAGTACATCAAGCTTTGTTAAGCAAAGACCAGTCACACTGTTCACCCAGCAAGCACGACTTAAAGCAACCATGTCTAACCAACCACAACGACGACCACGCCCTGTTGTTGCACCGACTTCATGGCCTTTATCAGCTAAATATTGACCGATTTCGTTTGCAGCACCATCACTATCTAATAGTTCTGATGGGAAAGGACCTGCACCAACACGTGTTGCGTAGGCTTTAGTAATTCCTAATACATAGTCAATATGACATGGTCCAACACCGGCACCTGCTGCTGCACCACCTGCTGTTGTATTTGAAGATGTTACATAGGGGTATGTACCATGATCAATATCTAATAAGGCGCCTTGAGCACCTTCAAACATGACATTATCACCTGCTTCAGAATACTCTTTCAGCATTTGAGGGATATCAGCAATAAGCGGTAATAGAACATCACGCATGGCTAAGATATCATCACGAACTTTCTCAAAGCTTACTGGTTGTGCTTGATAGTAATTAATTAATGAAAAGTTATGGAACTTGACGACTTCTTCAAGCTTAGTAACAAAGCTTTTCTCATCAACAAGATCACCTAATCGTAACCCACGACGGGCTACTTTATCTTCGTATGCTGGACCGATACCACGGCCTGTTGTACCAATAGCTGACTTACCTCGACGGCGTTCACGGGCTTGATCTAAAGCAATGTGATAAGACAAGATTAAAGGACAAGCAGCACTAATTTTTAAACGTTCACGAACAGGGATCCCATTGCCTTCAAGCTCATTCATTTCTTTCAATAAAGCTTCAGGTGACAACACCACACCGTTACCAATCAAACACTGAACATGTTCACGCAAAATACCTGATGGAATTAAGTGTAAAACTGTTTTTTTGCCTTCAATTACAAGCGTATGCCCAGCATTATGACCACCTTGAAATCGAACAACTGCTGACACATCATCTGTCAATAAATCAACCAGTTTACCTTTACCTTCATCACCCCATTGGGAGCCGATCACAACGATATTTTTAGCCACGTTTTTGTGTTTCCTGTTTCAACTACGGTAAGTAGTCGTATTAGTTATTTATTCTCTGCAAACTGGTAAATCACCACTTCGCCTTGTTCACGTAATTGTTCAACCTTCTTTTTGTCAGCTTCATCATCAGACCAAGGTATATAAGTTGGTGTTTTGTTAACGTCAGTACTAGATAATTGATTAACAAGTACTTTTAAATCTAAACTGAAGCCTGTAGCTGGTTGAGCATTACCAAAGTCAGCACCGATATCATCGTATCGTCCGCCCGTTGCAACCGCATTGGCTGAACCTCTTTGGTAGGCAGCAAAAACAAGCCCTGTATGGTAGTTATAACCGCGTAATTCAGACAAATCAAAATTAAGTGTGAGCTCTGGTAGTCGTTTTGCAGTCATATCAGCGATTATTTGCAATGTTGCTAGAGCGGCTTGAACTTGTTCGGGTGCCTTAGCAAGCACTTTTTTAGCCGTTGCCAACACTTCAATATCACCATTCAATTCTGCTAATGCTAATAACATTGCATGGCTATCAGCCGTTAATTGGTAGCTTGATAATAAGTCTTCAATTTCTGGTAACGCTTTACGCTGCAAGGCTGTAAACAAATTATGTTCTTGTTCCTCGCTTAAACCAGCATGCTCTGCTAAACCACGGTAAATACCAACATGACCTAAATCTAATAATAAATCAGAACCCGCACCGGTTGTATTAAGTACCTTGATCATGAGTTGCAATACTTCCATATCGCTTTCAGGACCTGCATGACCATATATTTCAGCACCTAATTGAATAGGATTACGTGATGACCCTTGTGGCAAAGTATGTAAAACATTGCCGATGTAACATAATCTCAGTACACCAGAATGATCACGCAAGTTATGTGCAGCAATACGAGCCACTTGTGGCGTCATGTCAGCACGAATCCCCATTAAACGACCTGATACTTGATCCGTCAGTTTAAATGTTTGTAGGTCTAGTGTTTTAGCTGTACCTGTCAGTAAAGAATCGAGATACTCAACTAAAGGAGGAAATACCAATTGGTAGCCCCAGCTCTGCATCATATCGAGCAATTGTCGACGCAACACTTCTAATTGTTGTGCTTGTTCTGGCATTAATTCATCAATGCCTTCAGGGAGCAACCAACGTTGTTTAAGACTCATTTAATCAATTTACCCAATAAAGTAAAACCACACCCGAGATCATGCATATTAAACCAATAGTTCTTAATTGCTGATCTGTCATGCCGGCCATTTGTAACAATGCTCGACGAAACGTTGTTGGATTTAAAAAAGGCATTATACCTTCAATCACTAACATCAGTGCTGTGGCAAGCCAAAGACTGTGTAAAAACGCTTCACTCACTTCTAATTATTCAGGAGCGCTAAATAGGTTAAAGAACTCACCTTTAGGCTCAATCACCAACATATCATCACCTTTAAATACATTTTTATATGCAGTTAAACGGCGATAAAAAGAATAAAACTCACTATTCTGCCCATATGCTTTTGCATAAGTATCAGTAGCTTGAGCATCACCATTACCACGCAACTCTTCAGCAGTCTTTTTAGCTTCAGCTAAAAGAATAGTGCGTTGGCGATCAGCATCAGAACGAATCTTTTCAGCTTCTTCAGCACCTTGAGAACGAAGCTCTTTGGCAACACGCTGACGTTCTGCTTCCATACGAGAGTAAACAGAGCTACTTACATCAGAAGGTAAATCAATCCGTTTAATACGAATATTAACGATATTAATACCAAATTCAGCCGCTGTTTTATTGGCATCTTCAAGAATAGTGTCAATCATGGCAATTCGGTCACCAGATACTAATTCCTGAATAGTACGTTTACCAAATTCAGCCCGTAAGCCATCTTTAACGTTCTGTGATAACCGTGCTTTTGCACGCTCTTCATTACCCGCCATCGATGTAAAGTATTTTGCAGGATCAGTAATATGCCACAAGATAAATGAATCAACTTGTACATTTTTCTTTTCGCCAGTTAAAAACCGTGTTGGTGTTTCATCAAGCGTTAAAATTCGGCCATCAAAACGACGGACTTCATTTACAAAAGGAACTTTGAAATGGATACCTGGTTGATAATCAGAACGTTCAATTTGACCTAACCGAAGTAATAAAACTCGCTCACGCTGATCAACGAAAAAGACTGATGAACTGATAAGAATAAAGGCTAAAAAACCGATAAAAATTATTTTATTTAATCCTGAAGACATCTTAACGCCCCCCTCTGCTACGAGCATCTAACGTTGATGAATTAGAACTCTGAGATGTTGTACCTGTTGAAGGGTAAGCAGTCATATTGCTCAAATCAATTCGACTTGGCGATACAGATGCTGAACCACGCATTCTATCCAAAGGTAAATAAAGCACATTATTGCTATCTTTAGATACATCAACCAACACTTTTTGGCTTTGGCTATAGACTGATTCCATTGTATCTAAGTACAAACGTTCTTTAGTAATTTTTGGCGCTTTTTCATATTCCGACATGACTTGTAAGAAACGACTAGTTTCACCTTCTGCTTTTGCCAGGATTTGACTCTTATAAGCTTCTGCTTCTTGAACTAATCGGAATGCACCACCGCGAGCTCTCGGCACCACATCATTTGCATATGCTTCGGCTTCATTCTGTTGGCGAACTTTGTCTTCACGTGCTTTTACTGCATCAGCAAATGCCGTTTGAACTTGCTCTGGCGGCTGCACATCTTGCATATTCACACTGGTGATTTCTAAACCTGTTTCAAGCTTATCTAACATATCTTGAAGTAAGGCTTCGGTATCAGCAACAATAGCACTACGTCCTTCTGTTAAAACAAAGTCCATATCTGATTTACCCACCGTTTCACGGATAGCGCTTTCAGTCATCTGGCGTAATGTTAAGTCTGCATTTCGAACATTAAATAAATACATAGACGCATCTTTAATTCGATATTGCACCGCAATCTTAAGATCAACAATATTCTCATCTTTAGTTAACATTAAAGATTCAGAATGGATATTGCTTCCAGCTCGGCCACCTGTTGAGCGGTAACCAATTTCAGCATTACGAATTTGCTGAACATCAACAATCTCTACTTTCTCAACTGGAAAAGGAATATGCCAATGTGGTCCTGAACTTGTTGTTTCACTATATTTACCAAATTGAAGAACAACACCTTCTTCAGCCGGCTCAATAATATAGATACCAGAAAACAACCAGACAACTAAAATAACAGCAGCGATAAGGCCTAAACCTAGTGAACTTCCCTCATCAGATGAATTATCACCACCAGAGTTTTTGCCACCAAATAAACCGCCTAGTTTATTTTGCATATTACGAACAACATCATCAAGATCGGGCGGACCATCATTACCACGGTTACCCCATGGGTCTTTTTCGCCTTTACCAGGTTCATTCCAAGCCATTTAGCTCTCCAAAATGAGATTTAAAATTGATACCCATAGTTCATGGGCACATCACTTGCCTATTTTACGGACATCCTGAACATTAGGGAATAGCTAATATGAGTAAATCAGTCGAAAATAGTGTTAAACCATTCGAATTATTAAAAAATGACTTAAGTAGCCTGATTAATACTACTTAGTTACCTTTAGTCCAGTTTAGAAATCATCTAAATCTGCAGGCTCTTCATACCCGAGTTCCTGTTCGGGGAAGTATTCTTTTAAAGCGATGCGTAATAAATCTAGACCTTCACCTGTCTGAGCAGATAACCAAACTCGAACAATTTTGCCATTTTCATCACGATCTAAACGCGGCTTATGATCTTCAAGCTGGTCAATTTTATTACAGACTATTAGTTGCGGTACCTCGTCAGCACCTATTTGCTCTAATACCGCATTTACATGATGCATTAGATCATCTCGATTCACAGCCCCGGCTTCAACAACATGAAGTAATAATTCTGCATCCCGCGTTTCTTCTAATGTAGAACTAAACGATTCAACTAGATCATGAGGTAGGTTTCTAATAAATCCTACTGTATCAGCCATCACTAATGGCTGAGTTCCTTCAAGTTTCATTCGTCTTAAGGTTGGGTCTAATGTTGCGAATAAACGATTATCTGCATAAACATCAGCTGATGTCAGATTATTAAATAAGGTTGATTTACCCATATTGGTATAACCAACCAATGAGACAACGGCTACATCACTACGCTGACGCGAACGGCGACCTTGACCTCGCTGAGATTGCACTTTTTCTAAACGTTTTTTGAGCGATTTAATACGTTTGCTTAATAAACGACGATCGGTCTCTAGCTGTGTTTCACCAGGACCACGCATTCCGATACCACCCTTTTGTCTTTCAAGGTGAGTCCAGCCTCGTACGAGACGAGTAGATAAATGCTTAAGCTGTGCAAGTTCAACTTGAAGTTTACCTTCATGCGAACGAGCTCGACGCGCGAAAATATCTAAAATTAAACCTGTACGGCCAATGACTCGACATTCTAATTTAGCTTCGATATTACGTTCTTGGCTAGGAGATAAGTCATGATTAAACATTACGAGTGCAGCATTATGAGCAAGCACTTCTTGATGAATCTCTTCTATCTTACCTGAACCTGCAAAGAACTTAGGATCAGGTCGTTGTCGGTTACCATGAACGATAGAAGCCACTTTTGCATTGGTAGACTTTACTAATTCGATAAACTCTTGTTCTACTTCTGCAAAATCAGGATCATGAAAATTAAGATGTACAAGTACTACCGCTTCTTTTTCTGAGGAATCCTCAAAGGCGGCATGCGTGGTGGGGCGGTCAAACAGTTCCATAGACGTCTCTAATCTTCATTCAATGTCACATTACGGGCAGGCACTATTGTTGAAATAGCATGTTTATAAACCATTTGATTCACAGAGTTTTTTAATAAAATCACAAACTGATCAAAAGAGTCGATTTGTCCTTGAAGTTTAATCCCATTCATTAAATAGATTGATACCTCTACGTTTTCACGACGTAATGCATTTAAAAATGGATCTTGTAATGATTGTGCTTTAGCCATGTTTTACTCCTAATTATTATTGTTATTATTTAAGGATTATTTTGTTTAAAGTATGACTACTTTAGCATTAATTCTGGACATTGATCAGCTATAAATCCTAGTACATCATCAGTAGGTAAGCCTGCACCGCTATCGAACCATATGCCATCATCTTGAGCTCGTAGCCATGTCAATTGTCTTTTTGCCATTTGTCGTGTTGCAATCACAGCTTTTTCAACCAATGTTTCCTGATCATATTCACCAGATAGATGAGCCCAAGCTTGTCGATAACCCACAGCTCGTATAGCGGGTAAATCAGGGTGGCAATCTTTATTAGCAAACAGCTCTTTTACCTCGTCAATAAAGCCATGTTCCATCATAATTTTATAGCGTGTTTCAATTCTCTGATGTAGAACAGCTCTATCAAATGGACTCAGAATGATCTTTATCACTCGGTATGGAAGAGAGTCTTCCTTAACTGCAGTTAACTCTGTTAATGATTTTCCCGTTATTTCATACACTTCAAGTGCACGTTGCAAACGTTGAGGGTCGTTAACATGAATTCGTTCGGCTGAGACGGGATCGACTTGAGCAAGGCGAGCATGTAAATGAGACAAGCCATATTGTTCGGCTTCAGCTTCTAACTGTGCACGAATTTTACTATCTGCTGAGGGTAAATCAGAAAGTCCTTGTTGTAGGGCTTTGAAATATAACATCGTACCCCCAACTAATAACGGTACCTTGCCCCTATCAGTAATATCTTTCATCAAAGCCAAAGCATCTTGACGAAATTCACCAACAGAATAGCTTTCTGTCGGCTCGATAATATTAACTAAATGATGCGGATATTGTTGTAAAACGTCGGCTTCAGGTTTAGCAGTACCAATATTCATACCTCGATAAACAAGAGCAGAATCGACACTGATAATTTCAACTGGATAATGTTTAGCAATCTGAATCGCTAAATCAGTTTTTCCAGCTGCCGTCGGCCCCATAATAAACAGAGCCGGCGGAAGGGTTGATTTTGAGGAGGCCTCTATCAACCTTGCTTCATCATGTCATAAAACTCTGCATTCGTTTTTGTAGACTTAATACGATCCATCAAGAACTCCATCGCTTCAATAGGATCCATAGGTGCAAGAAGTTTACGTAAAACCCAAAGTTTATGAAGATCATCAGCAGGTGTAAGTAGATCTTCTTTACGTGTACCTGAACGAGTTACATTAATAGCAGGGTAAATTCGACGATCAGCCAATTTACGTTCAAGTTGTAATTCCATATTACCGGTACCTTTGAATTCTTCAAAGATAACCTCGTCCATACGAGAACCTGTTTCTACCAATGCTGTAGCAATAATAGTTAAACTACCACCCTCTTCAATATTACGTGCCGCACCGAAGAAACGCTTCGGTCTTTGTAATGCGTTTGAATCAACACCACCCGTTAGGACCTTACCTGAGGAAGGAGCAACAGTATTATATGCACGAGCTAAACGCGTAATAGAATCAAGCAAAATAACCACATCACGTTTATGTTCAACTAAACGTTTTGCTTTTTCGATAACCATTTCAGCTACTTGTACATGCCGCGTTGCTGGTTCATCAAAGGTACTCGAAACAACCTCACCCTTAACTGAACGCTGCATTTCCGTTACTTCTTCAGGACGCTCATCAATTAACAAAACAATTAAGTCACTATCAGGATGATTAGCAGTAATAGACTGGGCGACCATTTGCAAAATCATCGTCTTACCCGATTTTGGTGGTGCAACAATTAATCCACGTTGGCCTTTACCAATCGGTGCAGCAAGATCGATCAATCTAGGAGTAATATCTTCTGTACTACCATTACCTCGTTCGAGGGTAAAACGTTCGTTTGGAAATAGAGGTGTTAAATTTTCAAAAGGAACTTTATATTTAGATTTATCAGGTGTTTCATAGTTAATTTCATTAACTTTAACCAAGGCAAAATAACGTTCACTATCTTTTGGCCCACGGATTTTACCGGTAATCGTATCACCTGTACGCAAGTGAAAACGACGAATCTGACTCGGTGAAACATAAATATCATCAGGACCAGAAATATATGATGCTTCTGCTGAACGAAGGAAACCAAAACCATCTTGTAATAATTCAAGGACACCCGTTGTAATAACTTCGTCGCCTTGTTTTGCATGTTCTTTTACAATTGCAAAAATTAAATCTTGTTTTCGGTTTCGAGCTAAACCTTCAAGTTTCATTGAAAGAGCAAGCTCCATAAGTTCAGCAGCTGACTGCTTCTTAAGTTCGTTTAGATTCATGTATTACCTAGAGTGGGATTTTTTAAAATAGAAATATTCTTGATTGCGTGAAAACGCTTGGAATGATTGTTAATTAGGAGGGATGTTCCAGAAATTTGTGGAAATAATACCAGTAAAGGCATTGTCCGTCTATAAATAAATGAGCTATTTTGAAAAAAGTTCGTATTTAATGCTTCAATTTAGATTTAATACTCAAATCACCAGCATCTTTGACACATTGCATGTGACGTAGCTTTCTACAAATCATAGACAAAAAAATACCCAGACCTCTATGAGGACTGGGTATTTCTTTATATTAAAGCCTGGCAGTGAATCACATATAAACCTCTTCAGCATAAGTCATAGGCTTGTGTTTGTCAG
>Ga0209495_1002139_pt1 | contig 13168 bp, 23 predicted proteins | sample EN1Hudsemesocosm_FD_184629 | JGI IMG/M metagenome (GOLD analysis project Ga0209495, IMG submission 184629) | Methane-oxidizing microbial communities from mesocosms in the Hudson Canyon - EN1E Hudson Canyon (SPAdes) (version 2) | ecosystem: Environmental > Aquatic > Marine > Cold seeps | place... | reverse complement strand
ACAAGTTTTCTACTTTCTATTTGCTTCTCTTGAATTGCTTTAGCCCATGGAGCTGCATTTTTCCCCCAAGAGTCTATAATCTTTTTATCGCTCAAATATTCCATATTTCCCTCAGCTATTTAAAGCCGTCGTAACTGCTCGTATTTACTCCTCCAATAAGAAACTCTTTTACTAATTACAAATCCTATACAGAAACTAGAGTTATTGAAAACCACTCTGACTTGCTATAAATATTACACCAAAATTCGGTATATGTTGGTCTTTATGAAGTGATGTATGGCTAAAAACAAGTATAACGCTAGGTGATCATTTTGATGATTTTACTGCTAACCAAATTGAGAGTGCTCGTTATGGGCCTGTAAGTGAGATCTTATATATACTTCGTGCCTGTCCATATTAACTTTTTACACTTACCAATATTATGCGCATATCTCATTCATTTTTCTTAGCCACCTTCCCCATGATGCTCCATGTAATGTTCTAAATTACATGTCTCCGAAGTTTCAAAATATCGGTTCATACAGTCCAATTTATTGATTCTATCAAACCGGAACATACGATAGTCATCGCGCTTTTCACACCATGCGATAAGTGTCCAGGTTCTGCCCCAAAACACCATACCTAATGGCCAGACTTCACGTTGTGATGTCTCACCATCTTCACGGGTATAGTGAATATGTAGCACATATTTCTTCTTGATGGCATCACTGAGTTGATCACTATATTTTGCGCTTTGTAAACGGTGTATATCGGGCACTATAAGCCACTCAGGTTGCTGCACATAATGGTGGTGTAAGCGATCAGGTAATACCGCGTGAATTTTTTGCAGAGCACTATCAGCGGCCTTCCCCATAGCTTTGCCACTCCAACCTTGTACCATGCGAACACCCAGTAATAGGGCTTCAAGTTCACTTTCATCAAACATTAATGGAGGAATGCTGAAGCTGGGTTTGAGGCGGTAACCTATGCCTGCTTCCGACTCGATAGGCATGCCGGAAAGCGAAAGCGCCTGTATATCACGATATATAGTTCGTTCGGATACTTCCAGCTTCTCTGCTAACGCATGTGCTGTTATGACCGTTCGACGACTTCGTAACAAGGTGAGTATCTGAAATAGGCGTTCCGCTTTGCGCATTATATTATTTATCCAGTTTTTACACAGCTTCGGTGCAAGAGCTTGCTTCTGTTAAGGCTTCCATGTGTCGCATGGTAATACTGTTTTCATCGGTAAGTGCAACCAGTGCCTGACCGGCTTTATGTGCCATAAAGGCTTCGCCAGCAATCTTGGCTTTTTCCATGTCTTGCCAATAAACAATATCATATAACAAGCCATTGCTATCTTCACTGAGTGAGCGATACAGAAAACCTAACTGCTCTTCCAGAAATGCGTTTACATCCGAGTGAGTAGCCGACAACTGCTCTTTTGTGATGTTGTTTTTGAGTTTGTATGTAACTAGCTCGATAACTGAGTTATTCATTGAATTATCCTAATTTTTATTTATGGGTTTATGTCCGAACGAAAGCTAGAGTAATACAATGCTACTGACACCATTGTGTCAGTAGGTTTTTAAATTGTTATAAGATTAGTGAAAAAAATCATGCATGAGTGAGAGTAAGCGTACAAAAGAATTATTATTTACGCACTCCATTTACATTGAACGCAAACATATAAGATGGACGTCCCATACTATGGTGTCCACTATTTGTGGGTAACACGGAATGCATAGAACAGCACTGGGGTTTCAAATTGGTTAGCAATATTGTTAGAAACTTTGATTACATCAGGTGTCCATGCTTGATTATTTAAGGCTGTTTCTTTTAGATTCACGGCCTTATTCTTGACTGCACCAGCCTTCCTAATACCAAGTAAAATAAACAATAACAAGACCAGAAATATGTGAGCTAAAACTGGATATAACATGTTAATTCCATTCATATATTTTTCCTTTTTATAGTGCGTAGCACCTATATGTTATATTTACATTAGAGTTTTAGAGTAACTATCACAATCCATATCAACAACTTCAACAGTTAACGAACAATTTATTAATTCAACCGATTCTAGTTGAGCTATTACTGATTGAGATAGGACTTTTTTTTGCTCACTTGTTCGGCCAGAGAGTATCTTTAATACCACATGTACAAAATCAGATTTGACTACCTGTCTGATATTTATCAAAAGGTAAAGCTCTTACCTTTATATCATTACCAGTTACATCAAATAGCTTGGAGTTCACAGCTCCAACAAAAACTAATGGTATTAAAATATGACCATTAATAGTTTCTGAATGCTCAATAATGCAGTGTGACATAAATTGTCCCTGTGACATCGCCCGGCTCACCGAGCAAATTTTTGATGTGCATTTCTGCCTACCAGTATGCCTGATCATTAAATGCCTCAACACACTGAGATGAACCTTGCATAGAGTTTATAATGCTGTCATTAAGTGATTGTGCTAACCAGCCCTCTGGCTGGCTCAACTTAAATGGCGCACTTACAATGCTTTCACTAATAGGGTTAAAACCAACCTTGGAGTAATAATTAGGATCTCCGTATGTAAACACCAAATCAATATTTTTTGTTTTCAGATAACTAAGCCCATGATTAATTAATTGCTGCCCAATACCTTTTCCTTGCTCGCAGGTAGCAACTGCCACCGGAGATAACATAAAGGCAACCTTTTTACTCGACACAATCAGACGGCTAAAAAAAATGCAGCCTACAACCTCATTACTAGAGATTGCAACAAAGCCGATCAAGTCTTGCTGCTCAGTAGTTTCAATTAAATTTGAAACTAAATTGCCAATTATTTTCCCTTCTTCCTCATTTTCAGACGATGAAAATACTTTGGTATAAAACTCAATAATTTCTGCAGAATATGACGAATCAAACTGTGATAATTTCATTATATTTCCGTAGATTGATTTCAATTAAATTTATCACGCCTTGCAGCTTTAAGCTTTGGCGTTTACACCATGCCCTACATTGTTTTGGTTTTTATACTTTTGGTAGATTTATAACCCAAATAGTACGTCAATGACTAAATCATCGAAACCATATTCATTAATGTCATTCTCAATTTTTTGCTGATTCAACTTCTCAAAATATCTTGCTTGCCCCTCATCACCATGCTCTCGCCAAGCATCAGCCATTTTCTGATTAACTTCCATATCATGTGACGGGTAAGAATCTGCATTATTACTAGTAGCACAACCTTGCAGCAGCAATTGAAGGAATGTAATTAAGATGAACACTAACAATTTATTCTTGATAATCACCTGAATATCCCACCAACTGTAATAAGAATTCCTTTTTATCGCTGAACTACCTATATTTCCGGTCACGATCTATTAGCGAGACCAAGGTGCCGAAATAATAATTCACAGATAATGAAAATACATCATTATTTTTGCTACCGCTATACGCAAACGTTATCTCTGTGGAGTTGTTAAAATACTCAGGTTGGTGCGAAGCACTAATGCCATAACTGTCTTTAGCGTCCATTCCACTGCCGCTAAACAATAGTTTAGTGTTACCTTGCCAATACCATGCAATAGACCCCGTCCATGAGTTAAAATCATCGAAGTCTTTCGAATCTACAGTCGTACGGTCAGCCCCAATAGTAAAATCATTTAGATAATATTGGCCCAATAGTGAGTACTGGTATAATTCAGTCTCATCAAGTGAGATGCCAAAGGTACTGTCGAAATTCGTTTTATTGTAGGCTGCGCCTATACCAACCTTACCTAAATCGAAATCTCGTAAAAATGCGGTACCCCCAATGCGATAACTATTAGTATCAATAGTGTTCTTTTCGCCTTCGGTTTTTCTACCATTGATAAAAAGAGTTGAACCAATATACTTGTAAACAGGAACGCTAACGTTTCCAGACGCACGCAAACTACTTGAATTTCGAGAATCGGAATAGGCTAAACCAGCCCCATAATTGGTTTCAAATACACCCCCACTTTCTCCAGCTATCACAAGTACTGGTACAAAAGCCAAACATCCTAAATATTTCTTCAACACAAAGTTTCCTTTTAATACTGCTTCCAATTTCTAAAAACCCCTAAACGCTTGTAAACAGCCGCGCGCTTTTTGCGTCGGCTGATTTGCCTTGTTAGTTTTATGAGCAACACCCGGTCGCATCATTTTCATTGGGTATACAACAGTCTTCCTCTTGGTCACTCGACTGATTCACCTTTAGCGGAATGCAGCATGTGGAAGATTCCGCTGGGCTAGTACCAGGATTCCCACCAAAGATAGGGGTTGCACTTAATGTACGAAAGGACTCCCAAGCAATTCCTTGTGGGTCTAATGCCCAGTGCTTGTTAGAGAGGGAATGACAACAGGACGTGCCTTCTTGTTTTGAGTAATTGATTTCCGCGTTTGCAAGGCGTTGTGCTATTTCTTGTAACTCCGCTTCTGAATCAACCTGTATCCCCAAGTGGTTCATACCACAGAGACCTCCTCGCAAAGAAATGGCGAAATTCACCTTAGGGTCATTTAGGTTCCACTTTGCGTAATCTTCACGCTCTATAGTAGGGGCTGAACCAAAAATTGTTGAATAAAAGCCAATGCTTTCCGATAACTCATCAACGGCAATGTGTACGTGCATACGTTTCATCAGTGTTTCCTCTTTAAATATTACTGTGCTTACCACAAAATGGTGGTTCGTCATTAGTAATAACGGATAAACCGTAAAAAGGATGCAAAAAAATTCAATCGTCACAATCGGCACAAGAGCTGCCTGGTTTCACCTCATAATCAATTACTTTCCCTGTACTATCGCAGCTTATCTCACAGCAAGCGAGAATACTTCCATACAACATTTTCCTACCTCGCAAAATACGAGACTTTACTGCCGATAATGTTAAATGTAGTTCATTCGCGACTTCTTTATACTTTTGCCCTTCTATTTCTGAAAGCATCAAGGGTTGTTGGTAGTTGTCGGGCAATGCCCGGATCATGGGTAGCATACACTTTGAAATCGATTTAATTGCGTCGGCTTTTTCATGCTCCTCTGTCAGGTCTTCCGGCAATTGCTCAAAACGCTCTTTCGAACGGTAATAATCCACAATTCTATTTTTGGTAACACGGTATAACCACGCCCCAAGGTTACCGGGAGACTTATTCTCGCTAGCAACCTTTAACAATTTCGAAAACACATCATTTAAAATATCCTCTGCGTCTTCGGCTGTTTCTACCTTGGCACGAATAAAAGCAAGAAGCTTCTTCCTATACTCAAGCCAGGCTTGATCTACTGCGATTTTTTGATTCATGCTCTCATTTCTTGAAAAACTAACGCTTTGCACATGGGCAGCCAATATGGAGTACGAAGTGCGTAGTATTGAGCGTGAGCTTCTGGTTATGCATTTTTTGTAAGTTCTTCAATTGTTAGGTCGGGGGTAAATGGTACCCCTACATTTAAATGCATTGGGTATTCTTTAATATTGCCATTTCGCTTATACCCTCTGCGTTCATAATACTGAATAAGTTCTGTTCGAGAGGATAAGACAACCATTATAAATTGTTCAGGTTGAAAGCTCGTAATAGCATATTGCTCTGCAAGATTAAGTACTGTTTTACCGATACCTGAATTTTGCAATTTAGGGTTCACTGCAAACAAGCCAATATAAGCCCTATTATCATTTTTCTGAACAGAGATACATGCTTGGATAATATTGTCAGCTTTATATACAAGTAGATAGTTATTTGGTGACTTAATATCAGAAATAATATCACCTTCACTGCAACGATTTCCTTCGACTAAAGTACTTTCAGTCGTCCAACCTTCAGCACCACGATAAGCTAGATTTAATAGCTCACATATTCGCACTGCATCAATTATATTGGCAATATCTAACTTCACTCGGAATCTCTTTTGGGGACATTTAACGCCGCGATAAAGGGCCGGAGCTACGCAACTGTGGAGACCCAGCCCAAGGGGCGATCTTTGATTGCCTGGTTATGTTTAATAATTTTCCCCATGTCTGGTGATCCCCATTAACAATATAAAGATAAAAATACCAAGCAATGGAAATAGAACATAGTCTAAATAAGCTACCACGACTGATAGCCCAATGGCTGTAAAAAACCATACAAGTATTGGAGTAAAACAACATAAAGCAGTTACCCCACTACCTACAGCTCCAATTTTTATAAATTTGTTTTTCATAGGTATTGGGTTAACAACAAGGTTTCTGTAACTGTATAGGTGGACAAGGTGTGTCTGCATAAGAACAAAAGACACAACAATCGCCAGGCTTTGGCTTAAGCACGGTTCTGCAATTATTGCACTCGTAGAAATATTGACACGAGTCCTCTGGCATAATTTCCGTCTTCTGATGTCCACACTCAGGGCAAGTAAGTGTGGATTTTAGCTTAAGCTTCATATCTGCCACCTTTTATAGTTTAACCATACTATCCGGCTTCAAAAAAACATAACGCTTTGCACATGGGAAATTAATAAACGTGGCTGTCTTTTTGGCCGTTTTTATTAATTTTCCTATGCTGCTACTTGTTATGATTTTATAGCTCAATTTTGCCATATAGGTTGTTTATTTTAGGTGTGCCGCCGGAAATTATTACATTCATTGTTTCGTATGACTTTGACTTTATTGTCTGTCCCATCATTTCTACTGTTTCTATGGTTAAGTCTGTTACTGTGGCACTTTTTTTATCTTGAGATATTTTTATTTCAATGTTCTTAACGTCATATGTATATTTTGCTGACATGGCCCAGCTTTGCCTTAACATCTCTTTGTACTGGTCTGTCTTTAATTTTAAAGTGCCCCCCATGTTTTTCGGCATTTCCACAATTATGGATGCATCTTCTGTAAAGAAAGATGAAAGTGCCTCTACGTCCTGAGCATGAACAGCTTCTTGAATATTATCCATTAGCTCGTTCACTGATGATTTGCTTAACAATGTATCAGCAGATATGCTAAAAGTTACAAATAATAAAACAAGAAAAATAGTATTTTTAATATGGTTCATTGTTTACCTCATTTTAGAGTCACAACGCCAAAAGCAAGCGCTGGTTTACGCGTCATATTGACTTTTTTTGTTATAATTTCAACCTACTGGGACTCACTTTCAACTCGTCTTTCCTCATAACTATTTCCATTTCTTAAATTTTTGTACAAGTAATAGACGGGAAATCCCTTTGAGTCATAAACGTCGACATTGAGAGATCTACTTACCCGAGATTTCGGAACATTTCGTATCCACATACCATCACGATACTCTGTGTAGATATACCTCATCTCACCGTTATAGGCCTCAAATTCACATTTCCCTACGACAAACTTACAAGACTCCTTTCCTGACATAGTATATTTCATTGGTTTAACATTCTTTTTAAGGTAATAACTGTACCCATTTTTCCACATGTATTTGGCGCTAATTTTAGGAGGATAAGAAGTAATATCTGAATAATCAAAAAAGTACTCACCATTTTTTTCGCCCTTAAAAACAAACACCCCATAAGTTAACTCATTTATATTTGGCTGTAATAGCTTGAATTTCCAGCCGATAGTTTTTTCTAGCGGCTGGAGCAGTGCAGCTGTATCTGGCGTAAGCAAATCACCTTCATACTTTTCCAGGGTCTCGACTAGTAATGGCGAAACATTAAAATTAGGTGTGGACAAGTCTTCCTTGATGTAGCCGCTACAACTGGCCTGTATTTTGTCCATTTGCTGTAGCATGATTTCTGTCATCCCTGATTGTGCTTTATATGGGGCTGTGAAAAGCTCTTTCTGAACTGAAGGTGGTGTGTTTTTTGTCACGACTTCAGAAAAACAATCACAATACTCACTACTTTTAAAACGAATATTGCAAGCCGTTTTTACAGAGTCAAAATAGTAGGAACCATGAAGACCTTTTGAAACAGCCTGATCGTTTGAGGCACACCCTGCTAGGATAAAGGTACACAAAAAGAAAATAGCTTTTGTAGATGATTTCATTTATTTCCTGTAAATGCTATTAATTATAACGCTTTGCTAAACGGCTAAATTTGGTGGCAGTTTTTTTGCGTATTTTTGCAAAAAAGATGACAGCATATTTTGTCCGTTTGAGCTTCTGGTTATATTTCATTGTTTAAATGCCACTGTGCTTCATTGCAAATATTAAATAAGCACTGTAGACAGCCCCAGCCAAAACTAATAATTTAAATATTGCCCATATATGGGCATAAGCACTGCCTTTTGCCAATGCAATTTTAAAACTCAGAATAGTTGCTAGCACCCCAAGTAATAATGCTATGTAGATGGTGTAACGACCATAAGAAGAATAAGCACTCGATAACGCAGGAAGAAACGCTATCGCACTAATAAATATAAGAAATGTATAGGCTACTTTTCTTGATAATTTCTCCCACTTGCTTAGTTTCATCTGTCAGAGCTCATTGAAATATAACGCCTACATAATGGGCCGAGCTGCGTAGCAGTGAAGGTCCAGCCCACAGGCCCTTTTGTGGGCGATCATTGATGTACTGGTTAGAATTTTTAGTTTGCAAAGAACTGCTTCACTTGGCTTGCGATCCTTTCAGTTTGTCCAGAATCTAAGCCTAAACTAACCGACGCATCCCATACTTCGGGGCCATCAAATTCTTTGATAGTTATTGCTAGCATGACATGGCCAAGCCTATCGCATTTGGCAGATATTCCAAACTCACCTTCAATTGATGTCCATTCTTGCGCACCTTCCCAGCCTTTCCATTTCTCGGCGATGAACTTGAAAAGATTAACGAGATACTCACAATCAGTATAACCCCAAACCCTCTTGGCCAGTTTCACCGAAGGACTCTCATATACGACCGAAAAGTAATCTGCGTCTCTTTCGCAAAACGTCAAAGTCGCTGATGTGTTCCCTGATTTGACTACAACTCTATCCATATTTCTGACTTCTAACGCTCTAATTTTAGGCAGGTTTGTGGAGCGGCGAAGCCGTGGAGCAAAGCTGTCCTAAACATTTGCTGGTTAAGCAAAACTGCCCCTATATCTCACCATGACCGAGATCTTGAAGCAATATTTGTTTATGCACTTTGAGTTTGCCGTTATCTAAAGTAAGAAGCACCTTCTGTATTGATTTACTCCTGTGCTTTTTTCCTTTAGCTAATAGTGTGGTCGTTTGCCGTACTACAACCTCGGCTGCGTCACTTTGTTTATTGAGTCGCAGGTTCTGTATTTCTGTTTCTGACTCAACACTTTGAACGCGATTAAATAATTTTACGGTGTGCATCAAATACGTTTTTAGATCCCAACTAATTTTCTGAGGTGCACTAATATCATCCTCATATAGAAAATCTGATGAGTGATAGCTGGCAAACAATCTAATATCTTTTGATTCCATGGAATCACTAAATTCTTGTATATGTTCCCGTATTATTTTGTCATTTAACTTTGAGATATAAGCACTCTGGCTCTGCTTTCCTGTAGTTGAACAGCCAAATAAGATAAAAATGGCAAATACAGTAATTCCAACTTTCATTAGTTTATGCACATATTTCTCCTTGGTGCTTAACGCTTAAAACAACGGCAGCTTCAGCTGTCCATTGCTTTTACTGGTTATGAGATAGATAAAAAAGAACTCCATACATTATGGTTGTACTATTCTTTTAACTATCTCTCCTGTTCTTTTATCAATCACTATAACGATAGTATTACCTAATTTTTCAGGCTTGGGATCCAGTATAAAAGATACCTTAACTGTATCATTTTCCCCACCTTCGATTTCAATTTTTGCTGAATCAGGAAACTCACCGATAGATGAATTGATTTCATTTACGGCTAAAAAAATAGCGTCTTTATTCGATATAACAGAAGTAAACTCTGCTTTTGTATTGCTGCTTAAAGAACTGCTGAATACGAATAAGATAAATATTAATGACTTAAACCTCGTAATAAAACTCAACATTCTCTCCGGTGCTAAAGCTCATAACGCCAAGCACAACGGCGGAATAATTTGGCGGGGCTTTTTGCGTTTCTTTGCAAAAACCGCGACAGATTATGGAGTCCGTTGGTGCTTTTGGTTATGTGTTTATTCTTGGACAATTTGACTGCCACCGTTTTCGATTACACTTGAGGTAAATATTGATATTACAGCTTCTTGAAACTCACGAATACCCTCAATACTTTTGGAGCAGTTTATATGCTTTACGTTAAATGGTGGGCCAGATTCATAAATATCACCAGTAACAACGCTATCATTTAAAGCGTTGAGATTACGCCCATGCCACCCTGGTGCACCAAGTATAGGAAGAAGATAATCGTAGAACTCTTCAGCAGTTTTGATAGCAGCCCAATCGATTATTAACTCCATTTACTTGATTCCATATTTACACATAACGCCTACATAATGGGCCGAGCTGCGTAGCAGTGAAGGTCCAGCCCACAGGCCCTTTTGTGGGCGATCATTAATGTACTGGTTAACTGCCGCCATACAAAGCTCTAAGAATAAAGAAATATAGGGCATAAAACAGGAATACAGTGATGATAATAAATATTACTCCACGAATAAACCTTATAGGTAAGCTAGACATAATTCGTTGAGTTTTAGTATTTGTGTACTTTCTATAAAGAAACAATGTAATGACATAGTGAAACACTATTGTCGATAATACAGCTAATAAACTGCTCGCTATTACTAAGTATTTACCGCTTAGGAAATTTTGGCTAAACAGGCTAAGTGCAACAGTGAACAGAACAACAAACCAAAATACATTTCGGTGTACGTTTATATATAGTGAGATTATGTTGGATGCGTAGTTCATGTTTTCTTGTCAGTTAACGCCCGGCTCACCGAGCAAATTTTTGATGGCGGCTTTTGTGCGTGTTTTTGCACAAAAGGTGACAGCGGAAATTTGTCCGGTGCAGCCGTTGGTTATGCGATGTTGAGTATTGGTTCAATACCTTGATCTCCCGCGAGTTTAACAAGGTCTTTGCTGTCTTTGACCCTGTTAAGCATACTTAACTGCCAGTTTATTTCATTGACCATTGCTAAGTGATTTTCAATATCTGACTCAGATACACCACCATTACATTCAGGGTCTAGAAGTTCTTGAACATAGAAATCGATAGTATCGTAGCAATTTTGAAGCACATATATGAGAGGTGCATATTCTTTGCTTTTTATTTGTTCCAGCAAGTGTTCGTGAGCCACGCCAGCATTAAGTGCGAACGAACCTAAAGCTGAACCAAAATCTTCGGTATCTGGAATTACTTTGCTGAGTTGCTTTGACAAAGCACCTACATCAACACTTGCACCACACAACCAGCCATTTGCAGCTTGACGACTTTGAGATAAAACAGATTCATCTCCCCAGCACTCTACGGCCGAAAATTTGGAATACAATGGAGATAAACGGCTACAACAAATTAAACAAAGAGCTACTTTCTCTTTATGGCTGAGAGTACTAGCCTCTTTCTCAACAATATCCCTATATTCATCGAAGTTCATTGCATTCTTCTATTCGCATAACGCCCAGCTAAGGGGCAAAATTTGATGGCAGTTTTTTTGCGTGTTTTTGCAAAAAAGGTGACAGCATATTTTGTCCGTTTGAGCTGCTTGTTAGCTGATAATTTCATGAATAAGTTGCCATTTCAATACCTAGGTTAAGCTTACCAGCAAGAGATATAAGCTCTTTAGGTAACCGATCATTTTGGTTTCCAATTTCTTCGTTTAACCTTGAGTTCAGCGGAAAATCTAAATAAGCATCATCAATACTATGGCTAGAAAACAGCATTTCCAGTTCGTTGAAATATTTTGATAAGAATTCAATAGCGTCTTTAACTTGGCCTGAAAAATCGTCCCAGTCTTTCTTAGATACGTCGAGAGAAATGACGTATTCTTTGCAAATTCTTGTTCGACTACTATTTCGATATTCGCCTTTGTCGAAGACACTAAAAACAGGGACACTTCCGGTCTTTGAAAACTCTTTAAATGAGCTAGTGCTACTGTATATTTTTAGAATGCACATAGATACCTTATACGCCAGCTAACGCCTTTGTAACTGGCAAATTTAAAGCTTGGATTTTTGTGATAAAGTGGCGCAGCCACCACAAAAAGCCGCGCTTTAAATTTGTCCGGTTCACAAACTTGTTAGGTTTTATTTCACTACTATCGAAGATTTGTAAGATTTTGCTATCACAAAATGTTCGAGTTTAAAAATTTGATCATCAGGAAGAGTTCTACCGACAGGGGTAAAGTATACTGAGTTGAGATCTTCCAAAGATTTATTTTCTTTTACTATAAAACCATTTTGAGAAAGCAGGCCTTCTATTTCTTCAGCTGTGTAGAATGATATCCAAGGCTCCCCCGCTTTAGCCGCTAAGCCCTTTATTATTTCAGCCCGCTTCGCAGCTTTTGGGTAACCCTTACCAAAGCAGCTCTCAGGATCTTTATCTAGAAGCTCATCGACGTAAGATATAAAAAATGTTGAACTTGTGTTCTGAGTAAGCGCAGCCAGTTCTTTAATCGTTGAAGTAACTGCATCTTTAGTGATGTACTGCGATACGCCTTCAAGGGTAAAAACGGTGGACTTACTTTGATCGAAACCCGCGGCCAAAAGTTGTTCTGCCAGCGACTGGTGATTGAAATCAATGCTCACATAAGTGACGTTTTCTGAATTAGGTAATTCTTTGGGAAGTTTAGAACGCTTTCTTGCCTGAACTTCAGGCTGATCAACTTCAAAGATTTTTAATGTAGACGGAAGTTCAAGCCGATATGCCCGCAAGTCATATCCCGCCCCCAGAATGACGTATTGCTCTGCCCCAATAGCAACACTATTTTTGACCTGATCATCAATAAAACGTGTACGGGAAATTAAATGTTCGTGAAAACCAGGCACAAACTTTTGAGTTAACCAGACGCTTAGCTTATGCCCCATCAACTTGATCAAGCCAGCACCGATTACAAACCTTTCTGCATAAGGGTCATTTATGATACGTTTATCCGATTTAGCAAGTGTTTCAATCAAACGCTGTTTAGCCACCCCTTGGGCGGTACCGTCCTTTCTAAAAATTGAATTATTCATAGTACCCATTATCAAAAACTAATTTACATTTCCTATTTAGCAGGCTTCATAGTTCAACGGACTTCTAACGAGGGTGTAGAAAAATACAAAACTTAGATATTCCCTATCAACCCTTAATTTATTTTTTTGAA
>Ga0209495_1002137_pt1 | contig 13174 bp, 26 predicted proteins | sample EN1Hudsemesocosm_FD_184629 | JGI IMG/M metagenome (GOLD analysis project Ga0209495, IMG submission 184629) | Methane-oxidizing microbial communities from mesocosms in the Hudson Canyon - EN1E Hudson Canyon (SPAdes) (version 2) | ecosystem: Environmental > Aquatic > Marine > Cold seeps | place... | reverse complement strand
GATAACGTTAAGATGGACGTAACTTTAATCGCACCGATTGCGATGGAAGATGGGTTACGTTTTGCTATTCGTGAAGGTGGTCGCACAGTAGGTGCGGGCGTTGTTAGTAAAATCACTGAGTAATAATAATGGCTGCAACTCAAACAATTAGAATTAGGCTGAAATCTTTCGATCACCGATTGATCGATCAATCAGCAAAAGAAATCGTAGAAACTGCAAAACGTACTGGTGCGCGTATTAATGGACCTATTCCATTACCTACCAAAAAAGAACGTTTTACTATTCTGATTTCACCACACGTCAATAAAGATGCACGTGACCAGTACGAAATTCGTACGCACAAACGTCTTATGGATATTGTAGAGCCTACTGATAAAACAGTAGACGCTTTAATGAAGCTGGATCTTGCCGCAGGCGTAGATGTCCAGATCAAGTTGAACTAAAGGGGCTGGGTCAATGACTATCGGACTCGTCGGTCGTAAAAGTGGTATGACACGCATCTTCACAGAAGATGGCGTATCAACACCTGTGACTGTTATAGAAGTAGAACCAAATCGTATTAGCCAGCTTAAAACTGTTAAAACGGATGGTTACAATGCAATTCAAGTGACTATTGGTGAGCGTAAGGCATCTCGTGTGTCTAAACCTCAAGCTGGTCACTTTGCAAAAGCTGAATCTGCAGCAGGTCGTAGTGTTAGTGAGTTTACAGTTGATTCTGTAGATGGATACGAATTAGGTTCTGAACTGAAAGTTGATATCTTTGAAGAAGGTCAAGCAATTGATGTTTCTGGTATTACCAAAGGTAAAGGTTTTGCTGGTGTAATGAAGCGCTACGGTTTTGCCGGTGGTGACGCTACACATGGTAACTCTATCTCACATAGAGCACCTGGCTCAATTGGTCAGTGTCAAACACCTGGTCGCGTCTTTAAAGAGAAAAAGATGGCAGGCCACATGGGTGATGTGAAACGTACACTTCAAAACTTATCAGTCGTACGTGTGGATGCAGAAAGAAACTTGTTACTTGTAAAAGGTTCTATACCTGGTGCAAAAGGTAGCAATGTTGTCATCCGCCCGGCTGTGAAAGCTTAGAAAGATTCTTAGGGGAATAATTGTGGATCTTCAATTACAATCATTTGACGGCAAAAAAGCTGGAAACATCACTGTTTCTGAAGCCTTGTTTGACCGTGAATATAATGAAGCATTAGTACACCAAGTTGTAACAGCATATTTAGCTGGTGCACGTAGCGGTACACATGCACAAAAAACACGCTCTGAAGTTCGTGGCGGTGGTAGAAAGCCACATGCTCAAAAAGGTAGTGGCCGCGCTCGTGCAGGAACAATCAGAAGTCCTTTATGGCGTTCTGGTGGTGTCACGTTTGCTGCAAAAAACAGAGATTATAGTCAAAAAGTTAATCGTAAGATGTATCGTCATGCGGTTTGCTCAATCTTGTCTGAGTTACGCCGTAATGATGCACTTATCGTTGTCGATAAAGTTGATCTGAAAACAGCTAAAACAAAAGACTTGCTAGCTAAAACGAAAGCTTTAGGTGTGTCAAATGCACTTATCGTGACAGAAAATGCAGCTGGCAATATAGATTTAGCGTCTCGCAACGTATATGGTATTTCAGCGACTGATGCTGCACATGTTAATCCTGTTGCATTGCTTAAGTTTGAGAAAGTTGTAATGAGCGAAGATTCAATTCGCAAATTAGAGGAGTCATTAGCATGAACTCTGAACGCTTAACGAAGATTATTGTAGGTCCTGTTGTTGCTGAAAAAGCAACACGAGTAGCTGAAAATAACAACCAAGTAGTACTTAAAGTGCTACCTAGTGCCAATAAATTAGAAATCAAACATGCAGTTGAAAAGTTGTTTGATGTCAAAGTTTCGGCAGTAACCACAACAAATGTGAAAGGCAAAGTCAAACGTACAGGCCGTACCCTCGGTAAACGTAGTGATTGGAAAAAAGCTTATGTCACACTTGTGGATGGTTCTGATCTGAACTTCCTTGGCGAATAAATAGAAATACGGGTGAGGAAACAGGCATGGCACTAAAGAAAGCTAAACCTACGTCGGCAGGACGCAGATTTGTTGTATCAGTTCATACACCAGATCTACATAAAGGCGCACCATATGCACCGCTGATTGAGAAGAAATCTAAATCAGGTGGTCGTAATAATCACGGTCGCATTACTGTAAGGCATCGTGGTGGTGGTCATAAACAACGTTACCGTTTAATTGATTTTAAACGCAACAAAGAGGGTATCCCTGCTGTTGTTGAACGTATTGAATATGATCCAAATCGCACAGCGCATATCGCTTTATTAAGTTATGCCGATGGTGAAAAAACATACATTATTGCTCCTAAAGGCATCAAAGCGGGTGACCGTCTTGAGTCGGGTGATGAAGCAGCAATTCGTGCAGGTAACTGTTTGAAATTGTCTGTGATCCCAGTGGGTAGCACAATTCACTGTGTCGAAATGAAACCTGGTAAAGGTGCTCAAATCGCACGTAGTGCTGGCAGCAGTGCTCAGTATGTTGCTCGTGAAAACGGTTATGCAACATTACGTTTACGTTCAGGTGAAATGCGTAAGATTCATTTGGATTGTAAAGCAACACTTGGTGAAGTAAGTAACGGCGAACATGCACTTCGTTCATTGGGTAAAGCGGGTGCAACTCGCTGGCGCGGTGTTCGACCAACAGTTCGTGGTGTAGTTATGAACCCAGTTGACCATCCACATGGTGGTGGTGAAGGTCGCACATCAGGTGGTCGTCATCCAGTATCACCTTGGGGCATGCCGACTAAAGGGTATAAAACTCGTAAGAATAAACGTACAGATAGCATGATTGTACGTCGTCGTAACCGGAAATAAGATTTAGGAATAGATAATGCCGCGTTCAATTAAAAAAGGTCCATTTATTGACCAGCACCTTGAAAATAAGGTCTTGGAAGCGATTGAAACTGATAACAAACGTCCGATCAAAACTTGGTCACGACGTTCGATGATTTCGCCTGAAATGATTGGTTTAACAATTGCCGTTCATAACGGCAGACAACATATGCCTGTATTTATTACAGAGGATATGGTTGGGCATAAGTTGGGAGAGTTTTCTCCAACGCGTACCTTTAAAGGTCATGCCGTAGACAAGAAAGCTAAGCGATAAGGTTAAGATATGGCTACGAAAGCAAAATACAGTCACGCTCGAATTTCTGCACAGAAAGTTCGTTTGGTGGCAGATCAAATTAGGGGCTTGCCAGTAGAAAAAGCAATAAATCTACTTGCATATAGTCCTAAGAAAGCAGCTTCACTTATGAAAGATGTGTTGAACTCTGCTATTGCTAATGCGGAACATAACGATGGTTCAGATATTGATGAATTGTATGTTTCAGTAGTGATGGTTGATGCCGGCCCAACTCAGAAACGTATGTCACCACGCGCTAAAGGGCGTGGTAATCGTATCCTTAAACGCACTAGCCACATTACTGTGGTTGTAGACGAAAAGTAAGAGAGAATACTTATGGGACAAAAGGTTCACCCAATTGGGTTCAGACTTGGTATAATTAAAGATTGGAATTCGATCTGGTATGCTGATTCTGCAGATTTTCCAGTCATGCTGAATAATGACTTGAAAGTGCGTGCTTATCTTAAAGATAAGTTGTCGCATGCATCGGTCAGTAAAATTCAGATTAATAGACCCGCTAAGACTGCCAAAATTACTATCCATACGGCTCGACCAGGGATTGTAATCGGTAAGAAAGGCGAAGACATTGATAAGCTGCGTAAAGAAGCGTCGGCCATCATGGGTATTCCTGTTACTGTCGGTGTTGAAGAGATTCGTAAGCCTGAGCTTGACGCAACATTAGTTGCTGAAAGTGTGGCGCAACAACTTGAACGTCGCATTATGTTCCGTAGAGCTATGAAGCGCGCAGTAACTAATACGATGAGATTAGGTGCTGAAGGTATTCGTATTAATGTCGCTGGCCGTTTGAATGGTGCAGAGATTGCTCGTACTGAATGGTATCGCGAAGGCAGAGTGCCTTTACATACACTACGTGCTGATATTGATTATGGTGTTGCGGAAGCAAATACAACATACGGAATTATCGGTATCAAGGTTTGGATTTTCAAGGGCGAAGTTTTTGAGGGAAATTCTCAAGCTCCTGCTCCTGTTGAAAAGAAAAAGAAATAAGGTTTTAACCAATGTTACAGCCAAAAAGAACAAAATTTAGAAAGCAGATGAAACTGCGTAATCGCGGTTTAGCACATCGAGGAGCTAAAGTAAGCTTCGGTGAGTTTGGTCTTAAGTCTTTAGATCGTGGACGTATTACTGCTCGTCAAATTGAAGCAGCACGTCGTGCGATGACTCGTTACGTCAAACGTGGTGGTAAAATCTGGATCCGTGTGTTTCCTGATAAGCCGATTACAAGTAAGCCACTTGAAGTGCGTCAAGGTAAAGGTAAGGGTAATGTAGAATACTGGGTGGCAAATGTTCAGCCTGGTCGCATGCTCTATGAAATGGAAGGTGTTAGTGAAGAAGTGGCGCGTGAAGCATTCCGCCTTGCTGCAGCTAAGCTTCCAGTTAAAACAACATTTGTAACGCGAGCAATACTGTAATGAAAGCGACTGAAATCAGAGAAAAATCTGTTGAAGAGATGGCGCAAGAACTAGAAGCTCTTCATAAAGAACAGTTTAATTTGCGCATGCAACATGCCACAGGACAACTAACGCGTTCAAGTGAATTGAAACGTGTCCGTCGTGACATTGCTCGTATTAAAACTGTACTTAACGAAAAGAAATAGGGTACGAAGATGAGTGAACAAGAAAAAAGTACACGCTTAGTAACGGGTCGAGTGATCAGTGACAAAATGGATAAATCAATCACAGTATTGGTTGAACGTAAAGTCGCCCACCCTATTTATAAAAAATATGTAAAACGCTCTACTAAGTTGCATGCTCATGATGAAAAGAATGAGTGCAATATTGGTGATGTGGTAAATATTACTTCGAGTCGACCTTTGTCTAAGACAAAGAGTTGGAATCTGGTTGACATCGTCAGCCGTGCGAAGTAGTACCACTGGTTATATTGGAGTTTAGACAATGATTCAAATGCAAAGTAGTTTAGATGCCGCAGATAATAGCGGTGCTAAGCGCATAGAATGTATCAAAGTGTTAGGTGGTTCACACCGTCGTTACGCTGGTATTGGTGATGTTATTAAAGTCACTATTAAAGAAGCAGCGCCGCGTAGTAAAGTGAAAAAAGGTGATGTTCACAATGCTGTAATTGTACGTACACGTCACGGTGTTCGTCGTCCTGACGGATCTAGGATTCGTTTCGATAGCAACGCAGCAGTTTTATTGAACGCAGCTCTTCAGCCTATTGGTACTCGTATCTTTGGCCCAGTTACTCGGGAACTTCGCGGTGAGAAGTTTATGAAGATCATTTCTTTAGCTCCTGAAGTATTATAAGTAGGAACTCTGTAATGGAAAGATTAGTTAAAGGTGATCAAATTGTCGTAAGTGCTGGCAAAGATCGCGGAAAACAAGGTGAGGTTATTCGCCGCGGACAAGATGGTAAGTATCTTGTTCAGGGTATTAACCTTGTGAAAAAACATACCAAACCGAATCCGGCTTCTGGTACTGCGGGAGGCATCGTTGAAAAAGAGATGCCTATTGATGGTTCTAACATTGCATTGTTGAACCCCGCTACCGGTAAAGGCGATAAGGTTGGTTTTAAAACTTTAGAAGATGGCCGCAAAGTTCGCGTTTTTAAATCAAACGGCGAAGTTGTTGGCGCTTAAGCTACGATAGGTAAATACAGTGAGCAGATTAAAAGATTTTTATCGTGAAACAGTAGTTAAGCAGTTAACAGAACAGTTTGGCTATAAATCAGTTATGGAAGTGCCAAAGATCACTAAGATCACTCTTAATATGGGTGTCGGTGAAGCTTTGACAGATAAGAAGGTTTTAGATAATGCAGTGGCTGACATGGAGAAAATCTCTGGTCAGAAAGTTGTAGTAACTAAAGCTAGAAAGTCTATCGCAGGATTCAAATTGCGTGAAGATTGGCCAGTAGGTTGTAAAGTAACGTTGCGTGCAGAACGCATGTATGACTTCTTAGATCGTTTGGTAACAATTTCTATACCTCGTATTCGTGATTTTCGTGGCTTGAATCCTAAGTCATTTGATGGTCAAGGAAACTACAGTATGGGTGTTAAAGAACAAATTATCTTCCCGGAAATAGAATACGATAAAATTGATGCTTTACGTGGTATGGATATTACTATCACGACAACTGCAAAAAATGCAGATGAATCCCGAGCATTGTTATCGGCATTGAAGTTTCCTTTTAGAAAATAAATATTGGTTGGATGGTATAAGTTATGGCTAAACGTAGCATGATTAATCGCGAGATTAAAAGAGCAAAATTGGTAAAAAAATACGCAGTAAAACGTGCGGAATTGAAAAAGCAAATGCTTGATACATCAATAAGTTTTGATGAGCGTCAAGAAGCTGCTAAGGCTTTTCATGCCTTACCACGAGATTCAAGCTCTGTTCGCGGCAGAAACCGTTGCGAAATAACCGGGCGTCCTCATGGTTATTACCGTAAATTTGGTTTGTCTCGAAACAAATTACGCGAACATGCAATGAAGGGTGATATCCCTGGTTTAGTTATGGCGAGTTGGTAATAACCAACCACTATTGGAGCTACAAAAATGAGTATGACAGACCCAATCGCAGATATGCTGACTCGCATTCGTAATGCACAGCAAGCGAAAAAGAGTGATGTAACGATGCCTTCATCTAAGGTTAAAGTAAGCATTGCAAAAGTCTTAGAAGACGAAGGTTATATTACAGCTTACAACGTAGGTGATGCTGAAGGTAAAGCGTCGCTTTCAATTTCGTTGAAATATTACGAAGGTAAGCCAGTTATTTCACAGATCGACAGAGTAAGTCGTCCAGGTCTGCGTGTTTATAAGTCAGCATCTGATATACCAACAGTACTTGGTGGGATGGGTGTGGCGATTGTCTCTACATCACAAGGTGTAATGACTGATCGTAAGGCAAAAGCTTTAAGCCAGGGTGGCGAAATCCTGTGCGCAGTAAGCTAAGCCTTCATTTGGAGAATATATAATGTCACGTATTGCAAACGCAGCAGTAGAGCTACCTGCAGGTGTTGAAGTATCACTTAATGGTGCTGAAATATCTATTAAAGGTGCTAAAGGTGCTTTAAGCCGTAATGTGCATCCCGATGTGGAAGTAGCACAAGAAGGTACCGCTTTAAAAGCAAGTGCTCGTAAAAAAGATAAAAAAGCAGTTGCCTTAGCAGGTACAACTCGCGCTTTATTGAATAATATGGTCATCGGTGTGACTCAAGGTTTCGAAAAGAAACTGAGTCTGGTCGGTGTCGGTTACCGTGCAAAAGCACAAGGTAGCAAGTTAGACCTTACACTTGGTTTTTCACACCCAGTTCAATATGAAGTACCAGAAGGTATTAAGGTCGAAACACCAAGTCAGACTGAAATTGTTATATCTGGTGCAGATAAGCAAATAGTCGGACAAGTCGCAGCTGATATCCGTGCATATCGTCCACCTGAACCTTATAAAGGTAAAGGCGTTCGTTACACAGATGAACATGTTGCTCGTAAAGAAGCTAAGAAGAAATAATTAGGCTGAACAATGGATAAGAAAAATTCACGTTTACGTAGGGCTAAAAAGTCTCGTGCAAAAATGAAAGAGCTACAAGCATATCGGTTGACTGTTCATAGAACACCACGCCATATATATGCACAAGTCCTTTCATATGACAGCACTAAAGTTATCGCCTCAGCATCAACACTTGATGCCGAAGTGAAAAAAGAACTTAAGAGTTCAGGCAATGTTGCCGCTGCAGAAATCGTTGGCAAAGCTGTTGCCACACGCGCTGCAAGCGAAGGTGTAACAGCCGTTGCATTCGATCGCTCTGGATTTAATTATCACGGTCGTGTAAAAGCACTGGCTGATGCTGCCCGCGAAAACGGCTTGCAGTTCTAATTTAAAGGTATTATCACATGGCTCAAAATGATCAGCGTCAACAAACTCCATCTGATGGAATGATTGAGAAATTAGTTGGTATTCGCCGCGTTGCTAAAGTTGTAAAAGGTGGTCGGGTATTCGGTTTTTCTGCATTGACAGTTGTTGGTGACGGAAATGGAAAAGTAGGCTTCGGTCAAGGTAAAGCGCGTGAAGTACCTGTTGCAATACAAAAAGCAATGGACGAAGCTCGAAAGAATATGCAAACAGTGACTCTAAACGAGCACACCTTGCAGCATTCGCTTACATCGACACATGGCGCTGCAAAAGTTTATATGCAACCCGCTTCTGAAGGTACAGGCGTAATTGCCGGTGGTGCGATGCGTGCTGTATTTGATGTGGTTGGCGTTCATAATGTCCTGGCTAAAACCATTGGTTCAACTAATCCTTTGAACGTTGTACGTGCAACAATTAAAGGTTTAACTGAAATGAATAACCCAGAAGCAATTGCCGCTAAACGTGGCAAGTCAGTTGCTGAGATCATGGAATAAATAAAATGGCATCACAAGCTAAATTAAAAGTTACATTGGTGAAAAGCACTATTGGTCGCTTGGCTAAACATAAAGCATGTGTTGCTGGTTTAGGTTTAAGAAAGACAGGTAGTAGTGCAATTGTTATTGATACACCTGAAAACAGAGGCATGATTAATCATGTTTCATATTTGTTACAGGTTGAGGAAGCATAAACATGAACTTGAATACTATTGCTCCAGCACCAGGTGCTAAGAAAAATGCAAAACGTGTTGGTCGCGGAATTGGATCGGGTTTAGGTAAAACTGCTGGACGAGGCCATAAAGGTCAAAAGTCACGTTCGGGTGGTTTCACAAAACGTGGTTTTGAAGGTGGTCAAATGCCTTTGCAACGTCGTTTGCCTAAAGTTGGTTTTAGTTCTCGTAAAGGCTCAACCTCAACTGAGGTGCGTTTAGATGTTTTAGCATCTATTGATGCTGATGTGATCGATTTGTTAACACTAAAAACAGCGGGTGTTGTTTCTGACAACATTCTAAAAGTTAAAGTAATTAACTCAGGTGAATTAACCTCTGCGATTACTATTAAAGGACTATCAGTAACTGGCGGAGCTAAGAAAGTAATCGAAGCTGCCGGCGGTAAGATCGAAGAGTAAAACCTGTGGAACAAAATAAACAACAAGCCGCACTTTCGGGTTCAGGGAAGTTTGCTGAACTTAAAAGTCGATTACTATTTGTACTAGGTGCATTATTAGTTTATCGATTGGGAACATTTATACCTGTCCCAGGTATAGATCCGGCAGCGCTTGCTATTATGTTTGAACAACAGAAAGGTACGATCTTAGACATGTTTAACATGTTCTCAGGTGGTGCGTTATCTCGCTTGTCTGTATTTGCGTTGGGTATTATGCCCTACATTTCAGCATCGATTATTATGCAACTATTAACAGTTGTACATCCGAAGCTGGCCCAAATGAAAAAAGAGGGTGCGGCAGGTAAGAGAAAAATCACACAATACACAAGGTATGGCACCTTGGTATTAGCGACATTCCAAGCATTAGGTATTGCACTTGCTTTAGAAGGTCAAAGTGCCGGTGGTTTAGGTGTTGTTATTGACCCGGGACTTATATTTAGAGTTACAGCTGTTATTACATTAGTAACAGGTACGATGTTCTTGATGTGGTTGGGTGAGCAAATTACTGAACGTGGAATTGGTAACGGTATTTCGTTGATTATTTTCGCCGGTATTGTTGCAGGATTACCTTCTGCAATTGGTGGAACATTAGAACTAGCAAGAACAGGTCAGTTACATACTTTCTTGGTAATTACTTTGTTGGCATTAGCATTAGCGGTTACAGCGTTCGTAGTCTTTGTTGAAAGAGCACAACGTCGTATTCCAGTACATTATGCGAAAAGACAGCAAGGTCGTAAGATGATGGCAGGTCAAGTGACTCATTTGCCATTGAAGTTAAACATGGCTGGTGTAATTCCACCAATATTTGCTTCAAGTATCATACTGTTTCCTGCTACAATAGCCGGCTGGTTTGGTGCCTCTGAAGGAATGGGCTGGTTACAAAATATTTCTACGTTGATGTCCCCAGGACAGCCAATGTATGTATTAGCGTATGCAGTAGCTATTATTTTCTTCTGCTTTTTCTATACGGCGTTAGTTTTTAACCCGAAAGAAACAGCTGAGAATTTGCAGAAATCTGGCGCGTTTGTACCGGGTATTAGACCTGGTGAGCAGACTAGTCGCTATATAGATAGCATAATGGGACGGTTAACCTTAGCGGGTGCAGTCTACATTACGGCAGTATGTTTATTGCCCGAGTTTTTAATACTCTATTGGAATGTACCATTCTATTTTGGTGGTACATCGCTGTTGATTATCGTTGTTGTGGTTATGGACTTTGTTTCACAAGTTCAATCACACATGATGTCCCAGCAGTACGAAAGTTTGATGCGTAAATCAAACAAAAATAATGATGGGATGTCAGGCTTTTTAAGCTAGATCCATAAGTATAAGATTTTGGTGGAGAATTTCGATGAAAGTTCAGGCGTCTGTTAAGAAGATTTGTCGCAACTGTAAAGTAGTTAAGCGTAACGGTGTTTTACGAGTTATCTGTAAAGAAGCTCGTCATAAGCAGCGCCAAGGTTAATCTTTACATAGAATTAATTTAAGTTGTTGTTGAGCAAGTGTCTACTATGATAGAATTCACTGTTCACTCCTGGTATGGTTTAGGATAAATAAATGGCTCGTATTGCTGGAATAAATGTACCTGTGCAAAAGCACACGGTCATCGCATTAACTTCAATCTATGGTATTGGTGGTACTCGTGCAAAAGAAATTTGCGCTGCTGCTGGTGTTGCATCTGATGCAAAAATCAGAGATTTGACAGAGCAAGAAGTTGAAGCGTTACGTACTGAAGTTGCTAAATTTACTGTAGAAGGTGACTTGCGACGTGAAGTTTCAATGGACATTAAACGTCTAAAAGACCTTGGTTGCTATCGTGGTGTTCGTCATCGCAGAGGATTGCCGCTACGTGGTCAAAGAACAAAAACAAATGCAAGGACCCGTAAAGGTCCTCGCCGTATGGTTAAGTAAAGGGTTCTCTATAAATGGCTAATTCAACAGCACGACAACGCAAGCGTGTTAAAAAGAATGTGGTTGATGGTGTTGCACATGTGCATGCATCATTCAACAATACAATCATAACAATCACTGATCGCCAAGGTAATGCTTTATCTTGGGCTACATCAGGTGGTTGTGGTTTCCGCGGTTCTCGTAAGAGTACTCCTTTTGCTGCTCAAGTAGCTGCTGAAAAAGCAGGTGAAGTAGTAAAAGAATTTGGTATGAAAAACCTTGATGTCGAAATCAAAGGTCCAGGTCCAGGTCGTGAGTCAGCTGTACGTGCTTTGAACAATTTAGGGTTCAAAATTAACAATATTACAGATGTGACACCAATTCCACATAACGGCTGTCGTCCACCAAAACGCCGCAGGGTCTAATTTAGGAGAATTCACTATGGCAAAATATCGTGGCCCTAGTTGTAAGTTAAGTCGTAGAGAAGGTACTGACCTCTACTTGAAAAGTAGAGGTAACCCTCTAGAAAGCAAATGTAAGCTTGATCAGAAACCTGGTCAGCATGGCATGCGTCGCGGACGTGAGTCTGAGTATGCTACTCAGTTACGTGCAAAACAAAGAATTCGTCGTATCTACGGTGTTTTAGAAAAGCAGTTTAGAAACTATTACAAACTTGCTGATAAAAAACGTGGCGCGACAGGTTCAAACTTGCTTTATATGTTAGAGCAAAGACTGGATAACGTCGTATACCGCATGGGTTATGCATCAACACGTGCAGAAGCAAGGCAGCTTGTTTCGCATAAGGCTATTTTAGTTAACGGTACTGTTGCAAATGTTGCTTCATACCTAGTTCAAGCTGGTGACAGTGTTGAAGTACGTGAAAAAGCTAAAAAGCAAGATCGAATTATTAATGCTATGTCAGTTGCTGAGCAACTAGGTTTACCTGAGTGGGTTGAAGTTGATTCAACTAAGCTGTCTGGTAGCTTCAAACGTGTTCCGGAACGTGATGAGTTAGCATCTGATATGGATGAAAACTTAGTTGTTGAGCTTTACTCGAAATAGAATTTTAGAATCCCATAATTAGGATTTACTTAGAGGAATTTGCATGACGACCTATCGGAGTCAGTTTCTTAAACCACGGATCGTAGATATCCAGAAGTTTAGTGATACACGCACACGTTTAGTACTTGAACCATTAGAACGCGGTTTTGGACATACATTAGGCAACGCATTACGTCGTATTCTATTGTCATCAATGGAAGGTTCAGCAGTTGTTGAAGCTCAAATTGATGGTGTAGTACATGAGTACTCAGCTATCGACGGTGTTCAAGAAGATGTTTTAGACATTCTTTTGAATATGAAAGGTATCGCAGTTAAATTGCACGATATCGAAGAAGCAGTATTAACTATCAATAAAGATGGTGTCGGCCCAGTTACTGCGGCTGATATTCAATTGCCTCATAATGTTGAAGTGGTTAACCCTTCACATGTGATCGCTAACTTAACTGGTGGTAATCTTGCGGTTACATTAAAAGTACAAAAAGGTAGAGGTTACTCTCCTTCTAATACACGTGCTGTTAATGAAGATGAAGAGCGCGCAATTGGCCAGCTTTGTATTGATGCTACGTTTACACCAGTTAATATGGTGACATACAGTGTAGAAAGTGCACGTGTTGAAAATCGTACTGATCTTGATAAGTTAATTATCGATGTTGATACAGATGGCACTATTGAAGCAGAAGATGCTATTAAATTTGCTGCAACGATTCTAAGTGATCAATTAGAATCATTTGTTGATTTTAAAGTGATTGAAGAAACGGTTGTAGAAGAAAAAGTACCTGCTGTTGATCCTGCTTTATTACAAGCAATTGATGATTTAGATTTAACAGTTCGCTCTGCAAACTGTCTTAAAGCTGAGAACATCTATTATGTAGGTGATCTAATTCAACGCAGCGAAATGGAATTACTCAAAACACCAAACTTGGGTAAAAAATCATTAACTGAAATTAAAGATGTATTGGCGTCAAAAGGTTTGTCATTAGGTATGCACCT
>Ga0209495_1002136_pt1 | contig 13186 bp, 8 predicted proteins | sample EN1Hudsemesocosm_FD_184629 | JGI IMG/M metagenome (GOLD analysis project Ga0209495, IMG submission 184629) | Methane-oxidizing microbial communities from mesocosms in the Hudson Canyon - EN1E Hudson Canyon (SPAdes) (version 2) | ecosystem: Environmental > Aquatic > Marine > Cold seeps | place... | reverse complement strand
CAGTTCCAGCAGTTCGAATGATATCATTTAAAGTTAAACCATAACCTGCAGATAAGGTAGTAAGCTTATCATTCAAGTCCCAACTCATATTAATTGAACCAAAAGTAGACTCAAAATCAGGCTCAACCGAAACACCACTAGAAAGACCAACAGTAACATCACCTAAATAAAGATTAGTTCCAAAAATTGGCATATCTCGATTTTCCCTTGGTTGAACATTAAAAAGCTCAACAGGCTTACTATCGGGAATAAATCGTTTTGTCACCGCCTCATAACCAGTAATAATTTTTTCTAATGCATTACCTGGTGCGGCTAATCTTGCTGCTACGACATCTGACTCCAAAAATAAATTAAAAGCAATATCGTACGGTGCGCTGTCCGAGCCTGATGCGGCAGCCACAACATCGGCCATCACCTGCGGAGCACTATATGAAGGGGTAGCTCCTACATAGGTATCCCAATCATAAGAAAAAGAAAATTCAAGAAAATCATTAACGGGAACAATAAAATCACCATGGAATACCTCTGCTTCCATGCGATCACCTAATTCTTCGTAATAACCATACTGTACATTAACTTCAGGCTCAGCTGCGGGAACGCCCGCTTTAGCACTTACCCCTGGTAACGCCAGAGCAACGCTACTCAATGCCAACAAAGTTGCATTACCTTTGCTTCTAGCTTTAATTACAGCCACAACCACCCCCAGCTGCCCCAGAACCACCTGCAGAGGCCTCTTTACTGTCAAACACATGTGACCTTAAAGTGGAGTGTATTGGGTTCGGCGTAATCAACATGCTTCGCTTTGCCAAGTTACCCCTTTCCCAGGGAGAAACGCTGCAGCCAGTGCTAGAAAAAACAAAACCAATTAATAAAATTGGTCTAAATAATTTGATGTTCATCTTATGATTTTTACCTTTCTTTTTCTGCCAATAATTCCAGAACCTGCTGACGAATACCCTTTTCATCACGTTCTCGAAAGCCTAAATGAATATTACGAATAACACCTTGTCTATCGATAATGTAAGCTGAAGGCATAGCCATCACATTATATTGCTGAGGACATAGACCTGACGGATCCATTGCTGTGAGATAATCAACGGGGTATTGCTTCAAAAAATTTAGCGCATCTTCAGAGTCTTCATCAACATTAATTGCGATAATCTCAAACCCCTGCTCAAGTAATTCATTACGTAAGGCATTCAGGAATGGCATTGATTTTTTACAGGGAGGGCACCATGTTGCCCAGAAATCCAAATATATAACCTTACCCAGATATTGCTTAAGATCTAAGGAGCGTTTTTCCACTCCAATAGATGCAGGACATGAAATTGCCTGTTCATTAACCTCAAAAGCATTAGTTGAAGAACAAAAAAAAATCATAAAAAATACAACAAAATAATCACGCATTCAAGTACCTAGGAAACAAACAAATTTTAAAGCCAATATATTTCTAAGCCAACTAACAACTAGACGGCTAACTCTAAACGAAGAGTCCATAATTAAATCACAGACAAGAATTAAAAAACTATGTTAAATAACCCATTTTGGATAAGTTATTTCACACACAAACATAAATATTCTTCATTTATACCACCGAGAAAATAAAGAAAAGCCAGAGATTTCTGGCTCTTTAAACCCTATTAAACTGCTAAATAAAACAACAATCTAAATAGCCTACTAGACAGCTAGTTGCTTTCTTCGCATAACACCCAAAGTACCTATTGCAGAAACGAATAACCATACTGCCGCAGGAACAGGGACAGATGAAACTGTTGCAGCTTCAACAACTATATTATCAAATTTGAAATCATCCCCCGTAAAAGCACTGAAGTTCCCATATGAACCTTGACTGGCATAAGAAAACTGAACCTGATCCACCGCTCCTAACCATGAAGAAAAATCGATTACAGCTATAGTTCCGCTGTTTAATAGAGTTACGCCTTGACTTACCCCAGCCAAAACTCCCTCAATTTTCACAGCATAAGCAGACTCTCCTGTTATGTCATTACCTTGAACATTAATTGCCGCCAGACTTAACAGATTAAAAGCTCCACCTCCGACTCGGGTTAATAAACTACCTGTTGTATCAGCGGCCATCTGTGCAGCATTGGTAAATGCTCCAGGAAGTGAAAATTGATTATTAAAAGTAGCGTGTAAGTGTTGTCCAGGTGCCACAATTGAAAACCCCTGTTCAATAAAAGGTACATCCTGGTCAGCAGTTAAAGTTTCAAGCTCCATAGTTACAGAAACAGCTGAAGCCGAATTTGAAAGAAAAACCGCACACCCCATCAGCAACCCGATAAAAAATTTTGTGTTCATATTTATAACTCAATAGTAGTTAAAAGAAAGTTAGTCATCTATATATTTAAAAAATTAGACTGAATAGTTACTGCCTAACATTTTAAATAAACAACCTCAACTAGAAATGAAGCAATATTTGTGCCAATATAAATAACCTTTACTTCTAACCATCAAAAACGGAAGCATACCCAAACCTTTGCACCAAGAAATCAAACCCCACTTCCATCTCCTCAAACTGATCCGCATAATTTATCCATCGCTGCACCGACGAATGATAAATAGGCTGCGTAACCTGGTCATAACTTGGAGTACTAATTTCTCTCTCTCTCGCATATTGATAAAACTGCTCACACTCCGCCACCCACTCAAGCCCCAACTTATCAAAGACAGGCCGAAACTGCCCCTCCATATCTTTAACAACATCCTCATACCGCAACTCCATCCACGACACAGCCAACTGATCACGGACATGCAGCCAATATCCCATCACAGCAACATAAAATTTAGACACAGCCACCCAGCCCAAGAAATGCACCGTCAAAGGAGACAGGGTAAATGACTGCATAAAACAACTTAAAACCACATCCCGGGGATCACGCAAAGCAAACAACACAGTCGCCTCTGGAAAAAGAGTATTAATAAGCCCCAGATTAAGAGTATTCATGGCCGTTTTATCAACAAACACCTTGCCAGATAAGGTTTCCCCTATCAACTGTTCAGCCATCAACCAATAAAACTGACGCAATTCAGCTATCTGCTCTTTGCTCAAAGCCTTAACTTTGTCCTGAAAACACCCTTCTACCTTTGAAATCCTGACTATTTCTTTCGCTACAACTGGAATCAAATACGCCTCATCACTACTCACCACCTTAGGGTGAGCAGCTAAAACTTGTTCAATTAATGTCGTCCCTGAACGATAAAAACCAATTAAAAAAACAGGTGCCTGTAGCTGGTCATTAATTTTCTCACCACAACTACTCAAATAGGCTTCATCAAAAACCTGTTTGTTTCTCTTTATATCCAAAAAAACAGCTTCTTTATCAATCCTCTTCACTTCAGGCTTTTGCAAATTTAATTCCCCAGCCTCTCTAAAGCAACAAAATGCCTGACTATAATCACCCAGCTTATCAAATGTTACCCCCAACTCATGCATAGCCCGCGCACTATCAATTCCTAGCCCTGACCCAAGCAATGCTTGCAACCTTTGCTTTGCTGTAATCAAATCCCCTTGCTTAGCTTCCAAAGTCGCCAACAGGATTACCGCATTACCTTCATTAGGCGCCAATTCAACTGCACGTTTTGAAGAAATCAATGCATTTTCAACACTTGTCTTCTGTAAAGCCAATGCTTTTGTATGGTGTCCACGAGGAAATCTGGGGGCTATCGCCAACGCCCCATCAATTAAAGGCAATGCTTTTGCTGTGGCCTTCAAATTAATCATTAAATAAGCCAAGTCCAACAACCACCTAACATCCTTGGTTTTTCTGGCCTGCCTAAGCAATATTTTTCCTGCTCTCAACAATAAAGAAATACCCTCATCATTTCGCCACTGCTGACACAAGCACTGCCCCAACCCAACCAAACCATCAATCGAGTTTTTATCACTCTTTAACGCCTCTTTGAATTCAACCTCGGCACTCAGGATTTCCCCTTTAGCCATAAAAGAATGTGCTTTTCTTAAATAAAGTTCCGGACTTAGTTTTTCAGCCACAACACTCACCGAAGATAAACAACATTTCTTATATTTTTTTCCACTACCACAAGCACAAAGCTCATTTCGACTTGGTAAACGCTTATTCACTATAAATAATCCATTTTTAAAATTATATTTACAAAACACAACAATTTAACCCTAACACCAGCAAACAATAGGTCAAATGACACACTTTTACACTTAAACTATTTTTATTCTACCCTTCAAAAAACAACAAATATCTAAAATAACTTAGTTTATTTAGGATAGGCATTATTATTGCTTTAAAAAAATCAATAAATTTTTAATTTTAGACTAATGTACCAAAATTTTAAAAACCTTATTTTTTGAAGGCAAGCAAACTCAAAAAACTGTAACCAATAATCCTGAGAGATATTTATGCACCTTATAAAAAAATTGACTTTAGGCAGTTGCCTTATTATCAGTCAACTTAGCTTTGCCCATGGTCCAAGACCCCCAAAACTAACTGGAGTTCCTGTCCCTCCAGTTCCAGGTCTATTTAATGGCTCAAGCCCTATCGTTATAAATAAAGACAAAGCCATAGCTCTTGGAAAAGCCCTATTCTGGGATATGAATGTCGGTAGCGATGGCATGGCATGCGCTTCATGTCACTTTCATGCAGGCGCAGACAATCGAGTAAAAAACCAGCTTAACCCTGGAGAAACAGACTCAGACTTTTCAGGCCAAACTTTTGAACAGGTTTTATCTGGGACATCTGGCGGCCCGAACTACCAGCTAACAGCGAATGATTTCCCTTTTTTCAAACTGGATAAACCCCTACTTCCGACAACGCACCCTCTAAACACCCTGCTCTTTAGCTCAAATGACGTAGTCGCTTCCTCTGGCACATTCAGCGGCGATTTTATTACAGCCCCAAGAAGAGATGAGAGCAATGATGATTGCGCCCGGAGTGTAGACCCTGTATATCATGTTGACTCTACAGGCACCCGCCGTGTCGAACCTCGCAATACCCCCACAGTAATCAATGCAGTTTTTAATCATCGTAATTTTTGGGACGGTCGTGCAAACAATGTCTTTAACGGCAGCAGTATGTGGGGAGACAGAGATACCGATCCTGACACGGGTGTCTGGGTAAAGGTTAATAGCCGAACAGTAAAAAAACAACGCCTGCACCTAATCAACTCCTCTTTAGCATCTCAAGCACTAGCCCCCCCTCTAAGTGATGCAGAAATGAGTTGTCGCCATAGAACCTTCCCGGATCTCGGCAGAAAGCTATTGAGCCGAGCACCCCTTGAGCACCAAAAAGTTCATCATCAGGATAGCGTACTGGGAAGTTTAAGCAACAGCACTGACAGCAACCTACAGCCAGGCTTAAGCACGACTTACAGCACTTTAATAAAACAGACTTTTAATAAAAAGTACTGGTCATTTAGAAAAAGAGGGGCTTTTGGCGGACCGGAAAATGACCTAGCTTACACACAAATGGAAGCTAATTTTTCTATGTTTTTTGCATTAGCAATCCAGCTTTATGAGTCAACATTAATATCCGATCAAGCACCGATTGATACCGTACCGCGTAACCCGCTAGACTTTTCTCCAGTATCAGAAGCTTTTTTTCCAACAGAAGAAGCGGTAGGTTCTTCTGCATATCATGGCATGAAGCTGTTTATTGACTTACATTGCAACCTATGTCACTTAGGCCCCACCTTAACTTCGGCAGCGGTTACCACCAATGCGGACCTTATCCAGACAAACCCCGAAGCCTATGGTTCGCTGGACTTTATTAACGACCTCCCTATCAATCACAACCTTGTCAACAGAGATACCTTTACTAAAGGCAGGGCTCTCATTGATACCGGCTTTTTCAATACAGGCGTGGGTGATCCGAACTGGGACCATGGCATAGATAATGTAGATGCTTTTAACAACCCTCTTTCATACACATCTCAGTATAAGGCATATTTAGCTGGACACCCTGAAGCCATTGTTGATCCCGATGTATCCACTATTCGAACCTGTGATTTTTTAGCTCCGCTAGCCGTGCCCAGCTCTAATCTTTTTACTGACTTTTTTAGCATCCCAGACGGGCTATTAGCAGACCCTAATGGTAGCGACAACTGCTTTTTACCTTCCTCGCTCGCACTTATCCCAGATACAACGACTGCGAATGCTGAACTTAACAACCCTGATTCTTTAAAAATGGCCGATGCAGTAACGGGGGCTTTTAAAGTACCTACATTGAGAAATATCGAGCTCACCGGACCTTATATGCATAACGGAAGCATGAAAACGCTGAATGAAGTAATCGAGTTCTATACCCGTGGCGGTAACGTTATCAGCGCAGATACGCAAAGTAACATGCTGGAAGCTGGAGAACTTCAACTTATTCCTCAATCAAGAGCAGACCTTATTGCTTTTCTAAAACTACTAACTGATGAACGGGTTCGTAGCGAACAGGCTCCTTTTGACCATCCTGAGCTAACAGTACCTCATGGCCATCAAGGCAACCATCTCTCCGTATCGGCAGGATCACCACTAGATCCAAGCCTGGCAAAAGAAGAGTTTTTTACTATTCCAGCAGTAGGCGCTAGCGGACTTAACAGCCCCATCCTTACTTTTGATAAATATTTGCAACCTTAATAACATTCACACATAGCCTCTTAATCATATTGAGAGGCTATTAACATGATTAAAGATCAACAAATAACATAATATGAAACATTCTAATAAAACATTTTTACTGGGCTTATCCGCACTCTCTCTGGTAACCAGTCTAAACATACAAACAGCTCAAGCAAGTAGTGCATTCACAGGAGTTGCCGGGGTAAACATTAGCGTTACCAATATAAGCAACCAAAGCAACCCTGATAACAGCTATGGCAATGATATTTTATTCTCAGGCTCATCAGAATTAGACCCAGCCTCTGGCTCATTCATTAATGGTCTAAGCAACATTTCGCCTGTATTTTTAGGCACTCCATTACCTTTAGAATCAAATGCTCAGGTACTCCCCTCTGATTATGGCTTTGCCCAGTCCATGCAAATACTAGGCACGGCAACAAATGGCGATATTGCTTCATACTACTTTGGTGAGACTCTACTCTCTTTAGAAAACACATCCCTGGATGACTATCTCATTGAATATAGCCTCAGTTACAACCTACATGTCGGATTGACAGGTGAATACGCCGAGGGTACAGCCAGTATCACTGGTGATAACATCGGGCTCCCTGATGATGGGTTTGGCGGTTATATTGAAGTAGGTAATGAATCTGACACATTTAGTGAAAACAATACCCTGCAATTATCCTTACTTGTTGAAGCAGGATCAATTGCAGAATTCTACTCAGCCTTTGAATTTTCTGGCTATGCACAAGCAACAGCACCAACCACCCCCGCCCCTGTCCCACTCCCAGGAGCAGTCTGGTTATTTTTAGCAGGGGTATTTTCGCTATCAAGGTTTAAACGGCACTAATAACATTTAATCAGGTGAAATAACCTAACAACCAGGTCCTTTCACTCATTTTAATTTATCATTTTTATAATTCATCCCTTATTAACAGGCAAGAAACAAGGGGATACCAAGCATGGCATACATAATGCTTTAACTAACCCCAGTCGAGCAATTAAATGACTTACTCACTTTTCATGAGTAAGCCATTTAATTGCTCGACACCAACCGCCACACCCATTGCGAAATGGAGCCGGAAAGCCGCGGGTCTGATACAGATAGCCGAGCTGCAAAGTATTATCTTTGACTTAACGACCAGTTTCATTAATAAACTGCAACATTATATATAACGCGCCATTCCCGAAGTCTTTTATCGGCATTCTATTCCTTTATGCTCAGGCTTGTGCCCATGCTTAACTAAGTAGAATACAAGAATGACGCACTGTGTAGTTTGTTCTTTTTAAAACGGCAGAAGCTCACGGGTAATCAGGAAAAGGTATTTTTAATAAACATCTAACTTGGAGCAATCTAAATGAACAAAAAGATTCAACTTGCAGTAAGAACAGCTATTACCGGTGTTGCTTTAACCTGTTTTGCAGGCCCTTCCTATGCCGGCACTGTTGACAGTGCAATGAGAAGTTTTGATAGCGGAACGACCAGCTTAGTCGCAGGCGGAACATTAACAGCAACAAATCAAACCTCTACAGCACATTCATACACAGGTAATGAGGGACTAAACTATTCAGCCTGGGGACATGCTGGCAGATGGTACAACTTTGAAGTTGATTCAACTGTAGATACAACTATTAATGTAACTGCAAACAATACTGCCAATTTATCTCCAGCTTTTACCGTTTATCGTACCGATGGCCAATGGGGTGGAGGTACAGCACAATCTCTGGAAACAGGCATAACAGGTAACACTCCTCACAACTTTAATGGCACTGGCAATATAGGCGATGATGGCACGATTTGGATGATGCAAGGAGGAAGCATTAGTGCCTTTAATCTTCTCACAGGCCTTGAGGAAACAAACAATAACAGCGCTGATAGCAATGCTATTGCAACTATTGCTTACGCAAACTCTGGTCCTACACACGACACAACGGAGACTAACTGGGGTGAAGACATACATAATGGCGCCCATGCTAAAGATGGCGCTCTTACATACACAAGCGGAGTCAGCGGTAGTGTTGGCACAGGAATGGCCGAGATAACATTAGCAGACCTTGCCACTGGCTGGTACACCGTTTATGTAGGTGGTGCCGACGCGGCAAAATTAAACGCCGCTTTTTCAGTTACCGTTAGCGCAGTCCCTGTTCCTGCCGCTGTCTATCTGTTTGGAAGCAGTCTGATTGGTCTATTAGCTACACGCCGTAAACCTTCGACAACTACTTAGGAACGTAAATAAAATAAAGTTAACAACTATCAAACTGGAAGTGGGACTTTAGTCCCACATTGGGTCGGGCGAGGCTAAAGCCTCACTTCCAAGTTGCTAAAGTTATTTCGCACACGCTCCTTAATTAATAAGAACAGGTAATTTACCTGGAGATGAATCAGGGAAGGTTCTTCTCCATTTTGTATAATCACTTTATATAACTATGAACAAACAGCTAGCAGCCTGTGATGTTCGTAGTCATAATTTTAAATTCCAATAAAGGTTTAACTTTACCATTCCTGCCTGGATTGCTGGAATTAGCAGCTTAAGGACAACAAGCTTACCCATGTTTAAGTAATGAGTATCATTACTTAAACATGGAGCAAGTTAAATAAGAACAACTACAAATCCAGACAGAAATAATGAAACTAACTAAAATACCTCATATACTCCCTCTCTCTCTTAGCATTACCCTTGCCGCATTACTCCCAATTAATTTTGCACACAGCTCTGAATTTGGCCCCCTTCCAACAAGCCTTAAAAATATCAAGATTCCTCAAACACCCGGCCTATTAGACGGCTCCAGTCCAATTATTATTAACAAAGAAAAAGCGATCATTTTAGGTAAAGCCTTATTTTGGGATACCAATGTAGGCAGTGACGGCATGGCCTGCGGATCATGTCATTTTCATGCGGGTGCTGACAGCCGAGTAAAAAACCAGCTATCTCCTGCTGGAAAAAGTACAGCTGCAATTGATCAGGTTTTTGATCAATCAATTTCAGGTCAACAACTTGGTAGCAATTACACACTAAAAAACACAGACTTTCCTTTTCATCAAAGAGAAAACCCTGTTTCTAAATTATCAGCCGTCACTTTCAATTCAGATGATGTTTCCTCTTCTTCAGGCACCTTTAGTGGTGAATTCAATTCAGCCAGCAGAACAGGAACAAATCATGACAACTGTAGCCGCAGTGCCGACTCTATTTTTCATGTTGCCAACACGGGCACCAGACGAGTAGAACCTCGCAACACCCCCACAGTTATTAACTCAATTTTTAATCACCGTAATTTTTGGGACGGGCGTGCCAACAACATCTTTAATGGCAGTAGTCCTTGGGGTGATCGTGATCCAGATGCTGGTGTGTGGGTGAAAGTAAACAGCCGAAAAGTATCAAAACAACCTTTACAGCTAATAAACTCTTCCCTTGCCTCATTAGCCATCGCCCCTCCTCTTAGTGATACAGAAATGGGCTGCAGAGACAGGACTTTTGCCGACATTGGCCGCAAACTCTTATCTCGCCAGCCACTTGAAAACCAAAAGGTCCATTGGAACGATAGTGTCTTAGGCCCGTTAAGTGGTAGTGTAGTCGATGATTTACAACCTGGGTTAAACACAAGCTACAACACTCTTATTAAACAATCTTTTAATAAAAAATACTGGTCCTTTAGACGCCGAGGTTCATTTGGCAATCCTCTTAGTGGACTTGCCTACAACCAAGTAGAAGCTAATTTCTCCATGTTTTACGGCCTATCCATACAAATGTATTTATCAACATTAATCTCTGATGATACTCCATTTGACCAAAGTGCTCGTAACGCTGAGGGGCTCCCCATAGATTTAACAGTCTCCGAGCTCAATGGCTTACATGAATTACGCAATGCACACTGCCTTTTGTGCCATATAGGCCCTACTTTTACCTCTGCCAGCGTAATCACCAATGCCGAACAAGTAAAATTACAGCCAGAAGCTTTTGGTAATGAACAATTCAAAATCAGCGCTACAAGCAATGTTGTTACAAGGCATCACATCACAGGAACACTCGCCTCATTAAATGATACGGGATTCGCCTCAACAGGCGTCACCTTACCAGAAAATGATATAGGACTTGGAGGAGATGATAAGTTTGGCAACCCATTGTCTTTTTCAAAACAATATATACAACATTTAGCAGGTAATGATTCAGCAGTTCTCGACCCTCAGGTAAAAGAGGTAAGGCCTTGTGATTTCCAAGTTCCGCTTTCTTTATTTGTAGACATATCCAACCCTCATTATTTTACATATCAGGATGGGCTTATCCCTCAAACCCAAGATACCGAAGGTTGCTTCAGGAATATCGCTGCATTTATACCTAGCGTTGAAGTTATGACTGCAGAACTAGCAAAAACTGATAGTCAAAAAACACTAACAACAATGGATGGTAGCTTTAAAATCCCAGGATTACGCAACATTGAATTAACGGGCCCCTATATGCATAACGGCGGCATGTCGACTTTAGAACAAGTTCTGGAGTTTTATACCAGAGCGGGTAATTTTGAGCCTGTTTCATTAAATACAGCTTTTATTTTTGAACAATCAGACTTACGCTTTATTCCGCAAAAGAGAGCTGATATTATCGCATTTCTAAAGACACTGACTGATGATAGAGTAAAGTACAAAAAAGCCCCTTTCGATCATCCTGAAATTAAAATTCCACACGGCCACCAGGGTGACCACTTATCAGTGACTGATGAAAATATGCTTGCAGCTGATTTAGCAAAAGATGAATTCCTTATAATCGAAGCAACTGGAGCAAATGGTATCACTGCACCTCTACAATCGTTTAAACAAATACTTAATCAATAGATTATCTTAGAGTTACCTGATTACCAATGAGCTTCTGCTATGTTAATAATCAAAGAATTGCTCAATGTAGGGGCGTCCGCCCTCGGCGCGAATAAATAGCCTGTTTTTTCAAAACCAGTTAATAATAATCGCGCCGAGGGCGGACGCTCCTACAATAAAGCGAATATCTAATATGAGTGTGGTATGACTCAAACTGTTATGTCCAGTCATTTTAATAGAGCCTTTAATCTAGAGGAAGCTCGTGGATAATCAAGTAGAGATTATAGAATCTCATGGCAAACAACGGGGTAATTGTTAAACCACATTCAAAGTGCTATAACAGGCTAAACGCAACCTATCTCCAGAATTAGCTAAAGATGAGTTTCGCATTATTGACGTAATAGGAAAAAATAGTCTGGCTGAGCCTAAAAATATATTCACAAAAAAACGGCGCTTATGCGCCGTTTTTTATACTGAGAATGATCTATTTCAAGCCTAGATCACGATTAGTCTACAGCTAAACTCCCCCCTGTTTGCTGTTTCCCATCCATCCAAAAATAAGACACTCCAAGTTCTTTTAACCAGCTCTTAGCCTTTTTTTCTTTTAACATGGCAATAGTTGATATACTGCCAGCAATAACACACTGCTCTGCAATAACGGTTATTGAAGAAAAACCCCTAACTGGCCAGCCTGTTTTAGGATTAAGAATATGACTATACCTTTTACCATTTAGAATAATACAGCGCTCATAATCACCACTACTGGCAACCCCTCCCCGAAAGACATTAATACTGGACATTAATTGCCCTTGCTTTCTTGGGTGCCTTATACCAACCGACCATGGCCGACCATCGGCATGAGGCCCGATAATTTTTATATCCCCCCCCAAATCCACCAAACCATGCTGTATACCCTGTTGCATACAAATAGTGGCCGCCCTATCTACCGCATACTCTTTCCCTATGCCACCAAAATCCAGTTGCATTCCTTTTTCTGCAAAACTCAGACTATCGCCAGCCAAAATTACCTTATCCCAGCCAATACGTGCTAATACAGCCGTAATCTGCTTTTGCCTTGGAATAACTTGTGATTTAAAATCCCATACCTCTCTAAGCACACCAGAGCTTATATCAAACAAGCCTTCACTCTGTTGAAAACAGGTATCCGCATAATTCAACAAAGCAACAGTTTCTTCATCAACCTGAATAGAACTGCCCTGCTCCGCAACCCGATTAATTGCTGTTAAAACACTATCTTCTCGATAGCGTGAATATTTGTGCTCAATGCGTAGAACATCTGCAATAACAAGATTTGCAATATGCTGAGCCTGAGTTTTAGTGCTTGAATATAGCTGAATATCACAAGCTGAACCAAGCGCTTTAAATGGAAAATGAAAAAGTGAACTTTGCATGCCTTTGTAAAAAGATGACCATAGATTTATTGTAAGCTTTCAATCATAGCGTAAATAAAGCCCCTCAGGCCTACTTTAAAATATATAAACTCAATCATTACAAAACCATACCTGACTATGTATCAATTTTCGCCACTGTGTGGACCTTTAATGCGAATAAGGAACAGGTAGGAGCGCCCAGTAACTCATTCCAATACTGTTCGTTACTACCCAACAATACCCTCTCTAGAAATTAGCCAAAGCTTGTGGCTAACCAGGAAACCATAAATAAAAACAGGTCATTTCACACACTAGCGTGTCATTTCACCTGCTATTTAACAAAAAAAACTATAAATAAATATAATACCCTTAAAAATCATACTATTA
>Ga0209495_1002135_pt1 | contig 13186 bp, 12 predicted proteins | sample EN1Hudsemesocosm_FD_184629 | JGI IMG/M metagenome (GOLD analysis project Ga0209495, IMG submission 184629) | Methane-oxidizing microbial communities from mesocosms in the Hudson Canyon - EN1E Hudson Canyon (SPAdes) (version 2) | ecosystem: Environmental > Aquatic > Marine > Cold seeps | place... | reverse complement strand
ATCATGATAACGTCTAAATCAGCACGAGGTTGAACTTGCTTGTAGATAATTGCAAAACCATGAGCAAAGGCTAATACAGCACCTTTTTTCAAGTTTGGTTCAATTTCATCTCGGTATAATTCTTTTTGAAATTCATCCGGAGTCAAAATCATAACCAAATCTGCACCAGCAACAGCAGTTGCTGTATCAGCTACTTTTAAACCTTCAGCTTCAGCTTTAGCAATTGAAGAAGAACCTGCACGAAGTGCAACAGTTACATCAACACCTGAATCTTTCAAGTTACAAGCATGTGCATGGCCTTGTGAACCATAACCAACAACTGTTACTTTCATACCTTTGATGATAGATAAGTCACAATCTTTATCGTAATAAACGTTCAAACTCATTATTTAATTCCTTAAATATTTCTAAAAATCTAATTATCGAGGTCTTTACATGAAAAAAACTTTTCCGTCATCATCGGGAAAGGCTACATCATATGAAGATCTCTTATACGTGTAATATTTTATCGCCGCGGGCTATACCTGACACCCCGGAGCGTACTGTTTCTAAAATTTTATGTTCAGCTAATGCCTCAATAAAAGAATCTACTTTTCTACCTGAACCGGTCAGTTCAATAGTGTAAGTAGATGTTGTAACATCAATAATATGACCACGAAAGATATCTGCTAAACGCTTAATATCTTCACGTTGTGCCATTGTGGCTGCTTTTACTTTTACGAGCACCATTTCTCGTTCAATATGTGGTCCATCAGATAGATCTAATAACTTTACCACATCAACTAACTTATTAAGTTGTTTAGTAATTTGTTCAATTATACGGTCTGTGCCAATAGCTACAATAGTAATTCGTGATAACGAATCATCTTCTGTTGGTGCAACAGTCAAAGACTCAATATTGTAGGCTCGTGCAGAGAATAATCCAACTACGCGTGATAATGCACCCGCTTCGTTTTCAATTAAAATAGAAATGATATGGCGCATTATGATAACTCCCGCTCAATATCTTGCGGTGACTTAGCATGAGGCGACATATGCATCTCATTATGGGCCATTCCATTTGCAATCATAGGATAAACATTTTCTTTTTGATCCGTTACGATATCGACAAATACCAAACGATCTTTCAATGAAAAGGCCTTCTCTAAACCTGAACGAAGATCAGCAGGATCTTCAATCCGAATACCAACATGACCATAACTTTCTGTTAATTTTACAAAATCAGGTAATGATTCCATATAAGAAGATGAATAGCGTTCTTTATAGAAGAACTCTTGCCATTGACGAACCATACCTAAATAACGGTTATTCAAAGCAATAATCTTAATTGGTAAACCATATTGTAAACAAGTTGATAGCTCCTGAATACACATCTGAATACTACCTTCACCCGTTATGCATACAACCGTCTCATCAGGGTGCGCTAATTGAACGCCCATCGCAGCAGGTAGACCAAAGCCCATCGTGCCTAAGCCACCAGAATTGATCCAACGATTCGGTTTATCAAAGCCGTAATATTGAGCCGCCCACATTTGATGCTGGCCTACATCTGATGTGACATATGCATCACCATTAGTCAGTTCATGTACCAATTCAACTGCAGCTTGCGGTTTAATAGTCTCGCTATTTTTATCATAGCTAAGGCATTGCTGTGAACGCCAAGCATTAATCACTTTCCACCACGCTTCAATATCTTTCTTCTGCGTCTGTTTTTTTCCTGTTGTCAGGATATGATTCATTTCCTGCAACACGCCAGCAACATCACCCACAATAGGAATGTCGACAGTAATATTTTTAGAAATTGATGAAGGGTCAATATCAATATGAATTATCTGTGCATCAGGACAAAACTCAGCAATTTTACCGGTTACACGATCATCAAAACGAGCACCAATTGCAATCAACACATCACAATCATGCATTGCCATATTTGCTTCATAAGTACCATGCATACCTAACATGCCGATATTTAACTCATCACTTGCAGGATAAGCACCTAAGCCCATCAATGTGCTTGTGATTGGATAACCTAAATGACGCACAAATGACCGTAATTCTTCAGAAGCATTACCAAGCACAACACCACCGCCAGAATAAATCATTGGCTTTTTAGCATTCAATAATAATTCTACAGCACGTTTAATCTGCCCTGAGTGACCTTTAACAGTTGGCTGATATGAACGCATCGTTACTTTATCAGGATAGTGATAAGGTACTTTAATTGCTGGATCCGTAATATCTTTTGGCACATCAACAACAACAGGGCCAGGTCGACCCGTTGTAGCAACATAAAAAGCTTTTTTGATTGTTTCAGCTAACTTTGTAACATCTTTTACTAAGAAATTATGTTTCACGCATGGGCGAGTAATACCAACTGCATCCACTTCTTGAAAGGCATCACTACCAATAACAGCAGAAGGAACTTGCCCAGTAATAACAACCATTGGAATAGAATCCATATACGCAGTTGCAATACCTGTGACAGCATTTGTTGCACCAGGGCCAGATGTCACTAAGACGACACCAGCTTTTCCTGTAGAACGCGCATAACCATCCGCAGCATGTGTTGCAGCTTGCTCATGACGTACTAAAATATGCTTAACATCATCCTGCTGATAGAGCGCATCATAAATATGAAGCACCGAACCACCGGGATAACCAAACAAATATTCAACACCCTCGTCTTTTAAACTACGAACCAGAATATCAGCACCGCTTAACTCCACGTGTTCCCCTTCCCAAGTAACATTATAAATATCAAACGCGTAAATGTACGTGGAATGCCGCTTAAGGTCAAGTAAAACAATCGTTTAAGCCCCATCTTTTTACATGGTTTTAAGTTATAGATATCGGTTTATTGTGATAGCTGTGGCATAATTCAGGCATGACTAAAATACAAAACACACAAATAGAAATTACTCAGCCGGACGATTGGCATCTTCACTTGCGCGATGATGCGGCATTAAAGCGGACTGTTCCAGATTCGGCACGCACCTTTTCCCGTGCTGTTATCATGCCAAATTTACGCCCTCCAGTAACAACAACGGCATTAGCAAATGAATATTATCAGCGTATTTTACATGCTCGCCCTGAAGGAAGTAATTTTGAACCTTTAATGACTTTGTATTTAACAGATAATACCAGCGCTGAAGAAATAAAACTCGCATATGAAAGTAATATTGTTCATGCAGTGAAGCTCTATCCTGCGGGCGCAACAACAAACTCTGATGCCGGTGTAACTGACTTAAAACACTGTGCAGAAGCATTAGTAGAAATGGAACGACTACAGCTGCCCCTACTTGTTCATGGCGAAGTCACGCATGCTGATATTGATGTGTTTGATCGGGAAAAAGTATTTATCGATCAAGTATTAAGTCCACTACTGACGGATTATCCTAAGCTTAAAGTCGTATTTGAACATATCACCACAGCAGATGCTGTCGATTTTGTTATTAATAGCAGTGCTAATATTGCTGCAACAATTACACCTCATCATTTATTATTAAATCGTAATGACTTATTAGTTGGCGGTATTCACCCGCACAACTACTGCCTACCCGTTTTAAAACGCAATACACATCAACAGGCACTAATTAAAGCCGCAACAAGTGGTAATCCTAAGTTCTTTTTAGGAACAGATAGTGCACCACATAATATTGATGCAAAAGAAACAAGTTGTGGTTGTGCGGGTATATATAGTGGTCATGCAGCACTTGAGCTTTATGCCGAAGCATTTGAAGCTGCTGACGCATTAGATAAACTGGAAGGCTTTGCTAGCCACTTTGGCCCAGACTTCTATGGACTAGCGAGAAATAGTAATAAAATCACACTTAGCAAAGAATCATGGACCGTGCCTAAAAGTTATGAGTTTGCTGGGCAAGATTTAATTCCAATGCGGGCAGGTGAACAGATTACTTGGAAAATTGCTTAATAAAAACTCAATTCAACAAAGTTAAGGCAAAAAAATACCCAAGCTTCATCGAAGTCTTGGGTATTTTTTATCCTGCAGAATATTTTGCGGCTAAAGACCGCTCCTACATAAGCAGTTTACAGCGTTGTTACACCGATGCGCTTTGCCACTTCTTCATAAGCTTCAATCACGCCACCCAAACCTTGACGAAAGCGATCTTTATCAAGCTTCTTACGAGTATCCGCATCCCAAAGTCGACAACCATCCGGACTAAACTCATCACCTAAAATAACGTCACCTTTAAACAAGCCAAACTCAAGTTTATAGTCAACTAAAATCATCCCCGCATCAGAAAATAACTTAGTCAAAACAGCATTAACTTTAAACGTTAACTCTTTCATTTTTCTAACAGAGTCTGCATTAGCCCATCCAAATGTCTCAATATGATATTCATTAATCATAGGATCATGAAGCTCATCATTTTTGAGGAAGAATTCAAAGACGGGTGGTGTCAATTCCATGCCATCTTCAACACCGAGTCGACGACATAAACTACCACTAGCAACATTACGAATGACACATTCAACAGGCATCATCTGCATGTTTTTAACTACCGATTCAGTGTCATTAAATAGCGCTTTAAAGTGAGTAGGAATGCCTGCATTCTCAAGCTGTTCCATAATAAACGCATTAAACTTATTGTTTACTTCACCTTTACGGCTAAGTTGTTCAATTTTTTCACCATCAAATGCGGACGTATCATCACGAAAACTCATAATGACATAATCATCATTATCCGTTGCATAAATACTTTTAGCTTTACCAGCAAACAGTTCTTGTTTTTTTTCCATTATTTAGTCTCTAGCTTTTTGTAATTTCACGCCAATCAAAACCCGTATCTTGTTCTGCAAGCCCTATCCAGCTTTGATCACAGTTTAGCGCCTCTGCAAATAAAGGGGCCACAATATTCGGCGAATTATTTTTCTCACTCAAGTGCATTGCAACAATGTGCTGCAAGCGAGATGTATCGATCTTTTCTAATAGTTTAGCTGATTGCACATTGTTCAGGTGACCAAGCCTGCCTGAAACACGGTACTTCAAGTGATCTGGATATTCACCATTATCCAACATTTCCATATCGTGATTAGCTTCTAATAATAAAGCATCACATGCTGATAACGCTTGCTCGATAACAGGTGTACTCATTCCTACATCAGTCAACAAGCCTAAACGGTGTTGTCCATCAGAGAAAACAAATTGGCTCGGCTCGCGTGCATCATGAGGAACAGGAAAAGGCTGTACCTCAAGTTCATTTATAGCAAAGGTTTCATGGCAGCTAAACTCGGTAATTAAATCAGTCACATCTTCAGGTAACCAGCCCGCTGTGCCTGCTGTGGCATAAACAGGCAAGCGGTATTTCCTCGCCAAAACTCGTACACCATTAATATGATCCGCATGCTCATGAGTAACTAAAATAGCCGTTAAGTCACTCCCCTTTTTACCCATAGCTTGTAAACGCTTTTCAGTTTCACGAGCAGAAAACCCACAATCCACTAATAATGTCGTTTTTCCATGTGAAACTAAGGTTGCATTACCTCGACTACCACTACCGAGAGAAGCAAACTGCATTATTACTGTCCCAATTGTTCCTGTAATAAACTTAATAAACGCTTAGCCGTCTCTGATGATGTGCGAGTACCTTCAGCATCTAAGATGATTATCTTAGTGTTTGCTGCATCAGAAATAAGCTTAATGTTATAAAATTCTTCGGGTGTCTTTTCAGCATCATCTTTCCAAAAAGCAAGCTTACTAAGGAGTCCTTCATCATCAGCTTCTGCTTTATTAAATGGGTCAATATAATGAACAAAATAAGTACCACGTGAACGGTCACGATCTTCAACAGCAAAGCCTTTGCTATCCAATACTCGGCCTACACGACGCCAAACATCAGGGAAGTCTTGCTCAACTAATAATGCCTGATGACCTGCACCTTCATCCATCAATGTTGCAGTAACTGTAGCGGCTTGTGGTGAAGCCGCTCTTTCTGCTGCTACTTTAGCTTGTTCTTCTTGGTGAACGAGACCCAAAAACTCAGCTAATTGACGAAGCATCGCCTCATTTTTCTGAGCATTAGCTTCAACACCTGCTGCGCCGACATATACGAGAGACTGTTTAGAGATATCTCCACGCTCAAGTCTAAGTCTATAAGCGTAATCATCGACACCTATTACTGTATCCATTAAACCAATACGATCATCTTGACGTTTAATTTCAACACCTTTTTGAGACCAAAAGCTTAATAATTTCTTCCATGTATCTTCCGAAGAGCTTGGCACAATTAAATGGCGCTTTTCGCCTTCACCAGACAATGAAGGTTTAGTTTCTGGAGTAATGTCATATTTACTTGCAAGAGGGTTCGTTGCAGCTTCTTCAAATTCTGAATAGGTTGCCGCACCCTGTTGATTACCTGCAATTTCATCATTAATTCTAGCAGTACTTAAATCAGGAGGAACATCAAGTGGCGGCATTGTTTCAGCCTTTCGGTATTCCTTGGTATTATCAGGAACAACTTCGTCAAGTGCAGGTAAAGCGCCGCAGCCACTGAGTACAATTGAAAGTAATGCTGCTAAAGAAGTATATTTGAAGTTCATGTAGTTAAGTTCACTCAAAATTTAGTTTAATACACCGGCAGCATTCAATGCTTCACGTACCGGCTGATGGTGTTTTTCTGACAAAATAGTCATTGGCAATCGCATTCCTTCAGGAATTAGATTCATTTCTACTAAAGCCCATTTCACAGGGATAGGGTTTGCTTCAACAAACAGTCTCTCATGTAATAAAGCCAATTTTTTATCAATATTTCGTGCTTCAGATTCATCCCCTGCTGATGCCGATAAGCACATAGAATGCATCGCTGCAGGTGCAACATTAGCAGTGACCGAAATAGCGCCAACACCACCGGCTAAAATAAAATCAACTGTATTGGCATCATCACCTGTATAAAGTTCAATTTTGTCGCCACATAATGCTTTAATTTGTGTCACACGGGCGACATCACCTGTAGCCTCTTTGATACCAACAATATTTGAAATATCAGCAAGACGAGCCACTGTTTCAGGCAACAAATCACAGGCAGTACGACTTGGAACATTATAAAGTATTTGTGGAATATCAACAGCTGTAGCAATCGCTTGATAGTGTAGAAATAAACCTTCTTGTGTTGGCTTATTATAATAAGGCGTTACTAATAAAACAGCATCAACACCTAGGGCTTTTGCATGACGAGTTAACTCGATGGCTTCAGACGTTGAATTAGCACCTGTTCCAGCAATCACAGGCACGCGACCTTTAACTTGAGTTACAACTTGACGGATCACGTCACAATGCTCATCAACAGTTAAGGTTGCAGACTCACCCGTTGTTCCCACAGCAACAATAGCATCAGTACCACTGCTAATATGCCATTCAATTAACTTGTTTAGGCTGTCACGATCAAGCGAACCATCTGCTTGCATTGGTGTGACTAGCGCTACCATACTACCGCTAAACATGTTGACGAGACTCCAAAAAATAAACCCCCATGGTACTTTGCCTATTAGAAGATGACAAGAAAACACGTGGAATAAATACCTTGCCTCCTGTATATTTTTATTTATTCTTAAATTACAGAACAGGAAAAACCAATGACTAGCGTTCAACTTGATCAGCGTGTACCTGACTTCCAGCTGCCCAGTACTGGCGATACCCTATTCCAATTGTCCGATTATAAAGGCAAAAATGTTGTTGTTTATTTTTACCCTAAAGACAGTACGCCAGGCTGTACATTAGAAGGTCAGAACTTTCGCGATAATATTGCAGAGTTTAACGCGCAGAATACCGTTATCGTTGGCATTTCACGTGATAGCATTCGTAAACATGAAAACTTCAAAGCTAAGCAAGCATTCCCATTTGAATTATTATCAGATGAAGAAGAGTCTGCCTGTGCCCTTTTTGATGTTTTACATCTAAAGAAAAACTACGGTCGTGAATATATGGGAATTGTGCGCAGTACCTTCTTGATCGACAAAGAAGGTGTTTTACGACAAGAATGGCGGAAGGTGAAAGTAAAAGAACACCTTGCCGAGGTTTTAGATGCTGTAAAAGCACTTTAGGGTCAAAAAGCCCTGAATAAAAACTTTTCTTCAGGGCTTTTTTTTTCATACTCTTTTAAGCCCGCACCACCTCTAAGTTGACATCAGATCAACTCAAAGTTATCCACAGAAAACTCCAGACTTATCCACTGACAGCTATTCACAAACCACATCATCTTGTGGTTCAATAACTCAAAAACCACTACACCTTGTGGTTTGAAGTTTTCAACCCAAATATTCAGGATGTATCTATTATGGCCGGCGAATCAGCACAAACGCTTTCAACTTCTCAATACCAAGTCATTCGCCGTAACGGCCAAGTCACGGACTTTGACAGCAGTAAAATTGCAATAGCAATCACTAAAGCATTTCTTGCTGTTGAAGGTGAGTCTGCCGCAGATAGCCGTCGCATCCATGACACCGTTTCCGCTATTACATCGCAAATTTCTGAGAATTTAACACGACGTCTAGATGATGGCGGCACCGTTCATATTGAAGATATTCAAGATCAGGTTGAGCTCGCATTAATGCGTACCGGCGAATATAAAGCAGCACGTGCGTACGTTTTATACCGTGAACAACAAAACCAAAAACGTGTTGAAGAAGAAAAACAACACCCTCACGCTGTCACAGAATCAACAATCAATGTTGTCGCTGCTGATGGTAGCAAAGCACCACTTGATATTACCCGTTTACAAAACCTTATTACTGAAGCGTGTGAAGGACTTGACGGCGTTGACGGCACAGCAATATTGCGTGATACACAACGTAATATCTTTGATGGCGTTGCTGAAAGTGATGTTGAAAAAGCACTCATTATGTCAGCACGTACTTTCATCGAGAAAGATCCTGATTACAGTACGGTTTCAGCTCGTTTATTGATGGATAGTATTCGTCGTGAAGCGTTAACCTTCGTTTACAACACACCGCGTCAAGCATCACAACATGACATGGATGACGTCTACCAAGACTACTTCAAACACTATATCCAACGTGCTATTGACCTCCAATTATTAGCACCTGAACTTGCACAGTATGACCTTGAAAAAATGGGTAAAGCATTGAAACCTGAAAATGATTTCAATTTCACCTACCTTGGCTTGCAAACTCTATATGACCGCTACTTCATCCACCAAGATGACACCCGCTTTGAATTGCCGCAAGCATTCTATATGCGTGTTTCAATGGGCTTGGCGATTAATGAAATCAATCGTGAAGAACGTGCCATTGAGTTCTACAACTTATTGTCTTCATTCGACTTTATGAGTAGTACCCCTACCCTGTTTAATGCGGGTACATTGCGTCCACAACTTTCATCATGTTACCTGACATCAGTGCCTGATGATCTAGGTGGTATTTACGATGCAATCCGTGACAATGCCCTACTCTCTAAATATGCAGGTGGTTTAGGTAATGACTGGTCACGTGTTCGTGGTCTAGGTTCTCATATCAAAGGCACTAACGGTAACTCACAAGGTGTTGTACCTTTCTTAAAAGTAGCCAACGACACGGCTGTAGCCGTAAACCAAGGTGGTAAACGCAAAGGTGCCGTCTGTGCCTACCTAGAAACATGGCATATCGACGTTGAAGAATTCCTAGACTTACGTAAAAACACCGGTGATGATCGTCGTCGTACTCATGATATGAATACAGCGAACTGGATCCCTGATTTATTCATGAAGCGTGTTGCTGAAAATGGTGATTGGACTCTATTCTCACCAGAAGAAGTACCAGACTTACATGATCTAGTCGGCTTAGAATTTGAAGCGGCCTACATAGCGTATGAAGCAAAAGCAGCCGCTGGCGAACTTCGTAATACCAAAACATTCCCTGCCAATGACTTATGGCGCAAAATGTTGGGCATGTTGTTTGAAACAGGTCATCCATGGATTACATTTAAAGATCCATGTAACTTACGTTCACCACAACAACATGTTGGTGTGGTACATAGCTCAAACCTATGTACAGAAATCACGCTTAATACATCGGATGATGAAATTGCCGTTTGTAACCTAGGCTCAGTTAACTTGCCACAACATATCGGTGAGAATGGCTTAGACTTAGAAAAACTACAACGCACCATCAAAACAGCAATGCGTATGTTAGATAACGTGATTGAATACAACTACTACAGTGTTCCTCAAGCGCGTAAATCAAACCTACAACATCGCCCTGTTGGTCTAGGTATTATGGGTTTCCAAGATGCTCTATACAAAATGCGTCTACCATACAGCTCTGATGATGCAGTTTCTTTTGCAGATACATCAATGGAAGCAGTAAGTTACTACACTATCGAAGCATCATCTGACTTGGCTGCTGAACGTGGTACTTATAAATCATATGAAGGAAGTTTATGGAGCCAAGGCATTATGCCAATCGACTCTATCAAAATTCTTAAAGATGCTCGTGGTGAATACCTACAACAAGATGAAAGCCAAACATTGGACTGGGATTCATTACGTAACAAAATCAAATCACAAGGTATGCGTAACTCAAACACAATGGCGATTGCACCAACAGCAACCATTTCAAATATCTGTGGTGTAAGTCAATCAGTTGAGCCAACCTACCAAAACCTATTCGTTAAATCGAACCTATCTGGTGAGTTCACCGTTATTAATCCATATATGGTAGATGACTTGAAAGAGCGTGGTTTGTGGGATGAAGTCATGATCAATGACCTCAAATACTTCGATGGTAGCTTACAATCTATCGACCGTGTACCAGATGAATTGAAAGCGTTATATGTCACAGCATTTGAAATGGATGCACGTTGGTTAATTGAAGCCGCATCACGTCGTCAAAAATGGTTAGATCAAGCACAAAGCTTGAACTTATACATGGCTGAGCCGTCAGGTAAAAAGATGGATAACCTCTACAAACTAGCTTGGGTACGTGGACTTAAAACAACCTACTACCTCCGCTCAATGGGTGCAACAGCCGCAGAAAAAACAAATAGTGCCGTTCAAACTGAACCAGCAGCTGTTGCCATTGCTCCAGTAGCGCCAGCACCAGTAGTAGTTGCTCCTGCACCAGTTGAAGCTAAGGTTGATGAAGATGACTTCGCATTAGGTGAAGGTCAAGATGCACCACAAGCATGTTCAATTCTCGAACCAGACTGCGAGGCGTGTCAATAATGTTAGATTGGGATGACCCTTTCGCAGCCCCGTCTGCCAAGGTAGAAACAAACGAAACGACAGCGGCTAATGAACCTGTTGTAGCCAATGTTACCGGTGTACCCGTTGATACTGCAACAGCTCCTGCAATGTCATTGCCACATGCGAATGTTGCACCGGTTAATGCTGATGATAAGCGTGTTGTTAATGGTCTGACTGATGTTAATCAACTTGCCCCGTTCAAATACCCTTGGGCATGGGAATACTTCCTTAATGCCAACAAGAATCATTGGACACCACTTGATATCAATATGGCACAAGATGTTCATGATTACCGTCATAAACTGACACTAGAAGAACGTCATGTATATGAAAATGTTATGGCCTATCTAACAACATCTGACATTCTAGCGATGCGTAATATCGGTCTCGCAGTAATGGAAAAAATGACCGCACCTGAATTACAAATTTATCAGGCTCGCCAAGTGTATGAAGAAGCACTGCATACATGGACATACCAACATTGCATCGAAACCATTGGTCTTGATCAAGGCGAAATCTACAACCGCTATCGCGTTGTGCCGGAGATCAACCAAAAGATTCAGCTTGCTAACCGTCGCCTTAATTCAATCATGAAAAGTGATATTGACTTAAATGATCGCGACGAGCTAGAAAACTTCGTCATGGCCTATGCCTTCTTCGGTGGTATATTTGAAGGGTGCTGGTTCTACAACGGCTTTAGCCCAATATTTGCCCTGCAACGTCGCGGTTTGATGAAAGGCACTGCCGAGCAACTACAATACATCATGCGTGATGAAGTATTGCATGCCTCATTTGGTATTCGTGTTGTTAAGCAAATCATCAAAGAAGAAAACGTAGTCTTAGATCCAGTTAAAATCCAAGCCATGTTTGAAGAAGCCGAAGAAGCAGAACGCATCTACTCAGGCTATGTACTTCGTGATCCAATCTTAGGCTATTCGAAAGAAGATCATATTGGTCAATTCCGATTTATTGCCAATCGACGAGCTAAGCAACTTGGTTTTGCTGAACCGTTCCCAGGTGCAGAAGCGGCTCTACCTTGGCTTGATGAACAAGCGAATATGAAGAAGGAGAAGAATTTCTTCGAAACGAAGGTGACTGAGTACCAGACAGGTGGTGCTTTGAAGTGGGATTAGAGTAGAATAAGCTATGCCAGTCGTATTAAGGATAGGTCCTTTTCGTTTCTTTTTCTATAGCAATGAATATGGTGAACCTGCACATATTCACATTCAAAGAGAAACAAAACTGGCAAAGTTTTGGTTAAAACCTGTGGCTCTAGCAAGCTCCACACGCTTTTCTCCAAAAGAACTTAAAAAACTCGAATCACTCGTGATTGAAAATAAAGAACACTTATTGGAGGCATGGAATGACTACTTTAGCCGTTGAATTACACCCTCAAGCTCACTCAATACAATGTACTGAGACTAACCTTATTATCGAGCTTATTGATGGCCGAACAATATCAACTCCATTAGTCTGGTTTCCAAGGTTGTCGCAGGCAACACAGCAACAGCTAGATAATTGGGAGTTATTAGGTGATGGAGAAGGTATTCATTGGCCTGATGTTGATGAGGACCTTAGTGTTGCGGGTTTATTAATGGGATCGCATTAGGATTGTCCTAGTCAGGGGGTGCTGATTTTTCAATTCAGCAATGTGATGGATCACATTTTAGATTAAAAGGAATTAAAGTATGGATATTTCAACTGATACTGGCCTGCATTCGCTGGGCCAAGCACATAAAATTCAAGCTAAGTCATCCAAGTTTAAGCAAGATAATTCCTTTAACTCAAAGTCAATCGAGTCTGATTACTTAATTCTCAATTAGTCGCTTGCCGCTGGGCATTCATTTCTTTTGTTCTCCCAAAAGAAACGAACCAAAGAAAAATGTGCCCAGATATCGCTTATTTCCCATCCCGTAATAATTAGTAATAATTAGGGTCAGAGAGCCATTAACTCCCTGAATTATTCGGAAAATTACACTCTGCCCCTG
>Ga0209495_1002130_pt1 | contig 13224 bp, 10 predicted proteins | sample EN1Hudsemesocosm_FD_184629 | JGI IMG/M metagenome (GOLD analysis project Ga0209495, IMG submission 184629) | Methane-oxidizing microbial communities from mesocosms in the Hudson Canyon - EN1E Hudson Canyon (SPAdes) (version 2) | ecosystem: Environmental > Aquatic > Marine > Cold seeps | place... | reverse complement strand
TGAAAACAGAAGTAGAGCAAGCTACAATGAGATTCCACAAAATTTAATAACAGCTTTAATAGCAACTGAGGATGTTCGTTTTAGAGAACATTCAGGGATAGACGGACGAGCTTTACTTAGAGCAATTTTTGGTGCAGTTACAGGAAAAAGCAGTTCGGGTGGGGCAAGTACAATTACGCAACAATTAGCAAAAATGTTGTTTACTGAAAAACCTAGCTCGGGTATTGATAGGGTAATGCAAAAGCTCAAAGAATGGATTATTGCTGCTCAGCTCGAGAAAAGATATACAAAAGATGAGATTCTTGCAATGTATCTAAACCGATTTGACTGGGTAAATAATGCAGTTGGAATTAAATCTGCAGCAGGAGTTTACTTTAATAAAAAACCATTTGAGTTAGATATAGTAGAATCAGCAATGTTGGTAGGAATGCTAAAAAACCCTGCTTTATACAATCCAAATAGAAGATTAGAATTAACTGAAGGAAGAAGAAATATTGTGCTTTCTCAAATGAATAAATATGAGTTTATTTCTGATTCACTATTTGATACTCTCAAGAATCAGCCTATTGTTTTAGATTTTAAAAAGGCTAGTCATAATGAAGGCTTAGCTCCTTATTTTAGAGAATATTTAAGGGGACAGTTAAAAGAATGGTGTTCCAATCATACCAAGCCAGATGGAACAAACTATAATGCTTATACTGATGGATTAAAAGTTTACACAACCATTAATTCTCGCCTCCAAACTTTCGCAGAGGAAGGGCTAAAATCTCATATTTCATCACTTCAAAAGGACTTTTACAAACACTGGAAAGGGTATAGTAAAGCACCATATCCTAAAGATTTTGAATGGGAGCAAATCAATGCTATTATTGATGCAGGAATGAAACGCTCTGAAAGGTATAGAAAGCTCAAAAAAGCTGGAAAATCAGAAAGTGAGATTAAGCAAATTTTCAAAATAAAAGTTCCAATGACTTTGTTTTCTTGGGGTGGCGAAATAGACACTGTTTTATCTCCAAGAGATTCTATAAAGTATAACAAGTATTTCATCCATTCTGGAATGATGAGTATGGACCCTAAAACTGGCTTTGTAAAAGCATATGTTGGTGGAATAAATTATAAGCATTTTAAGTACGACCATGTAAAAATTGGAAAACGACAAGTAGGATCAACTTTTAAACCATTTTTGTATTCTTTAGCCATGCAGGAGGGGTATTCTCCTTGCTATGAAGTTCCTAATATCCCTGTTGTTTTTGATAAAGAAAGATGGAGGTTAGCTAAAGATTGGGCGCCCAAAAATTCTGGTGATGAGTTTGATGAAATGAACATTACTTTAAAATTTGGCCTGGCAAATTCTATCAATACAATTACTGCTTATATCATGAAGCAATTTGGCCCTCATGCAGTTGTTGATTTAGCTAAGAAGATTGGAATTCAATCAAATATATTAGCGGTACCTTCATTATGTCTTGGGCCTTTTGATTTATCAGTTTATGAAATGGTAGGAGCCTACTCCACATTTGTAAATAAAGGAGTTTGGACTGAGCCAATTTTTATTACTAGGATAGAAGATAAGAATGGTGTTGTTTTGGAAGATTTCACCCCAAAAACTCAGGAAGCATTGAGTGAGGAAACAGCTAATTTAATGGTGCGTATGTTACAAGGGGTAGTTGATGGAGTTTACAGCCCTACTGCTGATAAAATAAGAGGTACAGGAATGAGGTTACGTTCTAAGTATCAGTTTAAAAATGAAATGGGGGGTAAAACAGGGACTACTCAAAATCAATCGGATGGTTATTTTATGGGAATTACTCCTAATTTAGTAACGGGAGTTTGGACTGGTTGTGAGGATAGGGCGGCTCATTTTAGAACAATAGGGCTAGGACAAGGAGCTAATATGGCCTTGCCAGTTTTTGCTGAGTATATGCAAAGGGTTTATGCTGACACTTTGGAGACAGGAATTTATCCAATAGATTTTGATATTCCTCAGTCAGTTGATGATAGACTTGATTGTGGTGAATCAATTCAAGGAGGAAATAATGATGAATATGAAGAAGAATTTTAAGATATGATAAATAAAGTTGTAAGTAATATTGAAAAAGCACTAAAAGGAGTTGAAAGCAATATGACTTTTATGGTTGGTGGGTTTGGTCTTTCAGGAATTCCTGAAAATTCTATTGCAGCACTTTCTAAAATGGATGTTTTTGGGCTAACTTGTATTTCTAATAATGCTGGAGTTGATGATTTTGGTTTGGGACTTTTATTGCAGAGAAAACAAATCAAAAAAATGGTATCCTCTTATGTAGGTGAGAATGCTGAGTTTGAAAGACAAATGCTTTCAGGAGAGTTAGAAGTTGATTTAATCCCTCAAGGATCTTTGGCTGAAAGATGCAGAGCAGGAGGAGCAGGAATACCAGCATTTTTTACTCCAGCAGGATATGGAACTGAAGTAGCAGAAGGAAAAGAAGTACGCGAATACAATGGAAAACCTCATATTTTAGAATCAGCACTTACTGCAGATTTTGCATTTGTAAAAGCTTGGAAAGGAGATACTGCAGGAAATTTGATTTTTAAAGGAACAGCACGAAACTTTAATCCGCTTATGGCTATGGCAGGGAAAATTACGGTTGCTGAAGTAGAGGAATTAGTGGCAGCAGGAGAACTTGATCCAAATCAAATTCATACACCAGGAATTTTTGTTCAGAGAATTTTTCAAGGTGAAAAATATGAGAAACGCATTGAGCAAAAAACAACTAGAAAAAGAGACTAATGGCTTTAGATAAAAATCAAATAGCACAAAGAATTGCTCAAGAATTAGAGCACAATACTTATGTAAATTTAGGAATTGGCATCCCAACATTGGTTGCTAATTATATTCCTAAAGGAATTGATATTGAGTTTCAATCAGAAAATGGAGTGTTAGGAATGGGGCCATTTCCTTTTGAAGGAGAAGAAGATCCGGATTTGATAAATGCAGGAAAACAAACCATTACTACTTTGGATGGTGCTGTACTTTTTGATTCTGCCACATCCTTTGCTATGATTAGAGGACAGCATGTTCAACTAACTGTCTTAGGTGCTATGGAGGTGTCTGAAAATGGAGATATTGCCAATTGGAAAATACCAGGCAAGATGGTAAAAGGTATGGGGGGCGCTATGGACTTGGTAGCCTCTGCTGATAATATTATTGTAGCTATGATGCATACCAACCGTGCAGGAGAAAGTAAGATTCTGAAAAAATGCACTTTACCTATTACAGGGGTAAATTGTGTTAAAAAAATAGTGACTAACTTGGCAGCCTTGGAGGTTACCGATAAAGGGTTACAACTCTTAGAAAGAGCGCCAGGCGTAAGTGTTGAAGAAATTATTACATCTACTGAGGCAACCCTAATTATTGATGGGGATATTCCTGAAATGGCGCTCTAAGAGCACTTTAATAAAGGATGTTAAGAAACAGAAATACCTTTACTTTCCAAATGCTTTTTTATGTCTTCCAATTTTCCTTCAGGAATAGCATCAATTAATTTTTGAGTGTAAGGCGTTCCAGGTTTGTTATAAATTTGGTCAGCATCCCCCATTTCTTCAATTTTTCCTTCTTGCATTACTACCATTCTATCACTCATGTATTTAACAACAGATAAATCGTGAGAGATAAAGATGTAAGTCAATCCAAACTCTTCTTTTAATTCATTCAATAAGTTTAATACTTGTGCCTGTACAGAAACATCTAGCGCAGAAACAGATTCATCACAAATGATAAATTTAGGGTTTACAGCTAATGCTCTTGCAATACCAATTCTTTGTCTTTGTCCACCAGAAAACTCATGTGGGTATCTGTAAAAATGAGCAGGGTCTAAACTTACTCTAGCTAACAACTCTTCAACTCTCTTTTTTCTTTGCTCATCATTTTCTAAAATTCCATGCACTTGCATAGGCTCCATAATTGCATTTCCAATTGTCATTCTTGGGTTTAATGATGAATAAGGATCTTGGAAAATAATCTGAACATCTTTACGGAAAATTCTCAATTCATCTGCATTCATTTTCGCAATGTCTTTTCCTTTGTAAATCATTTCCCCTTCAGTTGGTTCTTCAAGGCGAATAATCGTTCTTCCGCAAGTTGTTTTTCCACATCCACTTTCCCCAACAAGCCCTAAAGTTTCTCCAGGGTAAACATCAAAAGTTATATTATCAACTGCTTTTACATGGTCGCTTACTCCTCCAAAAAATCCGTTTTTAATTGGGAAATAAGTTTTCAAATTCTTTATTTGTAAAATGGGTTCTTTAGAAAAAAGTTCCTTTTGTCGTGATGTTCTTTCACTTTCAGGAATTGCTAAATCTTTTGTAAAATCAGCTACAGAAATTCCGTTATCAATAATCTCACCATTTTCATCAATTCTCATAAAATCAGCAACAGTAGGTAAAAATGTATATCGTTTATCCAATGGCGGACGACAAGCCAAAAGTCCTTTAGTATACGGGTGTTTTGGGTTGGTAAAGATGTCCCAAACATTTCCTTGTTCTACAATATTTCCCTTGTACATCACTACAACTTTGTCCGCTAATTCTGCAATTACACCTAAATCATGCGTAATAAACATGATTCCCATATCGTGCTCTGTTTGCAAGTTTTGCATCAGCTGTAATATGGTTTTTTGTACCGTAACATCAAGTGCTGTAGTTGGCTCATCCGCAATTAAAACTGACGGCTGACAACTCATAGCCATAGCAATCATTACTCTTTGTTTTTGTCCCCCAGAAATTTGATGAGGATAAGTACTGAAAATTCTTTCAGGAGTAGGAAGTTGAACTTCTTCAAACAGCTTTATTGTAAGGTCTTTTGCATCTTTTTTATTTAACTTTTGATGCAATATAATAGCCTCCATCACTTGATCACCACAAGTAAAAACAGGATTTAAAGATGTCATTGGTTCTTGGAAAATCATAGCAATATCATTTCCTCTGAACTTCCTCATTTCTTCTTCTGAAATCTTTAATAAGTCAGTAGCTGTTCCGTCATTTTGATGAAAAATAATTTCACCTCCACTAATAATGCCAGGAGGTGAAGGGATTAATCGCATTGCAGAAAGTGAAGTAACCGACTTACCTGAACCAGACTCCCCAACAATACCAATCGTTTCCCCTTTATTTAAAGTGAAACTCACGCCATTTACAGCCTTTACAGTTGTTCCTTCTGTATGAAATTCTGTTACCAGATTCTTAAATTCTAACAATGTATTTCCCATCTCTTATTCTGTTTTTTAGGTTGCTAAAAATAACTATTTTTATGCAAACTCAATGTTTTCTTCTTTTATTAATTCCTCCCCTTTGTAGCGTAATAGTAATTGTGCCACAGTAAGTGTATCTTTTTGGCAATATATTTTGATGCGTTCCAAATCTTTTTCTTTGTAATAAACACTTGCAACTTGACTTCCGTCAATATCATCTTTTGGAGTTGGAATCCCAAAAAGTGCTGCCAATAATTTTATTGATGTATAATGTTTGTAATCTCCAAAACGCCAAAGCTCCATAGTATCTAAATGACTTACTTCCCAAGGTTTTTTGCCTGCTATATCTAAAAGTTTTGGAAGTTTCAAGCCATTTATAAGTGTTCTTCTTGCAATAAAAGGAAAGTCAAATTCCTTACCATTATGCGCACAAAGCTGATGTTGATTTTTGTTGAATTCTGAATTTAGTAAAGCATTAAAATCTGAGATAATCTGCTTCTCATTATCACCATAAAATGATTTTATTCTGAAATGATTTTCATCTTTTTCTGTAAATAAATAACCGACTGAAATGCAGATAATTTTAGCAAATTCTGCCATTACCCCAGCTTTCATTTTATAAAATTCAGATGGAGTAAATTCATCTTTTCTTTGCCAAGTAGTTTTTTCAGCCCATAGCGTTTGGAATGTAGTATCTAAATCTTCAAAATTTTCTTTTACCGGAACAGTTTCTATGTCCAGAAATAAGATGTTTTGTGTTTTTGTCTGACTTAACATTAGGGGTACATTTCTAAAGCAGCATCAATAAATTGATAGAAATCTTCCGAATGTCCATCTGCCAAATGAAAACCATAATTCCTGCCCAACCTAACAATAATCATATCTTTTTCAGGGATACAAATTACATATTGCCCCCACAAACCTCTTGTGTAATATACATCTAAACCTTTCCTTTTTGCAATCCAAAATTGATAGCCATAATTTATATTTTTATTTCCATCTTCATCAAATAAATTAGCAACTGAAGTTGCTTCCTTTACATAGTTGCTGTCCAAAAGTTGTGTGCCATTCCAATTTCCTTGATTCAAGTAAAGCTTGCCTAATCGAGCAAAATCTCTAGCGTTAGAATTGATGCAGCAAAAGGCCTTTTCATCACCTCTTTTTGCGTCTGTATTCCAAAGAGCAGGATGTTTTGCCCCCATTGGTTTCCATAATTTTTCAGAAGTATATTCATTTACACTTTTTCCTGTAGCACTTTCCACAATAAATGCTAATAGCTGTGAGCATGAGCTATGATATTTAAAAATTTCTCCTGGAGTTTCAACAGCTTTTAGCCTCATCATTTGCTCTTTAAGATTTGGCGCAAAATAGGCTTCTGCAGTTTGCCCTAATGGGTCGTGATAATCCTCATTCCAATCAAGACCTGAGCTCATTGTGAGTAAGTGCTTTATTGTAATTTTAGAATTATCTCCTTCACAAAATTCTGGCAGAAAATCACAAGCCCTTTGATTAATGCTCTCAATCTTTCCTTCTTTAATGGCAATTCCAACCAAAGTAGATATCCAGCTTTTTGCCATAGAAAAGGAGTTTGAAGAGCTGTCTGCAGAATAACCATTCCAATACTCTTCAAAAATGATACTATCATTTTTTATTACCATATAAGCAACCGTACCCAACTTATCATTTATGGGTTTTATAAATTCAGGAAGTTGTGCTTTATTGTATTCTTTTGAAACTAACCATTCTTGATGATTCCCATCTTTAACACTATTTGAAGGGAAATGAATATAATCATCAATATATGAAGATGTATGTCCCTTTAAATAAGTAACAGAAACTGCCTTGTAAAGCCAAGATTTACCACTTAATATGATGAGGAAATTAAGAATTACAAAAATTGCTAATATGTATTTCAATGCTTTTTTCATGTTAAATTATTTCCATTTCAAAAAGCTCAATTAAATGAGTTTTTACTTTGTTTTTTACTTCTTCAAAATCTACTTCTCTTTCTAATTCTTTTTCTAATGAAGTGACTTTTTTATCTACAATTCCACAAGGTATAATGTTTCCAAAATAGGATAAATCTGAATTTATATTAAAAGCAAATCCGTGCATAGTTACCCATCTACTGCTTTTTACCCCAAGGGCACATATTTTTCTGGCTTTTGGCGTCCCCACATCAAACCAAACTCCAGTTTCTCCTGGAGATCGTTCGGACTCCAAGCCGTACTCTTTTAATGTAAGGATTACCGCCTCTTCCAAAAAGCGTAAGTACTTGTGGATATCCGTAAAAAAGTTGTCCAAATCCAAAATTGGATAGCCAACAATTTGTCCAGGACCATGATAGGTAATATCACCACCTCTATTAATTTTATGAAAAGTTGCCCCCCTGCTTTTTAGATAATCTTCATTTACCAAAAGGTTTTTTTCATCACCACTTTTCCCTAACGTATAGACATGAGGGTGTTCACAGAAAATTAAATGATTTTTGGTGGCAACTGTTTTATCCTCCTTTCGATTGGATGATTTTACCGTTAATATTTCTGCAAAAAGCTCTTCTTGAAAGTCCCAACATTTTTTGTAATCAATCAGCCCTAAATCTTTAAATGATACTTGTTTATTCATTATATCTTCCCCAGTTCTCCCTTCAAAAAGTCAATTACATCTATCTCAATTGCATCAACATTATTCATTTCGGACAAGTACCAACTCACCCAATCCCCAAGGTTGATGTGGTAAAGCGAATTTTCAATTAAAGAATCTCCTTTGCTCCAGATTTCTGAAATATTATCCGTGTACTCTGAAATTACTTTTTTATTGATATCCATTCTTATTTGATTACGGTCATAGTCTGATTTATTACGGAAATAAACAACAGCCAAATCATTAACATTTGTACGCCAACCTAGTAGTTCGTTATGATTCATTTCAGGAACAACATGGTGCCAGCACAACATTTTACTATTTTCATTTATCTGCTGACGAAAACGAACAGCCACCCCTTCAAAGCCATTTGCCACATAAATAACGGGAGTTTTTTTGTACATTTTTTTAGCTAAACTCATTGCTTGCTCTTGGATATCACTTTTTTCAGTATCAAGTAATTCTATTGCTTTAGTAAAATCAGGCATAAAAGAATCATCAATAATTCCGTAATGGTTTAGCATGAAAAATAACTCTGTAAATGCATAACCAAACATAGCTCTTGGCGGTTGGTTTCCTGGAATAATTATTTTGTTGTATTTATTCTCTTCAGCAATGGCTTTTAATTTCCCTCCTGAAGTAATTACTGCAATTTCTGCACCTTTTGCTTGGCATTTTTCCAAAGCATAAAGTGTTTCTTCAGTATTCCCTGAGTAAGAATTTGCAATAACCAGCGTATGTTCATTCACAAAATTAGGGATACTGTAGTCTTTTGTTGCAGCAATAGGAATATTTACTTTTGGCGAAATAATATCACTTACAATTGTTCCGCCAATTCCAGAACCACCCAAACCACAAATCAAAACATTTCTGATTTCTTTAGTACAGGAAGTTAAACTTGTATTGTTTGCAATCTCAATTGCTTCCCTTAAATGATTGCTAAAATCATCAATGTAATCGCTCATTTTCATCTTAAATAGTTTTATAATTTGATATTAAAATTGACTTGTTAAAAGAAGTCGAAAATACGAAATAATAGGATAATAGAATTCCTATCTTTGCAAAAAATTTAACAGATGACAAGAGTACTTTCCGAGCAAGAATTAGTGAGAAGAGAATCCTTACAAAAATTAAGAGATTTAGGAGTTGATCCTTATCCAGCTGACCTATTTGATGTAAATACAACATCCAAACAGATTAAGGAAAAGTACAAGGAGGGAGAGGAGTTAAATGTAGTGCTTGCAGGAAGATTGATGAGCAGAAGGATTATGGGTAAAGCCTCTTTTGCTGAGCTGCAGGATAGTGACGGAAAAATTCAGATTTATGTAAATAGAGATGAAATTTGTGAAGGGGAAGATAAAACTATGTACAATACAGTTTTCAAAAAACTATTGGATATTGGTGATATTATAGGGGTTACAGGAACTGTTTTTATCACTAAAGTTGGGGAGATATCAGTAAAAGTAAAAGAATTAAAAGTGCTTACAAAATCCTTACGCCCATTACCTTTACCAAAGGTGGATGCTGACGGAACTGTACATGATGCTTTTACTGATCCTGAAAAAAGATACAGACAGAGGTATGTGGATTTAGTAGTTAATCCTGAAGTAAAGGATGCTTTTATTAAGCGTACTAAACTGACTAATTCCATGCGTGAGTTTTTGAATAAGAAAGAATATTTGGAAGTGGAAACGCCAATTTTACAACCACTTTATGGAGGGGCTGCAGCTCGTCCATTTAAAACACATCACAATACTTTGGATATGGAATTATACCTTAGGATTGCAAACGAATTGTATTTGAAAAGATTAGTTGTTGGTGGTTTTGATGGAGTGTATGAATTTTCAAAAGATTTTAGAAATGAGGGAATGAGTCGTTTTCATAATCCTGAATTTACACAAATGGAATTGTATGTTGCCTACAAGGATTATGCTTGGATGATGGACTTGGTGGAAGAAATGGTAGAGAAAATTGCTATGGACTTACACGGAAAAACTGAAGTTCAGGTAGGGGATAATTTAATCAATTTCCAAAGACCTTGGAAGCGTTATACCATGTATGAAGCAATTGAGCATTTTACAGGAATTGATATCTCAAAAATGGATGAGGCTACTATGGCTGAAACGGCTAAGAAATTAGGGGTTGAAGTGGATAAAAGCATGGGTAGAGGAAAATTAATTGATGAAATTTTTGGAGAAAAATGTGAAGGACAATTGATACAACCTACTTTCATTACGGACTATCCTGTTGAGATGTCGCCATTGGCAAAAAAACACAGAGAGCATGAAGGTTTGGTAGAGCGATTTGAAGCGATTTGTAATGGAAAGGAAATATGTAATGCCTTTTCAGAATTGAACGATCCAATAGACCAAAGAGCAAGATTTGAAGAACAGTTGGAACTTGGAAAAAGAGGAGATGATGAAGCCATGTTATTGGATGAAGATTTCCTAAGAGCAATAGAATACGGAATGCCACCTACTGCCGGATTAGGTATTGGAATTGATAGGTTGAGCATGATTATGACCAATTCTAACTCTATACAAGATGTATTGTTTTTTCCACAAATGAAAGCTGAAAAAACAGAAGCTGAGGAGTAATTTACCTTGCTAAAAGTTTTTTGGAAACTTTATATTTTGCAGAATATAAAAGACCTTCTTTTCGAGTTTTAAGTGTCAAAAATTCTCTCTTGTACCAATCAGGGTTAGTTGCCTTTTTTTTATGATTTTCATGTGATGATGCTTCATATTTTTCATCTTTGGACCATGGTTTAATAGTATAAACACTCAACCCAAAATATTCTGCTCTATCTAAAACAATCCCAAAATCGTTTTCAGAAAAATATTGAATTCCATCTTCAGCAAATCCATCATTTAGGTTTTTTAAATCTGTAAATATATTTTTTTCTAAAAATTGTGATTGTTCCATGTTTGCGTTTTTGATGAGGGTTTGTGTATGAATTATAGGTTGTAAAAGTATGCTAAATTTCTCACAACTGCTAGCTGAAAAGGTAAGGCGTGGAAAACAAGTTTATTTTTCATAAATCTTTTTGGCTTTTGCCTTCCCAATCAACTTTTCTAATTCTTCCTTTTTAGCTTCCATTACTTTTTTAACTGAACCAAAATGAGAGATGAGTAGCTCCACAGTTTTTGGGCCTATTCCATCAATTTTATCCAATGAAGTGCCAAGGATATCTTTTCCTCTTTGCTTCCGGTGGTGTGTAATGCCAAAGCGGTGGGCTTCATTTCGTAATTGCTGTATCAACTTCAAACTTTCTGATCGTTTGTCTAAATATAACGGAACACTATCTCCAGGAAAATAGATTTCTTCCAAGCGTTTTGCAATTCCAATAATAGCTACTTTCCCTCTCAACTTTAATTTGTCCAAACTTTTTACTGCTGAGCTTAATTGTCCTTTTCCTCCATCAACAACAATCAATTCTGGCAAAGGCTGCTGTTCATCCAAAAGGCGTTTGTATCTTCTATACACCACCTCTTCCATACTTGCAAAATCATCAGGACCAACTACTGTTTTGATATTAAAATGGCGATAATCTTTTTTGCTCGGCCTCGCATTTTTAAAAACCACACAAGCTGCCACAGGATTTGCTCCTTGAATGTTGGAATTATCAAAACACTCAATATGTCTTGGGCGGTATTTTAAGCGTAAATCCTTTTGCATTTGTTCCAAAATACGCTTATTGTCTTGCCTTTCAATGTTATTGATTTTGCGTTTTTTCTTGTCTAACTGCATGTATTTTGCATTCCTCAAACTCAGGTCAATTAATTTTTTCTTGTCTCCAATTTTAGGGATAGTAATACTTAAGTCTTCCCATACATTTTCTAAGGAATGAGAACAATAGATAGTTTTTGACGTACTCTCAAATCTTTGTCTAAGCTCAATAATTGCTAATTGCAATAACTCTTCTTCTGTTTCATTTAGTTTTTTATTCAGCTCCAAAGTATGTGCCTGAATAATTGCACCAGAATTTATTTTAAGGTAGTTCACAAAAGCAGTGTCTTCATCCGAAAGAATCGTAAACACATCTACATCATTAATCTTAGGATTTACAATGGTTGATTTTGCCTGATAGTTATTGAGTAAATCAATTTTATCTTTTACTGATTGAGCTTTTTCAAACTCCATTTTTTCAGAAAAATGAAGCATAGCTGTTTTTAAATGTTGTGTTACCGATTTGATATCTCCCTTGATAATTTGTTGGATATGCTCAATTCCCAATTGATATTCTTCAGTAGTTTGCTTGTCCTCACAAGGACCTAAACAGTTTCCTATATGGTACTCCAAGCATACTTTGAATTTCTTTGCATTGATATTTTTATCCGTTAAGCTTAGGCTGCAATTTCTTAAAGGGTATAGTTGATGAAAGAAATCTAAAAGAGTTTTTACCAAACGAACAGAAGTGTATGGTCCAAAATATGCTGAACCATCTTTAATTACATTTCTTGTTTGGAAAATTCTTGGGAAGGGTTCATTTTTTATGCAAATCCAAGGGTAAGTTTTCCCATCTTTTAAGGCAACATTGTATTTGGGTTGATGTTTTTTTATCAGATTATTTTCTAATAAAAGGGCATCAATTTCAGTAGGAACAACTAAATATTGTATGTCCTGAATCTTACTGACAAGTACTTTTGTTTTTCCGAGTTCTTGCTTTTTGTTAAAATAGGAACTTACTCTTTTTTTTAGGTTTTTTGCTTTTCCAACATATAATAAAGCTTCATTTTTATCATAGTAACGATAGACCCCTGATTTTTCAGGGATAAGTTTTAATAAGCCTTTTATGTGTTCGGTTGCGGGCATTATCTACTTAGAACTACAACTTGTTTAAACCTTTCAGTTGTACCATCTTCACTAAAAACCTCCATCCAAATAATATACATTCCTGTTTCTAATTGTAACCCATTTTCCTCTGTCCCCTCCCAAGATTTACTTCCGGAATTTCCAATCATTTCATTATTCATTAGGTTTTTTACTAACTTTCCATTATTATCAAAAACTTTGATTGTAGCCATTAAATTATTTTGGCTAAAGCTCCAATTTATCATTGTTACATCTTTGTTTCCATCATTGTTAGGGCTAAAGGATTTTGGATCAATATTCATTTCGCCAATACTCTGGCTGATGTATTGTTGAGAGTTTTTATAAGTTGGTGTACCAAAACCTTCTGTACTTGCAGCCGAATGCCAATTGCTTGTATTTTGCGTTTCATTATTCTTATCTAATCGTTCTAAACTTACCCCCTCTTCTCTTTCCAATAATGAAAAATGCATGTCTTCATGATAATAAAAAGCATCAATTATCTGGTTTAAGGATTGATGAACTATACAAATTGTTCCTTCTT
>Ga0209495_1002129_pt1 | contig 13229 bp, 10 predicted proteins | sample EN1Hudsemesocosm_FD_184629 | JGI IMG/M metagenome (GOLD analysis project Ga0209495, IMG submission 184629) | Methane-oxidizing microbial communities from mesocosms in the Hudson Canyon - EN1E Hudson Canyon (SPAdes) (version 2) | ecosystem: Environmental > Aquatic > Marine > Cold seeps | place... | reverse complement strand
TGTTTATGTGTTATATAACATAGTTTAATTTTAGTGAGTTGCAGGCGGTTCTTTATTTTTTCATAAAAGTAGCAAGGCTCTGAAATAAGTATTACACTAAAAGTATTACATAATATAAGAGGTAGCGAATGCGAGTAACAAGCAAAGGTCAAGTGACTATTCCTAGAAATATTCGAGATGATATGGGAATATTGCCTGCTGAAACTGAGGTGGAGTTTTTGCAAGATGAACAAGGTCGCTGGTACCTGTCTAAAACAACAACTAAAACAAAAAATAGTCGATTTAGAGCAGCTTATAAAGTAGGGAAATTAATAATGAGTACTGATGAAATTATGGCGCTCACGCGGGGGGAGTGATGGCAATTATCTTAATTGATACTTGTGTGATTACCGATTTATCAGAGCCAGATAATGCCTGGTTTGAATGGAGCGCATCAACCTTAGAGCGACTTGAAAAAGATAACTCTTTTGTCATTAATTCAATTATTTATACTGAATGTTCAGTAGGTTTTGAATGTATTGAAGAAGTTGAGGCATTATTTGAGGTGCTAGGTTTTGCAAATAAGGTAATTCCTAAAGAGGCTTTATTTTTAGCAGGAAAAGCATTTGTACAATATAAAAAGCGAAAGGGGAATAAAACGAATGTACTTCCTGATTTCTTTATTGGTGCACATGCAGCTATTTCAGGCTATCAGTTAATTTCTCGAGATAAAGGACGTTTTAGTACTTACTTTCCAACTGTTGAGTTAATTACACCGGAAAATTCAAGAGGAATGCACTGATTTTAATAAAAGTTAAATATCAGGAGTGCTCAAGAGTTTAGATAAAGAGATTATTAAAAAGGGCGACTCACATTGAGTCGCCCTTTTTTATTGCGTTAAAGTTATAACGCTTCAGAAACCGCACAGACATAGGTTTTTAAATAGCCTGTTTCTGGAATGGAAAGATGAATAGGGTGGTCTGGTGCTTGTCCAGCAGTTGCGAGAACGGTAATGTTTCTATCAATATGTTTAGCAGATGAACGCAAAATTTCATGTAAATTAGCTTTGCTCAAATGAAATGAGCAAGAGGCTGAAATTAAAATACCATCTTTAGCAAGAACCTGTAGAGCAAGATGGTTTAAGCGGCGATAGGCTTCATAACCTGCTTTGAAATCTTTTTTACGTTTGATTAGGGCGGGTGGATCTAAAACAATAATATCAAAGCGCTGATGTTCTAAGCGTGCCTTCTTAAGGTATTCAAAGACATCACTTTGTACAAAGTCCATTTTATCTTCAACTTGGTTGAGTTGCGCATTTTGTTCAGCTAATGCAATGGCATTGGCCGAAGCATCTACACAAGTCACATGTTCTGCTCCATTCATAGCGGCAGGAATACCCCAGCCACCGGCATAAGAGAATAAATCTAAAACAGTTGAGCCACTGGCAATTTTTGCTAAGTCCGCACGGCTACTACGGTGATCATAAAACCAGCCAGTTTTTTGTCCATCAACAATATCAATTTTGAACTGTGCGTTATTTTCTTCAATAATCAACTGCTCAGGTAATTCACCATAAGCAAGTTCAGTTTCGGTGCTTAAGCCTTCTAGCTCTCTTTGTGGGTTATCATTTTTTAATAAAATAGCGCGAGGCTGTAATAACTCAACTAACACGGCAATGAGTGGTTCTTTTTGGCGTTCTACGCCAGCGGTTGTGATTTGTACTGATAAAACATCACCAAAGCGGTCAATAACTAAACCTGGTAACCCGTCACTTTCACTGAAAACAAGGCGGTAATAAGGCTTGTCATAAAAACGCTCACGTAGCGCTAAGGCCTTACTGATGCGGGCGGTAAAAATTTTCTCACCCAGTTTTGCACTAGGTTTACGAGATAATAGGCGCGCACAAATGAGTGTATTTGGATTGATATACGCAGAGCCAAGTATTTTTCCATCACTTGCTGTGACACTGACCATATCACCGGCAGTAAATTGATTAAGCGGGCTGAGTTTGGTATCAACTTCATTACTGAATACCCAAAGGTGCCCTTGGCGTAAGCGCTTATCTTCGTTTTTTCTTAGAAATAATTGAGGGTGGGCCATAGTGAGGTATCCGTGAGCTAAATCGGATTATTATAGCGGACTACGGGAGCGCTTGTATGCGCTTGTTAGTTTAATTCGATGTGGTAGCCCGCAAAATTTATATTCGGTACAGTGACTAATAGATCAATATCAAAATTTGCCTGGCTGGCAATGAATGCTTGTCTTTGATTTGTAGTGTAATCTTTAGCTGTGAAGTGACGCTGTGTCACTAGTCCGCCCTGTAGGTTTTGTAGTGTTAGCGTTAGGCTTGGCAAAGGTTGGCTAAAATTAGCGTGATTAATAAAGCTGACTTGTAAGCGGTAGCTTCCATCTTCTGTCATCTTGAAGGAGCTGCCAATTGTGCTGAATTCTGCACGATTTCTATAGGGAGGTAAAGTCTGGTTTAGAGTGTTACTCACTGTTTCTAGTAAGGGTCTAAATTGAGCTGATTGTGATAAGGAGTAACCTTTAAAATAATAAACTTGGTAAAGTAAAACAGCAATGGCGATTAAGCTACTAAGTACCCATATTTTAGAGTGACTTTTTTTAGGGGTTTGCCATGCATAAGTTTCCTCCTCAGCTTTATTGTTAGACTTGGAGGGAGTATCCGTTAATGATGTGCGAGGGTTGAATAAGTGCTGGCATTGAGAGCAAATTACTTTGCCACGCTTTTTTTGTAGTTGTTCGGCGCTAATGGTCTGAGTGTTTTGGCACTTAGGGCAAATAGCGAACATGGTGTTATTTTTTTATGCCATCTAAGCGGCACCAGTCATCTTGAATGCTGGGGCTACTGATTGAGAACAAGGAGTGGTAAGCATCGCTAACGGATGTGGCTTGTTCTTTTAATATGCCGGAGAGTACCAGCTTTCCTTTTGGTTTTACTAAGGCGCTAATAGAAGGAGATAGTTCAATTAACGGTTTAGCAAGGATGTTTGCTAACACGATGTCTGATTCAAATGCAGTAAACTCTTCGGGTAAATAGGTTTTTATGAGTGAGCTGACTTGGTTTTTATCCGCATTTTCTTGTGTTGCAGTAATAGCTTGCGGATCTATATCAATGGCATGGGCTTCCTTTGCGCCGAGTAAGACAGCCGCAACCGCTAAAATCCCAGAACCACAACCAAAATCAATCACTGTTTTTCCACTAACATCGTGAGTGGCTAACCATTCTAGGCAAAGCGCGGTAGTGGGGTGGGTTCCCGTACCAAAAGCTAAACCTGGATCAAGAACTAAGCTAACTGTATCTGGGAGGTCTTGTTCTTGCCCTGAAGGGTAAACCCATAAGCGATCACCAAATTGCATAGGCTTATAATGTTCCATCCAAGAGCGCTCCCAGGTTTGGTCCTCAAGTATTTCAGCGTGCCAATTATTAATGATATTATCTGAGAACTGCTGGAATATTAGACTTTTAACTAACTCTGGAGAAGCGTCCATTTCAAACAGGGCAATGGTTTTTGTTTGCTGCCAAATTCTAGTTTCACCAATATCAGGTTCATAAACAGGCTGTGATTCTGCGCTCATAAAGGTTACGGAAACCGCTCCGAGTTCGCTAAAAAAATCAGAAATAACAGCAGCTGATGCTTCGTTACTTACTACAGAGATTTGATGCCAAGCCATAATTATTTAGTTATGCAGGACGTTAAATCATAAACTTAGGAAATAAGCGTCGATTTTAAAGAAGTCGTTCAGGTCTATATTGAATTAAGTTTTTTTAAAAGAAAAGCTTAATTCAATAGGGACGATTTATTAAAAAGTAGATAAAAATATTTCTATCTAGAAATTAAGTTCTCTCCGATGGAGAAGGAGCTTAAGAGCCTGCGGGGTTAGCAAGTAGAACCTTTTTCATTATATGAGAAGAGGTGTCTTAGCCCTTAAAGCCCTCCCTTGTTGGGGAGGGTGGGGAGAACATTAAAGCACTTCTTTTTTCTTAAGCTTAATTCCCCGTAGGATGGGTAGGGCGGAGTGCCTGTCTTTTCAGGCACGTAGAGAAACCCATCAATTCGGTGGATAAAGTGATGAGTTTCGTAAAATATGCGCTACCTACTCTACGTAAGCTTAGGAACCTATAAAGAGAAGGTAGAGTTTCATACTTTTTATTTCTCCCGTAGGGAAGACGCTTAAGCATCTAGCAAACATTTAAGCTAGTTTAGCTAATGCCTAATTTTTTCTCTAAATAATGAATGTTTTGGCTGCCTACGGCAAACGCATTATCAGCCATGATATCTTGCTGTAATGGGATGTTAGTTTTAATACCATCAATCACCATTTCACTTAATGCTGTTTTCATACGTGCAATAGAGCTTTCTCGATCATCACCATGCGCGATAAGCTTACCAATCATTGAGTCATAATAAGGTGGTACACGGTAGCCATTGTAAATATGTGTTTCACAGCGAATACCTGGGCCACCCGGCATGTGGAATAGATCAATTGTGCCTGGTGAAGGCATAAATGTAACTGGATCTTCCGCATTCAAGCGACACTCAATGGCATGACCACGTAGTACGACATCATCCTGTGTGTAGGAAAGAGGTTCGCCAGCCGCGATACGTAACTGTTCTTTTACAATATCGATGCCTGTAACCATTTCAGTTACAGGGTGTTCTACTTGAACACGAGTATTCATTTCGATAAAGAAAAACTCACCTTTTTCGAATAAAAACTCAAATGTTCCCGCGCCTAAATAACCCATATCAACACAGGCTTTCGCGCAACGTTCACCGATAAATTTACGCTGCTCTTCAGTAATGCCAGGAGCCGGAGCTTCTTCTACAACTTTCTGATGGCGGCGTTGCATAGAGCAATCACGCTCACCTAAGTGAATCGCATTACCGTGGGAATCAGATAAAACTTGGATTTCAATATGACGTGGATCTTCAAGGAATTTTTCCATGTAGACCGTCGGGTTACCAAAGAATGATCCAGCCTCTGATTTAGTTAAAGCAATGGAGCTGATCAAAGCGCCTTCAGTATGCACAGTACGCATACCACGACCCCCACCACCACCCGCTGCTTTAATGATAATTGGATAACCAATTTCGTGTGCCAGTTTTAGGTTAGTCTCATTGTCATCACCTAAAGGCTCACCGTTACCAGGAACACAAGGGATGCCAGAGGCAATCATTGCTTTTTTAGCTTCAATTTTATCACCCATCTTACGAATCGTATCCGCTTCAGGGCCAACAAAAATAAATCCGCTTTGTTTTACTTTTTCTGAAAATTCAGCACTTTCAGCCAAAAAACCATAGCCAGGATGAATCGCTTCAGCATCAGTGACTTCAGCCGCACTAATGAGGGCTGGAATATTTAGGTAGCTATCCGTAGAGGCTGGTGGCCCAATACAAATGGCCTCATCAGCTAAGCGGACGTGTTTTAAATCACGATCAGCACTTGAGTATACGGCGACTGTTTTAATGCCTAGTTCACGGCATGCGCGTAGGATGCGCAAAGCAATTTCACCGCGGTTGGCAATAACTAATTTATCAAACATGCTTATACCTCGTAGTTATTATTCAATGATGAAAAGAGGTTGGTCATATTCAACAGGTTGAGCATTTTCAATCAAAATTTGTTTGATAGTCCCGCTCTTATCCGCTTCAATTTGGTTAAGGATTTTCATTGCCTCAATAATGCACAATGTATCGCCTTCTTTAACAGACTGGCCAATTTCAACAAAGGCTGCTGAACCAGGAGATGCAGAACGGTAGAATGTTCCTACCATCGGTGATTTAACCGCATGACCCGAATGTTCTGCTGGAGCAGCCGCTGCAGCGGCACTTGCCTCAACTGGAGCAGTAATAGCAAGGGGCGCAGCAATTGGGGCTGCTACCGCGACGGGTGCTGGAGTAGATGAGTAACGATTGATACGGACGGATTCTTCGCCTTCAGTGATTTCAATTTCAGCGATGTCTGATTCTTCAATAAGTTCGATGAGTTTTTTTATTTTTCTAATATCCACGATTTATTTTCTCTCGAGTAGTGTCTGATGAGCAGCCTGTATGGCCAATTCGTATCCTAGTGCGCCAAGTCCACAAATAACTCCCTGAGCAATATCAGAGAAGTAGGAGTGTTTACGAAACGGCTCCCGTGCGTGAACATTGGATAGATGGACTTCTATAAAAGGAATTTTTGTAGCTAATAAAGCATCGCGAATGGCGACGCTAGTATGGGTAAACGCAGCAGGGTTGATAATAATGAAGTCAACTTGATCTGCAAACGATTGATGAATCAATTCTATTATTTGATGTTCAGCATTGCTCTGTTCAAAGCGAAGTGTGTGGCCTAGCTGTATAGCAAGGCTTTCGGAGCTGTTTTGAATGTCACTGAGGGTTTTATTGCCATAAAGTCCCGGCTCACGAATGCCGAGTAAGTTTAGATTAGGGCCATTTAAAATAGTGATTTTTGCCATGCTGAACCGCGATTTTTATTATTATTATTTTAAAAACAGACTAATTTTGCCTAATTTGCATGATTTTGTCCAGATATATGTTTTTTAACAGCAGATAGCGACAAAACAGCGGTTTTTTTTGAGACTTTCTTTGCATGTTATTTGGTCAGTAGGTTTTATGTGGGGGCGAATTATTTTGTGCTAGTACTCAGTCATTGCTGTAGTGTCGGGTAAAGTTTTTTCAATTTTACTCGAGCATCCTCACTTGTAAATCGCCACCCCATAGGGCGAGAAATATTATTTCGCTTTTCTTGTCATATTGCGACTTGCTGCTTTAATGTGTCTTGGTCTGGAATTCGTCGATTATTATGGCTGCTTTTGGCTGACAGTGCTTTATACTGTTTGGCAGCGATATAATTGAAAAATAAGTGCCACCAATGATCACTACTGGCCCAAAACCATCTTACAAATGTAACCCAATTCCATAAGTTTGTATTTTAACCTCCTCACCCTAGCCTTCTCCAGTAGGAGAAGGAATAGAGAGTAAATTTATTGGGGGTGGTATAACTCTCGAGTTGAATATATATAGCGATCTTTTTATTATGCTAACAACTGAAATATAAAAAATACTGTTATGAAAATATTTAATCAAAAGCGGCTCATATCCTCCTTTGTAGTTCTATTTCTATCTTTGATAACTGCTTTTATAGTCTTTCAACTGATTTCGTCTAAAGAAAACGAAAAAAAGCTCTCACAACAACAAATAATCCAAGAAGCGAAAGCACATTTACAAGGTATTGTTAATACACGTCAATGGAATGCTCAATTTGATGGTGTTTATGTCAGAGAAAAACACGGAATTAAGCCAAACCCTTATTTAAAAAACAACACACTACTTACAAGCACTAATGAGACGTTAATAAAAATAAATCCTGCATGGATGACCCGACAAATATCTGATATCTCAAATTCACAGGGCGAATATCATTTCAAAATTACTAGCTTAAAGCCTTTAAACCCATCAAATAAAGCAGATGAATTTGAAACAAAAGCGCTAAACTATTTTGAAAAAAACAAAAGCGATCAGTTTTTCTATGTTTTTAATCATAAAGATAAAAGCTTTGATTTTATGGGCGCTCTCGTTGTTAAAGAAGCCTGCTTAAGTTGTCATGAGCAACAAGGTTATAAAATTGGGGATATAAGAGGGGGTATCAGAGTTTCTGTCCCTTTAACACTTCACAATCAACAAATGAGTAATTTAAATGAAAAAACTATCCGTAGTATTTTCATGGTTCTTATTATTGCTGTGATACTTATCATTATCATTATTTGGTTTATAAACATACTTTACAAACGTAAGTATGAGATGGAACATGCACAAGAAATACTAGAGGAAAAAGTATCTCAAAGGACGAGTGATTTAAAGGCTGTTTTAACGCATGAACAACACCTGAAAGACATATTAAAAATTGTGACAGAAGTTAATGAAATGCTGATAACGTCTTTCTCAACAAAATCAATTTTAAAAAATGCAACAGATAAGCTTGCCACTAACTCAGCCTATCCACTGATTTTAAGTGGGCTGGTTCATAATGATATTTTAGAAATCGTCTCTCAATCAAATGAAGAAAATTCATTGGTCAATAAAAATATAATTTCACTCAAAGAAAATAAAACAACTAATTTCCTGTTTGATGCCATTCAAAAAGCCACGATATTAAAACACGCTATTATTGAAAAAACATCCCACGATGTACTTACTAAAGATCAACAAAGAAGAAAGAAGGATATAGAACTTAACTGGATGATTGTTTTACCTCTTTTACATGACATAAATAATGATGTTTATGGAATGATAACGGTTTTTTGCTCGCGTGAAGATGGTTTTGAAATAGAAGAAATCAATATACTAGAAAAAATGGCTCAAGATATCTGCGTAGCCCTCTACTCACACAAGCAAAGAGATTCCATTCTTGAAATGGAGAAAGAGAAAAATGTTAACTACGAGGAAACCATTCTCGCATTTGTAAACATCATAGAACAACGTGATACCTATACCGCTGGTCATACTATAAGGGTTGCGGAATACTGCGCTCTTGTTGCTAAAGAGATGGGGATTAATTCTGATGATATACGTCGTTTGGAAAAAGCCGCTATTTTGCATGATATTGGTAAAGTTGCGACACCTGATGCAATATTACTGAAACCAGCCAAACTTTCCCGCCTTGAGTTTGAACTTATCAAACAGCACTCAGAGGTAGGCGCAGAAATGCTTGAGAAAGTTTCTATTTATAAAGATTTAGCAGAAATTATTCGCTATCACCATTCTAGATATGATGGTAAAGGTTATCCAAGAACATCTTCCCCTGATGACATACCAGTGCTTTCTCGTATCATGATAGTTTGTGATGCGTTTGATGCCATGACAACAAACAGAATCTACAGACCAAGAAAGACAATAGCACAGGCATTAATTGAGATAAAAGAAGGCAGTGCCACACAATTCCACCCTGATGTTGCTAACGCAGCAATAATAGCTTTAGCAAATATTTCTATAGACTCAACATCACAACTACCCTCTTCAGAATTAGAAAAAAGACGTATGTCATACTTTTTTCATGATTCTCTAACTGAACTATATAATGAAGATTATTTACAAACTCTTTTAAATACCACAAATCATCAGTTTAAATCTTTAACTATTATAGAGCTGAGGAAATTTACTGATTTCAATAAAAAACACGGCTGGGAAGAAGGTAATGAAAAAATAAAAAGCTTTGCTAAGTTTTTAAATAAGCTATTGCCAGAAGCTACTATTGTAAGGTTTCATGGTGATGACTTCATTGTGCTAAACAAATATCATTTAAAAATAAATGAAGAAACATTATCCAGCTTTGAACAAATAGATAAAATTACTTTTGCTACTAGAACTCATGAAATAGACGAATATTTTGACTTTAAAAAACTTCAAACAATTTTATAGTTGCAGTAGTCTTTTCCTGTTATTTAGTGGTTATTTGAATGGCTGGTTTTGTTAAAGATTATCAGACAGCTGCACCCGCTCAGAACCAATGGTTGAGTGGTGTCTTAACGTGCAGGTGACAGATAATCGTCGAGGGACGAAACCGCGGGATAGTATGTGAATTATGTGTAACTCACAGGCTATGGGGACTTGAGTCTTGATTGCTTACTGAAGCCTGAATAATTTGACAATTCGACTGATTACCGGGCAAGGTTGATAATTCCAGCGGGTGAATTTGGGAGAATCAAAATTCCTACTAACAACTCACCATGTTAATATTGGGCTTAATTAAGACTCTGAATAGATCAAAATTATGTCTCTAGTCGCAGATAATGTATTTGAAATTTTCCCTTGGAATGAAAACTTTGACACAGGCATTGATTTAATTGATGAGCAGCACAAGCAGCTCATCAATATTTTAAACAAATTAGCTGAGCACCTTGCCTATCGTTCTAATGAAATTATATTAAATAATGTTTTTAATGAATTAGCTGATTATGCTGATTATCACTTCAAGACAGAAGAACAAATTTGGAAAGATAGCTTAAAAGATGATGTTTGGTTAACAAAACATGAGCATACTCATCAGTCTTTCATCTCTGAAGTTATTGCATTAAAAGAAGAAGGTAAGCCTCTTGACGATGTTATACAGAATGTCGTTTCTTTTTTATCTAAATGGCTTGCTTATCACATCTTAGAGAGTGATAAGCGTATGTCTATCGCTGTGAAGGCTATTGATGCAGGGGAATCAATAGAGACGGCCAAAATCACTGCTGATAAAATGATGAGTGGCTCAACCAAAGTATTCATCAATACTGTACTCACCATGTATGATCGCCTTTCATTGAGCACTTTAGACTTAATGAGGGAAAAGGCACTTCGTGAACAAGCAGAAAAAGAATTAGCTATTAGTAATGAACAGTGGAAGTTTATTTTAGAGGGAGGAACAGAGAGCATATGGGATTGGGATATTGAACATAATAAAACGCTTTATTCCGATAATTATTCATCCCTTTTTGACATTGTTAGTGGCAAAAAGAAAACAATAGAGCAAGGGGCGACTATTCATGCTGAAGACATTGAGTCTTTAAAATCTGTTTTAAATGCTCATCTTGAAGGTGAAACAGACTTTTATAGTCATAAATATCGAATAATACAAAAAGATGGTAGCTGCTCATGGATGCTAAGTAGAGGAAAGGTGGTCAGTAGAGATGAGCAGGGTAATTCTTTACGCATGGTAGGAACGCATTCTGATATTACTGAGCATGAAATGGCGTCATTAATTTATAAGCATAGTGAACAAGCAATATTTATCACTGATTCATGCAATAAAATAATAAGTATCAACCCTGCATTTACCGAAATTACAGGCTATACAAAAGATGAGGTTATCGGTAAAAATCCTTCTGTTTTATCATCTGGAAAACATAGTGAAGGTTTTTATAAACAGATGTGGAAAAGCATTAACATTAAAGGATATTGGAGCGGTGAAGTCTGGAATAAATGTAAAAATGGTAGGATATACCTTGAAAATCTGAGTATTAAGCTTATTAATGACGGCCCAAATTCGGTGAAACAGTATGTTGCATTATTTACAGATATTACTGATCAATGGCAAGCAGAAGAAAAGTTAAAGCTGTCGGCTCGTGTGTTTTCTGATACCCATGAAGGGGTTTTGATTACTGATAACAATAAAAAAATTATTGATGTTAATCCTGCTTTTTGTAAAATTTCTGGTTATAGTCGAGAAGACGTTATTGGCAAAAATCCAAACATACTCAGTTCAGGTAAGCAGTCACCACAATTTTATAGCCAATTGTGGGAAGATATTGAAACCAAAGGTTATTGGAAGGGTGAGATGTGGAATTGTAAGAAGGATGGTACATTCTATGTTGAGTTACTGACTATTTCATCCTTACTAGATGATAAGAATAAGGTAACGAACTATGTTGGTGTGTTTAGTGATATTACTGATGGTAAACAACAACAAGAACAACTTCAGTTGATGGCACATTATGATGTGCTAACAGGTTTACCCAATAGAGCTTTATTGCTGGATCGCTTTAATCAAGCCATTGCGCATAGTAATCGTACAAAATTGCAACTTGCTATCTGCTTCCTTGATTTGGACAACTTCAAACCTGTGAATGATAATTATGGTCATGAGGCCGGTGATAAATTGCTGGTTGAAGTTACACAGCGTATTTTAGCCAGTATTCGAGATGAAGATACTGTCTCTCGTCAAGGGGGGGATGAGTTTGCTATCTTATTGAATGATATCGATTCTATTACTCAATGTGAACAGTTTTTAGAACGAATACATCATTCACTTAATCAGCCTTATACAATAGGTGGTTTTAAGCATAAGATTTCCGTCTCTACAGGAGTGACACTTTATCCAGCTGACAAGGGCGATTTAGATACTTTACTACGTCATGCAGATCAAGCAATGTATCAATCCAAACAACAAGGTCGTAATCGCTTTAGCTTTTTTAATAAGGAACAAGAGTTAGAGGATTCCCTCAAACATCATCGTTTGTATGAAATCAATCAAGCTTTAGAGAACGAAGAGTTTCAATTGTATTATCAGCCTAAAGTAAATATGAGAACAGGGGAGATATTTGGAGCTGAAGCATTGATACGCTGGATACACCCAGAAAAAGGCTTAATCCCACCGTTAGATTTTTTACCCATAATTGATGGAACCAAACTAGAAATTCAAATTGGTAACTGGGTGATCAATGAAGCACTTGCGCAACTAGATTTTTGGCGTGAACAAGGTATTCAACTTGAAGTGAGTATTAATATTTCTTCTTATCATCTGCAATCACCCGATTTCTTAGACCTGCTCTATAAAGCACTTGATAGATATCCGAATGTAGATTCTCAAAAACTACAGTTGGAAATGCTGGAAAGTAGTGAACTGGGTGATATTGAAATTATTAGCGGTATTGTAAAGAGTTGCCAAAGTGTTTTAGGGGTTAAGGTGGCGCTTGATGATTTCGGTACGGGTTATTCCTCATTAACTCACATGAAAAATTTAAATGTTAATACCATTAAAATTGATCAATCTTTTGTACGTAACATGTTGGAAGACAGTAATGACCTGGCAATGATTGAAGGTATAGTTTCTTTGGCTAATACGTTTAAAAGACAAGTAATAGCTGAAGGTGTTGAAACTGCCGAGCATGGAATTTTATTGATGAGAATTGGCTGTGATTATGCACAAGGTTATGGAATAGCTAGACCCATGCCTGCTGACAATATTATTACCTGGATGCAAGAGTACGTTGCAGATGAATCCTGGTCTCTTTGGTCGGACTTCAAATGGGAGTTGTGTAATTTGCCTTTAATGCTTGCACAAAGTGATCATATTAAATGGGTTGAAGAGATACTTAATGTATTGCAGGGAAAAGAGCCGACTTTTAAGGATGGTGAGTTAACTGATCATTTTGAATGCCAGTTAGGAAAATGGTACTACACACTGGGTAAAGATCGTTATGGACACCTCCCTGCCTTTTCTGAGCTAGAACAAAATCATATAAATATTCATCAACTAGGTCATCAAATTACCCAGCTATATTCTGAAGGTAAAAAAGATGATGCCATACAGTTGACTGAAGAGTTGTTAACATTTAAAAGCAAGGTGCTGGATAAGCTAAAAACATTGCAAAGACAAGTTAACTTTTTAGCTGAATAACGATGAAGTCCATTGTTGTCTATCCTTACCTGTATTAGATGTTAGTCATATACAGGGTCAGG
>Ga0209495_1002127_pt1 | contig 13239 bp, 9 predicted proteins | sample EN1Hudsemesocosm_FD_184629 | JGI IMG/M metagenome (GOLD analysis project Ga0209495, IMG submission 184629) | Methane-oxidizing microbial communities from mesocosms in the Hudson Canyon - EN1E Hudson Canyon (SPAdes) (version 2) | ecosystem: Environmental > Aquatic > Marine > Cold seeps | place... | reverse complement strand
CTCTATCGTGGTGCTTATCAGCAGGCTATGAAGACCTTTTGGTTTTCAATCATTTACCTAATGGTGTTGTTTGTATTGTTGCTTGTAGACCACTATTTGCCGATTTAATCTGGGTTAACGATTTAAGGCTCATGAAAATCATAATTTGGGTAGTTTTGTCTTTCTTTGTTTAGCTAAATTTGCTATACAAGAGGTGCAATATAAACGATATTCGTTATAAGTTTGATGAATGAGTTTGTGTTGCATATCTGACTAATAAAAATAATCCAGATTGGAATAATTATGATCTTTGAATACATTTGGGATCTGGTATACCAGCCCCAACGAGCGTGGCGTCGAATTCGTCGCCAAAACTACACCCTTATACACTGTTACACAGCCCAGCTTATCTGGCTGGCCTTGATTCCACCCGCTGCTTTTTTTATCGGCACCACGCAAATGGGCTGGAGCCATGGCGGCAGTGCTTACCACACCTTAACCATTGCCAGTGCGCTGCCTATTGCTGTGGCCATGTATTTGGCGATTCTTGTGGGCGTTGCTGGTTTAGCCACCGGTATCCATTGGATGGAGCGCACTTACGGCTCCCGCTCAAGTTTTGATACCTGCATGGTGTTGGCTACATTTGTTGCTTCACCCGTGCTCATCGCTGGTGTGGTTGGTTTGTTACCTATTTTATGGCTCGACGTGGGCGTGATTATGGCCGCCACAGCCATGTCTTGTTACCTCATGTTCGTAGGCGTGCCGGTGATGATGAACGTTTCTGAAGAGCGTGGGTTCTTCTTTAGCATTTCTATCGTTACTGTTGGCCTTTGTGTGTTGGTGGGTTTGCTTATTACTGCCGTCGTACTGTCTGCTACTTTCTTGCCTCTAGTTATTGCCTAACGTTCTTTAGATGCTAGTTCCCGTGCCTTGCACGGGAACTCCTACCTCAGCATACATTTGGTGTTATACTGCGCCTCCACTTTTATCACTGCAGTACTTTCCTATGACCTACGCCTTTTTTGCCACTTGTCCCAAAGCCATGGAGTCTATCCTAGCTGATGAACTTAGCCCCTTAGGTGCTGAAGATATCAAGCTAACCCAAGGCGGGGTCTATTTTAATGGTGACTTAAAAGTAGGTTACAGCGCCTGTTTGTGGAGCCGTTTGGCTAACCGCGTATTGATGTTGTTACACGACGAAGCCGTAGATAGCGTAGACGAGCTTTATGATGCCATAGGTAAGGTGGATTGGACTGAACACTTTGATAGTGATCAAACCTTCTTAGTCGACTACGCCGGCCGCATGCGAGGCATCGACAATACCCACTTTGGTGCGCTTAAAGTCAAAGATGCGGTTGTTGATCAATTCCGCGCTAAGGGTGAGTTACGACCTAATATTTCCAAACAAGAACCCGATATTCGTATTAACGTGTTTGTCACTAAAGGTCGAGTACGTATTAGCCTCGACTTATCCGGCGAGAGTTTGCACAAACGTGGCTATCGCCGAGAAGGCGGTATGGCACCACTAAAAGAAAACTTGGCTGCAGCATTGTTGATTCGTGCTGGCTGGCCAGCTATGGCTGCCGCGGGTAAGCCGTTAATGGATCCTATGTGTGGTTCGGGTACGTTTTTGATCGAAGCGGCCATGATGGCTTCTGACACAGCGCCTGGTTTGTTACGCTGGCGTTTTGGTTTACAAACGTGGAAGCAGCACAATGTAGAGCTATGGCGTGAAGTTTGGGATGCCGCAGAGCTACGCAGAGAAGCAGGCGAAGCCGCTTCTAGCAGCGAAATCCATGGTTATGACGGCCAGCCAAAAGCGGTCTCTAAGTGTCGTGAAAACCTAAAGCAAGCTGGCATGACAGACCGTATTCGCGTGAGTCATAGAGAGCTTAAAGATTTAAAACCGTTGACTCACAAGGCTGAACAGCAAGTGGGCTTGGTGATTACCAATCCACCTTACGGTGAGCGGTTGAGTGAAGTAGCCGACATTCAGTATTTATACCAGCACTTGGGTGAGCGCCTAAGTCAGGATTTTGTTGGCTGGCAGTTAGGTGTATTTACCGGCAACTTAGAGCTAGGCAAAGCCGTGGGTTTGCGCTCCCATAAACAATATGCGTTTTACAATGGTGCCATTAAAAGTTCGTTGTTAATGTATAACCTAGAATCAACTAACCGATTTGCCGATCGCCGAGAAGCCACCGGTGAAATCCCATTGCAAGCCCTCAGTGAAGGTGCGCAAATGTTTGCTAACCGGGTGGTGAAAAACCGTAAGCAGTTTAGTAAATGGGTGAAGCAACAAAAAATTGAATGTTACCGCCTATACGATGCCGACATGCCCGAGTACGCAGTGGCTATCGATGTTTATGGTGATTGGTTGCATGTGCAAGAATATGCCGCGCCTAAGACCGTTGATGCAGACAAGGCTCAGCGACGTTTAGAAGAGGTTATGTTGGCGTTGCCACAGGCCATGCAAATTCCGGCCGAACGTATTGTGTTGAAGCAGCGTCGTCAACAAACCGGTAAAGATCAATACCAAACACACGATGAGAAAGGCGAGTATATACAGGTGCAAGAGGGTGGCTGTAAGCTGCTGGTCAATCTTAATGATTATTTAGACACAGGCTTATTTTTAGACCATCGCCCAGTACGCCAAAAAATCCAACAACAGGCACATGCTAAGCGTTTCCTGAATTTGTTTTGTTATACCGGCACAGCCACCATGCATGCGATACAAGGTGGTGCCCATAAGTCCTTAAGTGTGGACATGTCTGCGACGTACTTATCCTGGGGTAAAAAGAACCTTGCTTTAAACGGTTTTAGTGATCAATTGCATCGTTTTGAACAGCATGATTGTATGGAGTTTATTAAGAGTCATAAAGGTGAATATGACTTAATTTTCCTTGATCCACCGACCTTTTCTAATTCAAAGAAAATGGTAGGTGTATTAGACGTGCAGCGTGACCATGCGTGGATGATCCATAAGGTGATGGACTTGTTAGCCGAAGATGGGTTGTTAATCTTCTCTACTAATTACCGCCGCTTCGAATTGGATGAAAAGGTAGAGCAGCACAACCATGTTGTAGATATTAGCGAGCAAACCTTAGACAAGGACTTTGGTCGCAATAAGAAAATTCACCGCTGTTGGGAAATTCGTAAGTATAAGCCTGAAGTGGTTGTGGAGTCGGAATTCTATAACGCAGACTATGCAACGTCTCAACCGGCCGCTAAGGCTAGGGAAGCCGCCCAATTGGCTGATAAGCCTGTTGTGCGAGCTGAGGTGGTGGCTGCTAAGCCAGAGGCTGAGCCAGAAACCAAGGAAAAAGCGAGCTTTAATCCTTGGTTAGATAAAGGCTAGCGGTTAGTCAGCCGACGTAGCGCCGATTTTATGAATACTTAAGTCGGCGCCGTTAAACTCTTGTTCTTCGCTTAAACGCAAGCCTACCGCCATTTTCACACCGCCATACACTAGTATACCACCGACGACGGCGATGGTTAGGCCCAGTGCCGTGCCTATGAGTTGCGACATCAAGCTAACGCCACCTAAGCCACCTAAGGCTTCTAAACCGAAGATGCCAGCGGCAATGCCACCCCACACACCACACAAGCCGTGTAATGGCCACACACCGAGTACGTCATCGATCTTCCAGCGATTTTGCGTAAGGATGAAGGCATATACAAACAACCCGCCAGCAATTAAACCTACAGCTAAGGCGCCGATGGGGTGCATTAGGTCAGAACCTGCGCAGACTGCAACTAAGCCAGCCAGTGGGCCGTTGTGCACGAAACCAGGGTCATTTTTACCCACTACCAAGGCTGCGATAGTGCCGCCAGCCATAGCCATTAGTGTGTTCACGGCCACCAAGCCACTGATGCCGTCTAAGGTTTGTGCAGACATCACGTTGAAGCCAAACCAACCAATGGTTAATATCCAAGAACCCAGGGCTAAAAACGGGATGCTGGAAGGAGCAAAGGCCATTAACTTGCCTTTACGGTAGCGGCCATTTCGAGTGCCTAGAAGCACTACGGCTACCAATGCCAACCAGCCGCCAACGCCGTGTACAACGACAGAACCCGCAAAATCGTGAAAGCCAGCGCCAAAGCTAGCTTCTAACCAGCTTTGGAAGCCGTAGTTCCCATTCCAGGCAATGCCTTCGAACAGCGGGTACACCAGACCTACGGTTAACGCAGAGGCCACTAGCAATGGCCAAAACCGAGCTCGCTCAGCAATACCACCAGAAATAATCGCCGGTATGGCTGCTGCAAAGGTCATCAAGAAGAAGAATTTTACCAGTTCATAACCATTGTTGGCACTTAATGCTTGGGCACTGGCAAAGAAGTGTTGGTCGTAGGCGATCCAATAGCCCATAAAGAAGTAGGCCAGGCAAGAAAAACCAAAGTCGGTCATAATCTTTACCAGCGCATTGACTTGGTTTTTATGGCGTACCGTGCCGACCTCTAGAAAGGCAAAGCCTGCGTGCATGGCAAGCACCATAATGGCGCCTAGCAAAATGAATAAGGTGTTGGAACTTTGCACCAGGGTGGCGACTGCACTAGTAGTGGTATCCAAGGTAACTCCTCGATGTGGCTGGCTTTATTAGTATGCACTCTAATGGTGCGTTGGAGCGGCTTGGCTGACAGTTAATGGTGCGTAAAGGAGCCCATTAGCCATGAGTAAGCAGCTACTTTTATTACTGCAAAGAGTGTGCCAGTTGGGCAATAAGCAGGCATAAAAAAACCACCCGAAGGTGGTTTTAAAGTGACCAAGTGATGAAGGCTACTTGGTAGTGTATGGGCGCTGAGGCTCACCTGTATATAGCTGACGAGGACGGCCGATACGGTAAGAGCTGTTAAGCATTTCGTGCCAATGGGAAATCCAACCGACCGTACGTGCTAGGGCAAAAATCACCGTAAACATAGATGTTGGAATGCCGATAGCTTTGAGAATAATGCCAGAGTAGAAGTCGACGTTAGGGTAAAGTTTACGCTGAATAAAGTACTCATCTTCTAAGGCAATTTGCTCTAGACGCTTAGCTATTTGAAGTAATGGGTCGTTTTCTACGCCTAGTAGCTCTAGTACTTCGTCGCAGGTTTCGCGCATTACTGTGGCGCGGGGGTCAAAGTTTTTGTAAACCCGGTGACCAAAGCCCATAAGGCGGAATGGATCGTTTTTGTCTTTCGCTTTAGCAACGAAGGCATCGATGTTTGATACGTCACCAATTTCTTCTAACATGTCTAGTACGGCTTCGTTTGCGCCACCATGGGCGGGGCCCCATAGGGCGGCAATGCCTGAAGCGATACACGCAAATGGATTGGCGCCCGAAGAGCCTGCCAAACGAACGGTAGAGGTTGACGCGTTTTGCTCGTGGTCGGCGTGTAACATAAAAATTTTGTCCATGGCGCGGGCCAAGACAGGGTCGATGTTGCTTTCAGCTGTAGGTGTACCAAACATCATGTGTAAGAAATTTTCGGCGTAGTTTAAATCATCGCGGGGATAGATAAACGGCTGGCCGATAGAGTACTTGTAACACATTGCTGCCAAGGTCGGCATTTTTGCAATCAAGCGGTGAATGGCTTTTTCGCGGTGATCTGAGTTCGAGTTGTCTAGTTTGTCGTGGTAAAAAGACGACAGGGCACCAACAACGCCACACATGATGGCCATTGGGTGTGCGTCACGACGGAAGCCATTGAAAAAGTGCATTAGCTGTTCATGCACCATGGTGTTGTTGGTGATGTTAGCGGTAAATTCTTGTAACTGCTCGGCGGATGGCAGATCACCATGTACCAATAGGTAGCAAGTTTCAAGGTAGTTGGAGTTAGCAGCCAAATCTTCTATGGCATAACCGCGATGTAATAAAATGCCGTTATCGCCGTCGATATAGGTGATTTTGGATTCGCATGACGCTGTCGACACAAATCCTGGGTCGTAGGTAAATAGGCCTTTGCTTACTAGTTGGCGTACATCGATAACATCGGGGCCGGTGCTGCCAGAATAAATGGGCAGTTCAATGGGGTCCATACCTTCTACGTGAAGAGTGGCTTTTCTGTCGGACATTTCGTGGCTCCTAAAAGGTTGAATTGGAGTATTGGTTGGGTTAGTACCAAATAACGGGGGCTACTATAGCGTCAGTACCAAACAAAAAACAGCGGACGAAAGTCGTACGCCTCCAAAAACTGGAGCCTATCTTACCTTAGTTAGGGCTTAGAGGTGATTCGGCATAGTGATTGTAATTATAAGTACTGGTGATATAGAAGGTTGTTGCTACAAAGCTAGGGTTATATGATCCTCTTGTTGAGACGTATTGTAAAGGGTTATTGATTGTAAGAGCTGCCGGATAATCCCTTGCCGCTTGGCTTTAGGGTCATCTTTAGCACCATAAAAGATTTGGTATACGACTAAAGGTTGCGTTGTTTTCTGTCCTTCAAATCACTATACTTGCGCCCTACGTGACGCTTACAGCTAAGTGGGTGTCGATTTAACGTAGTGATTGTATCTTTAGTTAACCCTAATTTCAGCCAAGAGCAGGTAGCCGTGAGCGATAAAAGACCCGTTAATCTTGATTTAGGCACATTCAAACATCCACTTATTGCTATGGTATCTATATGCCATCGTATTTCTGGTGTGGTGTTGTTTGTTGGCCTTGTTTTCCTTTTCTGTTTGTTTGATACGTCCTTGAGTGGTGCCGCAGGTTTTGCGTCTGCCCAAGATGCCTTGCAAACCAGTTTCGTCGCCCAGTTTATTACGTGGGGCCTGTTGACCTCACTCGGGTTTCACTTTAGTGCCGGTATGAAGCACCTGATCATGGACGTTGGTGTTGGTGAAGAGCTCGATTCTGCCAATAACGCCGCCAAGATGGTAGTTGGTCTTACCCTTATATTGGCTGTGTTAGCAGGAGTTTGGGTATGGTAACTACAATTACTAATTTTGGTCGTAGCGGTTTGTACGACTGGCTATTGCAGCGGATCAGCGCAGTAGTGTTGGCACTTTATTCTGTGTTTATGGTGGTTTATTTGCTGCTTAATCCGCAGCTAGATTATGCCCAATGGGATGCCTTGTTCGGCATGACCAGTATGCGCATTTTTAGCTTGATGGCGCTATTGTCTTTAGGTGCTCATTGTTGGATTGGTTTGTGGTCGGTGTCTACCGATTACATCAAACCGTTTGTATTTCGTTTTGTATTTCAAATGGTGATCGGCGTATTAATGTTCGTCTATACCGTTTGGGGTGTTCAGTTGTTATGGGGTCTATAAGTCATGTCTAACACGTTACGTAAAATGTCTTATGAAGCCATTGTAATTGGTGGTGGCGGTGCAGGCATGCGTGCCGCATTGCAGCTGACCGAATCAGGTTTAAAAACAGCCTGTATTACTAAAGTATTTCCTACCCGTTCGCATACGGTATCGGCGCAAGGTGGTATCACTTGTGCTATCGCTAGTAATGATCCCAATGATGATTGGCGCTGGCACATGTACGATACTGTTAAAGGTTCGGACTATATTGGCGACCAAGACGCCATTGAGTACATGTGTAGTGTAGGCCCGCAAGCCGTGTTCGAGCTTGACCATATGGGTTTGCCGTTTTCACGCACTGAAGAAGGCCGCATTTACCAGCGTCCATTTGGCGGTCAGTCAAAGAATTTTGGTGAAGGTGGGCAAGCTGCACGCACCTGTGCCGCAGCTGATCGTACTGGCCACGCCTTGCTACACGCCTTGTATCAGGGCAACTTGAAAGGCGGAACCACATTTTTAAATGAATGGTTTGCTGTAGATATGGTGCAAAATGATGATGGGGCCATTGTTGGTGTCATTGCTATTTGTATCGAGTCTGGTGAAACTGTTTATATCGAAGCTAAAGCCACGGTGTTAGCCACCGGCGGCGCAGGCCGTATTTTCCAATCGACCACTAACGCCCTGATTAACACAGGCGACGGCGTGGGTATGGGTTTGCGCATGGGTCTGCCCGTGCAAGACATGGAAATGTGGCAGTTCCATCCTACCGGTATTGCCGGCGCAGGCGTGTTGGTAACCGAAGGTTGCCGTGGTGAGGGTGGTTATCTTATTAATAAGGATGGCGAACGCTTTATGGAGCGTTATGCCCCAAATGCTAAAGACCTTGCCGGTCGTGACGTTGTTGCCCGTTCCATGGTTATGGAAATCCTTGAGGGTCGTGGCTGTGGTGAAAATGGCGATCACGTATTCCTTAAGCTCGATCACCTCGGTGAAGAAGTGTTGGAAAGCCGCTTGCCAGGTATCTGTGAACTATCGCGTACCTTTGCGCACGCCGATCCAGTATTTGAACCCGTGCCTGTAGTACCAACCTGTCACTATATGATGGGTGGTTTGCCGACGAACATTGGCGGTCAGGTGCTGTATCCAGAATCGGAAACAGAAACTCGCGTTATTGACGGCTTATATGCCTGTGGCGAAGTGGCTTGTGTGTCGGTGCATGGTGCCAACCGTTTGGGTGGTAACTCATTGCTAGACTTGGTTGTATTTGGACGTGCAGCGGGTATTCAAATTGAAAAATCAATGCGCGAAGGTTATCAGGTTGAGTCGGCTACTCAGGCCAACTTAGATGCCGCTATGGCGCGGTTGACTGCCTTGAACACATCTGAATCAGGCGAAAATATTTCTGATGTGCGTGAAGAACTTCAGAAAACAATGCAACTTTATTTTGGTGTGTTCCGCGAAGGCGAGAGCATGCAAAAGGGCTTGGTTTTGTTGCGTGAGCTTCGTCTCAAGGTCAATAATTTATACCTGAAAGATAAAACCGGTGCCTTTAATACCGACCGTATCGAAGCGCTAGAGCTGCAAAACTTATTTGAAGTGGCGTTTGCTACGGCGATCGCCGCAGAAGAACGTAAGGAAAGTCGAGGTGCGCATGCGCGTAATGACTTTACTGAGCGTGATGACGAAAACTGGTTGAAGCATTCTGTGTACTACCCAACAGAAGAGCGAATTGGTAAGCGCGAGGTGAACTTTTCACCTAAGACCGTTGACGCTTTCCCACCTAAAATTCGTACTTATTAAGGAGTAGTGACATGTTAACAGTAAGTGTTTATCGCTATCACCCAGAGCTAGACAAAAAACCATACATGCAAGACTTTCAAGTCGATACCGGTGGTAAAGACTTGATGGTGTTGGACGTGTTGAACATGCTTAAGGTTCAAGACAGTGGCTTGGCCTATCGTCGTTCATGCCGAGAGGGTGTGTGTGGTTCCGACGGTATGAACATTAATGGCGTTAACGGTTTGGCTTGTATTACGCCGCTATCTGCGTGTGTAAAAAACAACAAGCTGATTTTGCGTCCGTTACCTGCATTGCCGGTTATCCGTGACTTAGTTATCGACATGGATCAGTTCTACAAGCAATACGAAAAGGTTAAGCCGTTCTTGTTGAACGATACCCCTGCACCCGCCATTGAGCGTTTGCAGTCGCCTGAAGAGCGTGAAAAGCTTGATGGTCTATACGAGTGTATCTTGTGTGCCTGTTGTTCTACAGCGTGTCCTTCGTTTTGGTGGAACCCGGATAAGTTTATCGGCCCATCTGGTTTGTTGCAGGCGTATCGCTTTTTAGCAGACAGCCGCGATACTGCAACCGAAGAACGTTTGGCCGATTTGGATGATCCGTTTAGTGTATTCCGTTGCCACGGTATCATGAACTGTGTCACCGTATGCCCGAAAGGCTTAAACCCAACCAAAGCCATTGGTCATATCCGTAATATGTTGTTAACACGAGCAACCTAGTTGATACCTGCGCTTGAGCTAGGGCTTCGTTGAATGGTGCTCTAACTCAGGCATTTGTATATATAATTAGTTTTATTGCTTAACCCTGTGACGCGTAGCGGGTTATAATGGACGCGTTTGGTTAAGTTTGACCACAAACAAAGATTATTTGGTGATACCAAAATGCAAGACAGCATGATGGAGCTGCAGAGGCGCGAGTCTCACTTTTCTGATGGAAACTTTGCGTACATGGAAGAAATGTACGAAACCTATTTGCGTGATCCCAATGCGGTACCTGAACAATGGCGACAAGAGTTTGATCAATTGCCGCGCGTTCCTGACGCCATCGCTGGCGATGTGCCTCATTCAACCATAAAAGAGCACTTTGTTCTTTTAGGCAAGAATCAAAGCAAGTCTCACCCTGTTCAAACCGCGAGTTTAAGTAGCGATCATGAGCGTAAGCAAGTGCGAGTGGTGCGCTTAATTAACGCCTACCGTGTCCATGGCCATCAAGTCGCAAGTTTAGACCCGTTAGAACTTAAGCCTAAAGAAGTGGTACCGACACTCGATTTACATTTCCACGAGCTATCAGCCGCCGACTTAGACACCGTGTTTCAAGTGGGCGCATCATACTTAGGCAAAGACGAAATGCCTTTGTCCGAGATTATCGCTGGGCTTGAAGAGACTTACTGCTCAACAGTCGGTTGTGAATACAGCCACATCGTTAATACCGACGAAAAGTTGTGGATTCGTCAACGTGTAGAGTCGGTTCGTAGCCACCCTAAACACTCCGCTGAAAAGCGTACTCATATCTTTGAGCGCTTAATTGCGGCAGAGGGCCTAGAAAAATACCTCGGTTCTCGGTTTGCAGGCGCCAAACGTTTTGGTCTAGAAGGTGGTGAAACACTCATTCCTATGCTGGATAACATTATCCAGCGCTCGGGTAGTAACAACGCCAAAGAAATTGTAATCGGTATGGCTCATCGTGGCCGCCTTAACGTATTAATTAATATCTTTGGTAAAAATCCAGTCGACTTGTTTGAGGAGTTTGAGGGCAAACGTCCGCTTAATACGTCGGGCGATGTAAAGTACCATCAAGGTTTTTCTACCAACGTCAATACCCCGGGTGGCGAAGTGCACATGGCTTTGGCCTTTAACCCGTCGCACTTAGAAATTGCCAACCCCGTTGCTGAAGGCTCTGTACGTGCGCGTCAAGATCGACGTAAAGACACTGAAGGCGACACAGTTCTGCCTATTTGTTTACATGGTGATGCAGCGTTTGCAGGCCAGGGTGTGGTTATGGAGACGTTACAAATGTCTCAAACCCGTGCCTATAAGACCGGCGGTACCATCCATATTGTCATTAACAACCAAGTGGGTTTCACCACCAGCAAGAAAGAAGACGCTCGCTCAACGCCGTATTGTACTGATGTGGCTAAATTTATTGACGCACCGATCTTCCACGTTAACGGTGATGATCCTGACGCAGTAGCCTTTGTGTCTGAATTGGCGCTTGATTACCGCAATGAATTTAAACGCGACGTGGTCATTGATTTAGTGTGTTACCGACGTCGTGGTCACAACGAAGCCGATGAACCTTCGGGGACTCAGCCGCTCATGTATAACGCCATCAAAGCGCGCAAAACGGTGGCAACCCTATATGGTCAGCAATTGGTTTCGGAGGGCATACTTAGCGCCGCAGATATCTCTGCTTTTCAAAACGACTATAGAGATGCGTTAGACAACGGCCAGCATGTGGCTAAGGCACTCGTCACCGTGCCTGACGTGAGTTCGTTTGTCGATTGGAAACCCTACCTAGGTCACGAATGGACTGCTGCAGGGGATACGCGTGTTGCCAGTGAAGTGCTTAAAGATCTTGGTCAGCGCCTTGATCAGGTGCCCTCTGGTTTTGTGGTGCAGCGACAAGTTAAAAAGATTCTTGATGATCGTATGAAGATGGCTATTGGTGCAGCAGAAATTAACTGGGGTTTTGCCGAAGTGATGGCTTACGCATCATTGGTAGAAGAAGGTTATCCGATCCGTTTAACGGGCCAGGATGTTGGTCGCGGTACCTTCTCCCATCGCCATGCAGTGCTGCATGATCAAAAGGGTAGTGGTGCCTATGTCCCCCTGCGTAATTTGTCTGATGAGCAACCCGAATTTACTATCTTTGATTCCTTATTGTCCGAAGAAGCCGTGCTCGCCTTTGAATACGGTTATGCCTCGACTGCTCCTGAAGGTTTAGTTATTTGGGAAGCGCAGTTTGGTGATTTTGCGAACGGTGCCCAAGTGGTGATCGATCAGTTTATTACCAGTGGCGAACATAAGTGGGGCCGTATGTGTGGCCTTACCATGTTGTTGCCCCATGGCTACGAAGGCCAAGGCCCAGAACACTCCTCTGCACGCCTAGAGCGCTACTTACAGTTGTGTGCTGAACATAATATTCAAGTTTGTGTGCCCACCACGCCGTCACAAATATTCCACTTGTTACGTCGACAGGCCATTCGCCCCATGCGTAAGCCCCTGATCGTGATGACGCCTAAGAGTTTGTTACGTCATAAAATGGCAGTGTCTAGTTTAGAAGACTTGTCCGAAGGCGCCTTCCAAACAGTGATCGGCGAAATTGATGATCACAGTAAAGCCGACGTTAAGCGCTTGGTGCTAACCGCTGGTAAAGTTTATTACGACTTGTTGGAGCAGCGTCGCCTAGGCAAGCTAGATCATGTTGCCATCGTGCGTATTGAGCAACTGTATCCGTTCCCAGAGCAGCGCTTGGAAGAAGTCCTAGCGCAGTATCCGAATTTGGAACTGACTGTTTGGTGCCAAGAAGAACCACTTAACCAAGGTGCTTGGTACTGTAGTCAGCATCATATGCGTAAGGTGATTCACAAGGTTAAACCACAGTTGGACTTAATCGTGGCATCAAGAACCGCATCGGCAGCACCTGCATGTGGCTATATGTCCGTGCACCTTGAAGAACAGAATCACTTAGTGGCCCAAGCCTTGGGTTTAGAATCATGAATGGGTTGAATGACTATACCCACATTATCATTAGAGCGAAGAGATAAACCATGTCTATTGAAATTAAAGCCCCATCTTTTCCTGAGTCTGTGGCTGATGGCACTATTGCTACGTGGCACAAGCAGCCAGGTGAGGCCTGTACCCGCGACGAACTCATTGTTGATATCGAAACCGACAAGGTGGTGATGGAAGTGGTTGCGCCTGCCGATGGCAGTTTAGAAGAAATTGTGATGCCAGAAGGCAGTACGGTATTGAGCAACCAATTAATTGCTCGTTTTAGTGCCGGGGCCGCCGGTACGGCAGCCTCTTCACCTGCACCCGCCGAAGAAGCGCCAACGTCTGCCGCTGATCAGTCTGATGTGAGCGGTCCAGCAGTACGTAAATTGCTTCATGAAAACAACCTCAATGCCAGCCAAATCACCGGCACTGGCAAAGATGGCCGGTTATTAAAAGAAGACGTGTTGAACTATTTGAAAGATTCAGCGGCTACTCCTGCGGCAGCAACTGCGCCTAC
>Ga0209495_1002124_pt1 | contig 13271 bp, 14 predicted proteins | sample EN1Hudsemesocosm_FD_184629 | JGI IMG/M metagenome (GOLD analysis project Ga0209495, IMG submission 184629) | Methane-oxidizing microbial communities from mesocosms in the Hudson Canyon - EN1E Hudson Canyon (SPAdes) (version 2) | ecosystem: Environmental > Aquatic > Marine > Cold seeps | place... | reverse complement strand
ACTGATGCAGAATTATTTACTGGGTATTACTCGCATGGTAAATAAGGCGTGAGAACCTTTTTTATAGAGTGAAAATAATCTCAGGCTTAGCATTTAAAAATACATTTTCATTTAAGGTGCTGACACTGATTACATTTAGACTTACTTCTTCATACAGCCAATAATAGAACCCACCTTCATACACGCTAACTCTCCAATCATATTTACATTGGATCCAGTTATTATCTAGCGAACCAATTGTTATACGGTCTTTGTCCGAGTCACCCTTACCGATGTATTCAAGAACCTTGCTGTTTAAGCAAACTTGAAATCGGTCAAATTTTATCTTCCCATTCTCGTCCTGTGAATATGTTAGTCGATCACCTAGCAAGTCATCGCCGTGCTGGTCTATGACACATTGATTGTTGAATACATAAAAAGCGGGTGGAAAATCTATAGGATATTGATCAGGTATTTTAGCCCTTTGCTCAATATGTTCTTCCGTGCGTTGACTCTTATCCCATTGCTTGATAATTATTTGTAATACTAAAATACTCATATTGATAATGTGGCAAGACCGTATTAGAAAATTAATGTGTGACGGTATAGTAGCATTGGCTTGAGCAAATTCCTTTATTAGGCATGTTAGCGACGGTTTGAGCTAAGCTGAGTTTTAAAGGGCAATATTCGACCCAAGGCGTCAGTCGATATCATTGTTATGATGGCCAAGGGACTAATTAATATACTGTTATGTATCTTAATCATATATCATTGACGTATATTTGAACCGATGAATTCGAATATGAAATTCATATTATTTCATCAATAAACTGAGTAAAGAAAATGAGTAAAGGTATAGTTAAATGGTTTAATGCCGATAAAGGTTTCGGTTTTATTACACCTGAAGATGGTGGTAAAGATCTATTTGTTCATCATTCAGAAATTCAAGCTGATGGTGGATATGCAACATTGAATGATGGCCAAGCCGTTGAATTTGAAGTTGGTGAAGGTCAAAAAGGACCTTGTGCAAATAAAGTTGTTTCTATTTAGTACAACATATAACAAGTCCAGCCTAAGCAGGACGCCAGCTTTGCTGGCGGCTCTGCTTGTGGTGTCTGAATTTCCGCAGGGCAAGGTGTTAGGTTTTAATCTAGTCGCCCTAATCGCTAAGAGTTAAAAATGAAGCGTAAACTACAAAATTTATCAGAGATTGTCGCTAGGGCTAGTGATCTGTTCTATAGCAAATTTGATAATATCGATACATTAATGGGAATAATGGATAAAACCTTACGTAATCAAGGAATGAAAGCGGATGCAATCACAATTGATTGCATTGCTCTAGATAAAAAGATCGTTATCCTTCTCCATGACGATAAGCCTGATGTCGTAAACATAGCATTGGGTAATAAAGAAGGTGAACTTTATTCATCTTCAGAACATGAACTCGTCAAAATATCGGAAACCATTATTGTGGAAATAATGGAAGCGAACTTTATTTTATAATTGATTTAGCACAGCTTGACCATATTTTCATACGGTTAAAAAAGACTTTTACAAAATTGCCATTGCCATGTTTGAATTGTTTTTTGAGTGCTTTTTTCACTTCCCATGACCCTTTATAGCCTAATGGAAATACTACTAAGTCACCCGCCTTGAAAGTCGTTGAAGGCCCACCATCTGCAGGTGTTATTTCACATTCACCCTCTAAAATAAGTGCTGTTTCTGTCGTAACAAATTCCCATGGGAATACAGATACTTCTTTTTCCCATGTTGGCCAGTGAGCAGCACCCATTTCTTTTAAAAGTGCTTCACTTGGGTTGCTATCAACTGTAATTTCTTTCATCTTAATTCCTATAGTTAAACTTTTGCCCACAATCAGAATGATTTGGGATGTGACATAGTATGTTGTTCAGCCTCTTTTGCCTATACTTTAAAGATAATCATATCCATTTAGTGCTAGAACTTGAAATGACGGAAGGTAAAGTAAGAAAGTGCTGAAACTAATTGAGTGTAGTTTAAACTGAATGTCCCAATAATTGCCACGATGATTCATGCTTTGAGTGATATTAGCTTTTATTGGAACCTTATAAATATGATAACGAAGAGTCAGGTATTGATATAGATAATTATTTCAATGTTATTATCGAAGCTAATATGTAATGTTGAACAATAATCAGGGAGGATTATTATGGCAAGGAAAGATGAAGGGGTTTTGGACCTACTAGTATTGTTACCGTGGTGGGTAAGTGTAATTGTGTCAATGATAGTTTATATCGGCCTGAAATTTATCGTACCCTCACTGTCTACTGAGAACATTATATTTCAAGGGTTTCAGACTGCATTACCTAATGTGGCACATATTTTTGCATTGGCATTACTTATTCCCGCATTTATTTCAGCTATTAATGCATGGCGAAAACGAAAGTTACTAGATAATCAAAAAAACATTCAAACAATACGTGATTTGAGTTGGCGTAAATTTGAAGAGCTAGTTGCTGAAGTCTATCGTCGCCAAGGTTTCACTGTGATTGAAAATCAAACTGCTGGTGCTGATGGAGGCATTGATATTAGATTAAAAAAAGGTGGTTATTTTCACCTTGTACAGTGTAAAAATTGGAAAACATCTAAAGTCGGTGTAAAGGTTGTACGTGAAATGTATGGGGTGATGATTTCTGAACATGCTTCGAGTGTTAAAATTGTTATTTCCGGAATGTTTACCCAAGAAGCTAAAAACTTTGCTAGTGGTAAACCGATAGATTTAGTTGATGGCCAACAGTTAGAAACTTTAATAGCAAATGTACAGGCCTCATCACCTAACTTGAGTTCAGCACCTGTATCACCACAAAGTGTTCTAACTGAAAGAATCACGTTATGCCCTAAATGTGGAAAATCCCTAATATTGCGTACGGCTAAGAGAGGTTCAAATGCAGGTGGCCATTTTTGGGGGTGCTCTGCATATCCCAAATGTAGCCATACTCAGGATGCTTAATTGTCATACCTCAATCATCCACGGTATTGGCCCCCAAAACCGACGAAAAACTCGGTGCCAAAGTGATTCTTCTTTTGCATCAATTTCATTAAGGCCAAATTGCTGACGTCGTAGAGATATCTGTTCAGCAGTGAGCCCCGTAGCTGAATTTATTGACCCGTTTTCCAACGTTTCTTGAACTTTTTGTCCGGCATAATCATCGGTGCTTCTTTGGGGGATATCAGTCATGATGCTTTTGCCGCTTATAAAAATATTATGAGTTGACTATAACAACATACTATAAGGCCTTCAATCTACAGCAGTTAATCATGATTAAATGTGCTTACTTATATTTTTTTAGTCACTAAAGTAATACGTCAGCCTTGTAGATGATCGGTTTCTGTCATTCGTCACTTATTTTAAAAGCTAGGAAATAGAAGGGTGTTTACGTTTTCGAACATAGAATAAGTTCAATTAAATCAGCTCGTGAATTGATATTAAGCCGAGCAGATATATTTTTGATGTGATCTTTAACTGTGTAGAGACTCAAACCAAGTTTTTCTGCAATTGTTTGATATTGATCTCCAGCGGCATAAAGTAGGCCGACAGTCTCTTGTCTTGGGGTCAGACTGAGCATTTTTATGCGGTGAAATAGAGTGAGTACAAATGGTTCTTGCCAGCGAATATTGAGGCCTATTAAGGAGGTATTATCATCTGATTTATTTTGTAGAAAAAAACCTCTTAACTGAAACTGACCCCATGCATTCGTTATGCTTAACGTTGGATCATTTTCTTGAGGTTTATATTTGTTTTGCTTAATGACCTTTTCTAGTAACTCTTTAATCCCTGTGAAGTTATTTAGAGAGGGTGTTCGACTTCGTTTTGATCCAACTTGAGATGATGATGCTAATGAAAGTAGTTTATCTCCCATTGAGCATGCATATTGAAGCTCCCCCATCTTGTCAGAAATTAGTAGACCTTGACTCCAACCATCGGTCAGTGATGGTTTTTCTTTTCCTGCTTGTTCTATTCCTCTCGCAATAATCGTGGTGATATGTTGCAAGTTAGTTCGATCCTCTTCACTAAAGCTTTTAGCGGATCGAGGTCGGTGAATCATGAGAACGCCGAGTCGTTTTTTTGTCGTATTGTGAAATATTGGAATGAAGCAAGTATTTGTATAACCAGCGGGTAACATTATTGTTTTGTAAAATTCAGCAATAAAGGGACATTTATCAAAGTTTTCAAATGAAGTAGTGCAAGTGTCTAATTGACTAACCCATTGGATAGTATGTGTATATTTGTCTGGAGCTTGGCTTGCAATAGAGCGACCAAATGCTTCATGGATATTTATATTTTCCGTCTCATCATAAATGTTTGATAAGTTTTCTTCCTCATCCTGCCAACAGAAAGTATTAGCAACAGAAGGGATAAGATGATGAAGTTCTTGTAATATTGCAGGAATAAAAGTCTGACTAGGCAACCCTAAATGAGCTAATTGTTCGAGCCTGCAAAATACGGGTTTAGACATAAGTTTCTTTAAGTAATGGATGTTAAGCAAATAAGTCGTTTATTTGAGTTTACATGCTTTTTATATTTGATACATTTATTTAGATAAATAAGGAAATAAGTGCTTAATTTGATCTGTAGATAGATTATGCATTGTCTCGATATTTCTTTTAAATACTTCATCAGGAGCTGTCATATTCTGTAATGCTTTTTCCATGCTTGCTTCGCGAATAATATGCAAAATCGGATAAGGAGCACGATTGGTTAAGTTTTCAACGGAGTCTGACTCAGTATCGGCAAAGCAGTAGTCTGGGTGAAAGCTGGCAATCTGAAATACACCTTCCCATTCGAACTCAATTAATAGTTCATCAACAATATCTAGAAATTGATTGTAATCATCAAAGTCAGCCAATATAAAAGGCAAAATAAGTAGGCTTGTTTCTACTTCTTGTGCGGGTGTTTTTTCAAGAAATTTAAGTTCATCATATAAATGAGATAATAAATCCTCTGATGTTTGAGCATCGCTAGTGGTAAACCTTATTTGATTATTACGACGTGGCATGGCTGCAAAAGGGCAAAGGTTTAGACCTATTACAACATCATCTAACCATTGTTCGACTGCTTGTTGTTCATGTGACATATTTAGTTTGCTTTTAGTTGAATGTGAGCTTGCTCGATCAATGTTAATAGTCCTGCATCGCCACCTATAAATGCCAGCATGAAATCATCACCGTTAAGGGGGGCTTCAGGGTTTATTGTTATGTGTAACTGCTGTGGTTTGATTGTGAATTTAATAAGCTCATCAATCATAGGTACAAATAAAGGCCCCCAGTTTTTTTGAGCCACTTGTTGTAATTGTTTTATTTGATCTACAGAGTCTTGTGTCAGTTGCTCTTGAGATTGTCCTGTTTTTTTAGCGGCAACAGAGCGTATTTTTTCGATGATTCCATCATTATTAAAGGTAATGGATAGGGTATTAAGTGTTGTTGACATCAACTCTGATAGTGGCTTGTCTTCTGAGTTGGCGTCAATCTCAGCCAACCAAGCAGCACTACCAATAGTTAGGTCACTATTAAAAGAAAAGTTATCGACAACTGTTTCTGTGGTTGAAATAGATAATAGCCCCGACTCTTGATTTAAACTGTAGGCAAAATGAGAAGAGAAATTAATCTGAGATCCAAATGTCTTAACTAGTGCCTGAAGATCAGCATCATTTTCGACCATGCTTGGCTTTAGATGAAGGACTGCATTTTGAATATCAATGCTCAGAGCAAGTGGTAATTTGTCTGTTTCTTGATTTAAGTCATGCCAATTAAATCCCGTAATAGAGATGTGTCCGAGCGTGATATCAGGCTCTTGACTATTACCTAAGATTTTAAAGTCAGATACAGTGATATTTCGTAATAGTGGTGAGGCATCTACACTGCTATAAGTGAGTTCAACGCCTTCTGATTTTGCATCATCAACAACTTTCGATAATGTGTGTTGTGCACGGGTATCCGCTTTCTGATCAATATAATAATAGCTGCCAGCTAATGAGCTAGCTATTATTGCTGTAAGGGCTAATATTGAGATGCTGCCACGTAGCTTAGCTTTAAATTTGTTCACATTTTTCTCCAGATATCAATCTATCATGGGCATGATTATTCCATTAAGAGCTGCACGATAACATAGAACAGCCTGCACGATCTCTTGCCCAATCAGGTCGTTTGGCAGCAAATTGCTCCATATTATCTTGTTCATCATATGGGTGACGCAAGCATTCATGTAGCGACTGAATTAAGTCAAAGTCGCCTTGTTCGGCATCATCAATAGCCAGTTGTGCTAAATAATTTCTAAGTACATATTTAGGGTTAGTGGCATTCATTATTACTTTACGTTCTTTGTCCTCGATTCCATCCTTTAATAATTGTTGCCGATATTGTTGTAACCATGCGACGATTCGATTTCTACTTTCATCATTGATTGAATCAATATCGTAGTAAGCATCACTTACTATAGAGAATACTTCTTCATCAGATGAGCTGTCACTCGTTGTTATATTGGCTAACTTTCGATAGAAAATAGTCATGTCGGTTTCGACTAATTGTAATACTTCATGCAGCTCTTGATGTAGCTCTTCATCATAGTGATTTAGCCCCAGCTTTTGACAACGCATTGCTTGAACTTTTTCTTGGTATATCTCGACGTAATCGCCGATGATATCTTGCAGTGGTTCAGCTTGTTCTATTAATGGATAAAGTGCATTGGCAAGTTGGAATAAATTCCATTGTGCGATTTGTGATTGGTTGCCAAATCGATAGCGGCGACCACTGGCATCGGTCGTGTTTGGTGTCCAATTCGGATCAAAATCTTCTAACCAGCCATAGGGACCATAATCAATAGTTAAACCCAAGATGGACATATTGTCGGTATTCATCACACCGTGAACAAAGCCCACCCGCATCCAATGAACAATCATTTCTGCTGTGCGTTCACAGACTTCTGAAAACCATTGTAGATAAACATCAACGCTCGGTTCGCCAAGGTGTGGGAAGTCAGTTCGAATGGTGTAATCAACAAGATGACGTAAGTTATCAATATCACCTCGGGCAGAAAATATTTCATAGCTACCAAAACGCAAAAAAGAGGGAGCAACACGGCAAACTATGGCGCCAGGCTCTTCTTTAGGGCGGCCATCGTAGAACATATCTCGAACAACATTTTCGCCAGTCGTAACTAAACTTAGAGCACGTGTGGTAGGAACGCCTAGATGAAACATGGCCTCACTACATAAAAACTCACGTACGGAAGATCGTAATACTGCCAAGCCATCAGCAGTACGGGAGTAGGGGGTTTCTCCTGCGCCTTTTAACTGTAAAACATGATGTTGACCAAGGTTGTTTTTGACTTCACCTAGGTTAATTGCCCGGCCATCACCTAGTTGCCCCGCCCAATTACCAAACTGATGGCCACCGTAACATTGTGCATAGGGCTTCATGCCATCAAGTAATGTATTGCCGGAAAATACTTGGGTAAATAAGTTTGATTCACAATCTTGTGATGACAAATCCAGCTGCTCAGCGACTTCTTGTGAATAAATAATGAGTTGGGGGGCTTTAACTGAGGTAGGTGTAACATACGAATAACAAGATGACATAACTTGGCGACGACTATTTCCACTTTCAGGATCAGCAGGTAATTGTCGAGTAAAGCGGTTGTCGAACTTTAATGAAGTTAAATTCTTTGTAGTTGTATTTTGAGTCACAATAGCCAAATGTTTTATTATCGTTAATAATTGAATTACATCAGAAAATAAGAAAATTAAAAACCGGAGATTTACTATGTTAATTGGTGTGCCTAAAGAAATTAAGAATAATGAATACCGTGTAGGAATGACGCCATCAGGTGTACGTGAACTTGTTTCACATGGACACCGAGTGATGGTAGAGAAAGATGCTGGTAGTGTTATTGGCTTAACAGACTCCTTATATCAACAAGCTGGCGCAGAAATAGTGGCGTCAGCGAGTGAACTTTTTGCCTCAGCAGAGTTGATTGTTAAAGTTAAAGAGCCTCAGGCTCACGAACGTAAAATGTTGCGAGCTGGGCAAATATTATTTACCTATCTTCATTTAGCTCCAGATCATGAACAGACCAAAGATCTTATAGCGTCAGGGGCAAACTGTATTGCATACGAGACTGTGACGGATGAGAGTGGCGGCTTGCCTTTATTAGCTCCGATGAGCGAAGTCGCAGGTAGAATGGCTGTTCAAGCGGGGGCTCATGCATTAGAAAATACCCAAGGTGGAATGGGAATATTATTGGGTGGTGTGCCAGGCGTCGCTCCAGCAAAAGTGGTTATTCTTGGGGGCGGAGTAGTGGGTCTTAATGCTGCTCGCATGGCAATGGGTTTAGGTGCTGATGTGACGGTTATCGATCGGTCTCTTACTAGGTTGAAATATTTAGATGAACAATATGGCCCACAACTTAAAACTTTATATGCCACTAAAGAGTTGATTAACCGTGCTGTTGTAAAAGCTGACTTAGTGATTGGTGCCGTATTGGTAGCGGGAGCAACAGCGCCTAAGCTTATAACGAGGGATATGTTGGCAACAATGAAACAAGGTGCCGTCCTAGTTGATGTTGCTATCGATCAAGGAGGCTGTTTTGAGTCATCGCATGCAACGACACATGATTCTCCTACTTATGTTGAACAAGGGCTGATTCATTACTGTGTCGCTAATATGCCGGGCGGTGTGGCGCGAACCTCTACATTTGCTTTAACTAATGCCACCTTGCCATTCATTATTGAATTAGCAAATAAAGGCATTAAACAGGCCTTGAGGGATAATCCTTATTTGTCACAAGGACTTAATATTTATCAAGGTAAGGTGACTTTTAAAGCGGTAGCAGATGCACAAGGCTATCCTTATTTTGATGTTAGTAGCGTGCTTGATTGAAAATTATCTCAAGTTAGGCTTAATTAGTGATGCTGAAAAACACTATATTTAGTATAGTTAAAAATTGACCCTATATTTCAGGTACGCAAAAATGAAAAAACCTCAGGCATTACGTGAGCCAACTCAGCAAGAGATTCAGCCAATTGTACAAGCACTTAATGGTGGTTATCCTGTGCAGGCTGAAGCTTTGGCAAAGAAGTTAATTAAACAATGTCCTAATTCTTTTGTGCTACATAATCTTTATGGCAACGCTTTAGCGGGGCAAAATAAGTATAAAGATGCGGTGACAAGTTTCCGAAAAGCGCTAGAAATAGACCCAAGTGTTGCAGAGTTACATTTTAATGTAGGCATTTTGTTGACCAATATCAATCGTATAGAAGAAGCGATTACAAGTTATAAGAAAACGATAAAACTTAACCCTTCGTTAACAGATGCCCACTATAATTTAGGTGCAGCATTACAAGACCAAGGTGAGTTTGAACAAGCGGCAGAAAGTTATAAAAAAGCAATTGAACTTGAGCCAGGTTTCTTTGAGGCAATGGTTAATCTTGGCGTGTGTTTACAGGAGCAGAGTCAACTTCAGCCGGCTATTGATATATATCAACGTGCCCTGACGATTCAGCAAGATGCTAAAGTCTATTTTAATCTGGGCACAGCCTTAAAGAATGAAGGCAAACTCGAAGATGCTATCGATAGCTACAATAAGGCATTAGAGTTAGAGCCTAATTATGCTGAGGTTCATAGTAATTTAGGTGAAGTTTTGCGTGACCAAGGCCGTTATGAAGAATCAGTAGAGTTTTATAAACAGGCATTAATTCTTGACCCAACACTTCCAGTCGCAAACTATAGCTTAGCTGTATATCTTTATGATAGTGGCGATTTAGCAGGTGCATTAGAACACTTTAAAGCGTCTCAGTTTGCTGATTGGGAAGAGAGAATGCTCTATTGCCTTTATAAAACAGAGCGCTATGAAGAGTTTAAAAAGAATCTAGATGAACTCAAAGCGGTTAAACATGATTCACCCTTCTTATCGACGCTGGCACAACATTATGCTGAGAATTTTGGTGGAGAAAGTGACTACAATTTCTGTCCTGATCCAATGAGCTTTGTATTTCACACCAATATTCCAGAAATTTCAGGTGAAAATAGCGAATTACGTGATGCATTATTAAAAGAAATTCGTAGTGCAGATGTATCAGAAAAAATGCAGGGTCGCTTAGTGAATGGTGTGCAATCAGCCGGTAACTTATTAAAAAGACCTGAACCTGTCTTTCAACAGTTAGCTGCCTGTGTTGTTGATGCCGTCGAGCGTTATCGACAAAACTTTGAAGGTGCTGACTGTGTTTTGATTAAGTCATTCCCTACAAAGACTGAGTTTGCTAGCTCATGGTATGTCCGCATGAAACAAGGCGGCCACCTCAACTCACATATTCACGAAGAAGGCTGGATCAGTGGCGCGATGTACCTATCACTGCCTACTAAAAAAGCACATGAGCATGAAGGTAGTATTGAAGTAAGTACCCATGGCGATGAATACCCGACAAAACACGATAACTTCCAAGCTAAAGCCCTAGCACCAGAAGTAGGGGACTTTATTATGTTCCCATCATCATTATTCCATCGAACCATTCCGTTTAGTTCAGATGAAGAACGAATTTGTATTGCCTTTGATTTAAAGCCGATGACAGGGAAACATGCGTAGGTCGGGTTTTAACCCGACAATGGAACGAAAACAGAAAAGTATGGAAATAACATATTGATGTAGGTCGGATTTTAATCCGACGATGTAAGCATGAACTTGCTTAGCTACATAAATTGTCGGGTTAAAATCCGACCTGCAAATTAGGAATGCCGCATGAATAATAAGCCTCAAATATCATTTTCAAGATGGAAGCCAATTGAAATAATGCTGGCAGTGCTGTTTTTGATTGCTCCATTTTATTACCATCCAAATATTGGTGGTGAAGGTTTACGAATACCGAATAATATTACTGTTTGGATGGTGGCAACTATCATCATTTGGTACTCACTACATTTAGTTTTAAAACGCCCGACTTTTGTTATCCCGAAATATTTTGCTTATATTGCAGTATTCCCAATATTAATCACCTTAAGTGGCTTTGTTACGGGAGTCGAACAACCTCTCAAATGGTTGTTCCGCTTATTATTTATTTGGGGTGGTTTAGCGTTCTTTTTTAGTTTGTTTCAACATGGTTTAAAGCAAGGGCGCTTAGACAGAATTTTATTTATTATTGTTATTTCGGCTTTATTACAAGGACTGGTGGGTGTGGCTCAAATTTACTTGCAAATGGATATGCCATTTTGGTTGCCAAAATCACCAAATGGTGTGCCTAGTGGATTATTCCAACAAATCAATAATCAGGCGACCTATCAAGTTACAGCGATAATGATTGTGGCTTATTTAATTACTCGACCGTTTATCAGGTTTGCCAAACCTTGGCTTAAGGTGATATTAATTTTTTCGGTGTTGTGCTCTAGCTTTTTAGTGATGGTTTCAGGTTCTCGAATTGGTGCCTTAACGTTAGTTTTAGGCTTATTAATCATTATTCCAACACAGTGGCAACGGTTTAAGCAGAATAAAAGAATGGCATTAATTGCTGTTGCTGCATTAGTGATGGGGATTGGCTTAGGCAGTGCAGTAGGTAATGGTCATGCGATAGATAAAACGGTGGCAATGCAATCTGGTTATTCTGGTTCAGCACGGTTGGGTATTTATACTATTGCATTGGATTTGATTAAAGAAGAACCTATATTTGGTCACGGGATTGGAAGCTTTGGACGAGTGTTTCAACATGCTAAATCAGGTTTTTATCAACAGTATCCTAAAGCTGTTTTACCAAATAAATATGTGAGTCACCCTCATAATGAAATGTTTTTCTGGTTGGTGGAGGGTGGTTTGATTGCTGGTGTTGGCTTGTTAGTTGTTTTGGTAGGTGTGATATTGGCACTTAATACACTAAGCTGGCAACGCAGCTGGGGGTATGTGGCGATATTGTTGCCAATAGCTTCGCATATACAGGTAGAATTGCCCTTTTATATCTCGGTATTTCATTGGTTCTTATTTATAATATTAATTTTTATATTAAGTAGTTATAGTATGGTAAATAAAACGAGAGTAATGAGTACATCAATGCTTAAACTAAGCAGTATTGTAGTTGGGGTGTTGAGCTTTATATTAATTATGTTTTTCCTTCATACGCTTCGATCTCACCAAGATTTCATGAATTATTATCGAGGTGAAAATTTAGATTTACCTTTTAAATATGCATTTAAAAATCCTTATTTGAGTGATCAAGCTCAATGGGTCGATATGAATACTATTTTAAACTCAAGTACTCATTTTGATGCAAAAGGTGATAGGGACATACAACACAATATAGCTAATTCAGTAAAAGCTTATATTGACTGGGGTAAAATACGCTTATTAAATAAACCTAACATTGAACTTTATCGACAATTAGCAGGTGCTTATTATTTTTTAGAAGATCAAGTTAATTTCTGTTCAATTATTCATAGTGGAGCAGCAATGTACCCTGATGATGTTCAGCTACAAAAAAGTGCTCTTGAAGAATGTATGATGTGACACTTCATGTCATAAAGTGACATTTCATGTGTTTATGATTGTAATAGATACATGTAACCCATTGAAACTAGAGCTTGTAATGTGTGGCATGATTTTGGCTTGCTAACTATGTAAGCCAGCAATCTTGCTGATTTGTATATTTATTAAGGAATATTAAAATGAAAAAAGTTCAACAAGGTTTTACATTGATCGAGCTAATGATTGTAATTGCAATTATTGGTATTTTGGCCGCAATTGCATTGCCTGCTTATCAAGACTATACAATTAGAGCGAAAGTTGGTGAAGGTCCATCAATATCTGCTGCGGCTAGAACTTCGGTAAGCATAGCATGTAGTGAAGCGTCGCTTTCATCTGCAACTACTAATTCAACCTTACAGTTGCCTGCCGCCTCTAGTTATGGGACTAATGCTAAATATGTTAGTTCTGTAACAGTTGATGGTACCTCAGCGAGTGTAGCAACGATCACTATTTTATATAAAGCTCCAACTGCGGTTGCAAACCAAAATGTAGTTTATACTGGCACATGTAATGATGCTGGTACGACATGGGCGGTTAGTGGTTCAGTAGATGGAAAATATTTACCTAAGACTTAATCAAAGTAAAATCAAAGGGGTCAGACTCGTTTGATTTGACTTTAAGGTTTACGAACAAGCCTCAGTAGAAATACTGGGGCTTTTTTGTGTTTAAGAAGGTGAATTCAACTTCCAAGTGCAACACCTACGTTAAAAAAGCAGACATCGAAATAATCAAGGGGTCAGGCAACTTGATTTTTTTT
>Ga0209495_1002123_pt1 | contig 13273 bp, 8 predicted proteins | sample EN1Hudsemesocosm_FD_184629 | JGI IMG/M metagenome (GOLD analysis project Ga0209495, IMG submission 184629) | Methane-oxidizing microbial communities from mesocosms in the Hudson Canyon - EN1E Hudson Canyon (SPAdes) (version 2) | ecosystem: Environmental > Aquatic > Marine > Cold seeps | place... | reverse complement strand
TGTCAGAACATAAACTAAGAATATAGATTTATCTTTTAATTTCAACGGCTGATGACGAAACGGCAACAGACCCTAGAAAAATACCTCTGGGGTGCAGCTACCGCATTACGCGGAACCATAGACGCGGGTGATTACAAACAGTACATTTTTCCACTGATGTTCTTCAAGCGTATTTCTGATGTATATGATGAAGAATTTGAAAATGCCTTGGCAGAAAGTGACAATGATTTAGAGTACGCTGCTTTTGCTGAAAATCATCATTTTCAAATACCTAAAGGTGCGCATTGGAATGATGTGCGTGAAACTACGGTTAATATTGGCTTAGCCCTGCAAAATGCTATGCGAGCTATTGAGCAAGCGAATCCTGATACCTTGTATGGTATTTTTGGTGATGCCAGTTGGACCAATAAAGAACGGCTTTCAGATGAAATGCTTACCAACCTGATTGAGCATTATTCACAGCAAAAACTCAACCTAAGTAACGTCCCAGACGATAAATTGGGTGATGCTTACGAATACCTGATTAAAGAATTTGCTGATGACAGCGGCCATACTGCAGCAGAGTTTTATACCAACCGTACTGTAGTCAAACTAATGACTATGATTATGGACCCACAACCGGGTGAATCGGTCTACGATCCAACTTGCGGTTCGGGTGGATTGTTACTCAACTGTGCGCTGCATTTAAAAGACGAAGGCAAAGAATACCGCACGCTTAAACTTTATGGTCAGGAGATAAACCTACTCACCTCAGCCATAGCGCGTATGAATATGTTTATGCACGGTATTGAAGAATTCGATATTGTGCGGGGTGATACCTTAGCGAATCCTGGCTTACTGGAAAATGATGAGCTAAAAAAGTTTAATGTGATTCTGGCTAATCCACCGTACTCGATAAAATCCTGGGATAGAAAATCATTTGAAAGTGACTCCTATGGACGTAATCTCTGGGGAACGCCGCCACAAGGTTGTGCTGATTATGCGTTTCAGCAGCATATTCATAAAAGTCTTGATGAGCAAAATGGCCGTTATGCAATCCTTTGGCCGCACGGTATTCTATTCCGTGATATGGAAGCTGAAATGCGCAGGAAAATGTTGGAATCGGATCAAATCGAAGCGGTTATTGGTTTGGGTGCAAACTTATTTTACAACTCACCAATGGAAGCCATGATTTTAGTGGGTAACACTAATAAGCCAATAGAGCGAAAAGGTAAGGTGATATTTGTTAACGGTAAAGATGACGTAGTTGATAATAAAGGCTTAGCTTATTTAACGCCTGAGCATATCAATAAGCTTTACCAAGCCTATAAAGATTTTACTGATATACCGCATTACGCCAAAGTTGCCACTTTAGATGAAATCATGGATTTTGATGGCAATATGAATATTAACTTTTACGTTAAGCGTGATAATTCAGATAATGAGATTGATTTTAAAGAAGCGTTAACTGATTGGGTGAGTGCCAGCAGTGATTTAAAAATCTCAATGAATGCTTTGTTCAAGGATGAAGAGTAATGGAAGTATTATTAGAAAAAGCCATTGATGGGCTAAACTTAGATCGCTCTGATTGGAAATTAGTAAAGTTTGGTGATGTAGCTATTCAGCAAAAGCAAACGGTAGACCGAGAAAACACAGATTTAACTCGTTATGTAAAAGGCGAGCATATGTATTCAGAAGACCTGCATCTACGAGTATGGGGTGAACTGAAAGATGAATATCTGGGACCTGCGTTTATTCGTAAATTTGAAGAAGGTGATATTTTGTATGGCTCTCGTCGAACTTATCTTCGCAAAGTGGTTATTGCTCCATTTGAAGGTATAACCTCAAATACGACTTTTGTTATGAAGGCAAATGAAGAGAAAATTGATAAACGACTTTTACCGTTCATTATGCTGTCAGAGGCATTTAGTCAACATTCAATAAAAAACTCTAAGGGGTCGGTTAATCCATATGTTAATTGGAAAGATTTATCAAAATATGAGTTTTTATTACCTAAATTAAATCAACAAAAACAAATAGTAGATTTGTTGATAACAATGGATGAAACACTACAAAGTGATATTAAGGTAAAGGAAGGCTGTTTAACTTATGAAAAGTGCGAAGAAAAAGAAACATTTTTATCACATAGCTCAGAAGGTGCTATTCACTCTCCTTTAGGATTAATCAAAAGTAGTTGGAGATGTTTAACATTAGAGCAACTAATAGATAAAAATTTTGTCCTTTCACATTTAGATGGTAATCATGGTTCTTTTTATCCAGCTAATAATGAATTCGTGCAGGAAGGTGTACCTTATATATCCGCTAACTGTATAGATGATGATAAAATTTCTTTTATCAAAGCTAAATATCTGACTAAACAAAGAGCTTCAGTATTTAAGAAAGGAGTGGCCATTAATGGCGATATACTTCTAGCGCATAACGCAACTGTAGGCCCTGTTTGTATTTTAGAAACTGAGTTGCCAAAAGTTATATTGAGTACGACGCTAACTTATTACAGAGTAAATCCTGAAAAGGTCTATAGGGATTATCTTTTTCATTTTATGAAGTCTAGATTGTTTCAATCACAATTAGAGCGAGTGATGAACCAATCGACGAGGAATCAAGTTCCAATAACTACACAAAGAAAACTATTTTTTTTGATTCCACCACTTTTAGAACAACAAAAAGCAATAATAAGGTTAAAAGAGTATGTTCAATTAAGAAAATTTGCTGATATAAAACAAATACAGACGAAAAAGTTACAAAAATCAATAATTAACCAGGTGTTTTAGCTATGTCATTTACCGAATTAAACAGCGTAGAACACTATATCATCCATCAAATCAGCGGCGTAAATCTCAACCTAGGCCAAGTTTCAGAAACATCTAAAGAAACCTATGGCGGCCAGTGGCAATATCAATCATCCGAACAGATTGGTCGTGGCGTTAATGAGGTGATGGTCGAAGTAGAAGTCAAAGCCGCTTTACTTCGCCTAAACCCTGAAATCAACCAAAAACCTGAATTGGCTGATGAAGTCATCTACAAACTGCGCGCTATTTTAATTTCGGTGAATCAAATTGGTTTGGTTAAAGCCAATGAAGAATTCTTTAAGTGGCTAACAGGTGAAAAAACCATGCCCTTTGGCGAGAATAATCGCCATGTACCAGTTCGGTTAATCGACTTTGATGATTTAACCCAAAATAAATACATTGTCACCAATCAGTTTCGTATTCATCACCGTGAAACCAAAATACCCGATGTAGTATTAATGATTAACGGTATTCCGGTAGTTGTCGGTGAAGCGAAAACACCGATACGGCCCTCAGTAAGCTGGCTAGATGGCGCGCATGAAGTACATAACATTTATGAAAATGCTGTGCCTCAATTATTTGTGCCAAATATCTTATCGTTTGCTACCGAAGGTAAAGAATTGTTCTATGGTGCCATACGCTGTCCATTAGAATTCTGGGCTCCGTGGCGTATAGAGAATGATGATGAGGCGATTGCTAAAAGTCTAGGCTTAGCTGAAATAGGTAAAGAGCTAAGCGACTTGCTTAAACCTGCTCGATTGCTGGATATACTGCGCAACTTCTCTTTGTTTACCAGCAATAATAAGAAACAGCGTGCAAAAGTAATACCGCGTTTTCAGCAATATGAAGGCGCGAATAAAATTGTACAACGGGTGATTGAAGGCAAAATAAAAAAAGGATTAATCTGGCATTTTCAAGGCTCAGGTAAATCACTGTTAATGGTATTTGCCGCACAAAAGTTACGCAGGGAAGCCTCGCTTAAAAGTCCTACTGTGATTGTCTTGGTAGATCGTACCGATTTAGATACCCAAATCAGCGGTACGTTTAATGCGGCTGATGTGGCTAATGTCGAATCAACGGATAGCATTAAAGAATTACAGCAAATGCTAGAGCGAGATACCCGCAAAATCATTATCTCGATGATTCATAAATTTCGTGATGCAAAGCCGAATATGAATACCCGCGATAATATTATTGTGCTGGTCGATGAAGCGCACCGTACCCAGGAAGGTGATTTAGGGCGGCAAATGCGAGCAGCATTACCTAATGCCTTTTTGTTTGGTTTAACGGGTACACCTGTTAATAAAGCGGATAAAAATACCTTTTGGGCCTTTGGTGCAGAAGAAGACCAGGGCGGTTATATGAGCCGCTATACCTTTCATGATTCGATTCGTGATGAGGCGACATTGCCATTACATTTTGAACCACGTTTGGTCGATGTGCATGTCGATAAAGAAGCATTAGACAAAGCCTTTGCTGAATTTAAAGAAAGTGCTGCATTAAGTGATGAGGATGCTGATGCCTTAAATAAAAAATCAGCAAAAATGGCTGCGTTTTTAAAATCACCAGAACGAGTCGAAAAAATAGTCAACGATATTGCATTGCACTTTAAAGAGAAAGTTGAGCCGCAAGGGTTTAAAGCGATGATCGTCACCCCAGATCGCAAAGCTTGTGTGCAGTATAAAGAAGAGTTAGATAAACATTTTCCTGAACAAGCCAGTAAGGTGGTGATCTCAACCACTGCTAATGATGATTTTGATTTTAAAAAGAAATGGGGCATAGATAAAAGCCAGCAAGAAAAGCTTGTTGATGAATTTAACGATGCGCATTCAGAACTGAAATTTATTATTGTGACCGCAAAACTGCTAACAGGCTTTGATGCACCCATACTGCAAACCATGTATTTGGATAAGTCCATCAAGGATCACACGCTTTTACAGGCTATTTGCCGTACAAATCGTTTATACCCACAAAAAACATTTGGTCGGATTGTCGATTATTTTGGCGTATTTGATGATGCTGCAAAAGCTTTAGAGTTTGATGAAGAAAGCGTACAGCAAGTGATTACTAATCTCAGTGAATTGCGAGAGAAGCTACCACAAGCAATGGCTGATACTCTGGCACACTTTGTTGGTGTCGATAGAACAATTGAAGGCTTTGAGGGTTTAGAGGCTGCGCAAAACGCCATTAGCAACAATGAGAAAAAAGATGCCTTTGCCAGTGATTTTAAATACCTGGCTAAACTGTGGGAATCGCTATCACCCGATAAAGTACTGGATTTGTATAACGAAGATTACAAATGGCTGGCACAAGTGTATGAGTCGGTAAAGCCAGCTTCAGGCAATATCGGTAAGCTACTGTGGTTAACCCTGGGCGCGCAAACAACGCAATTAATCCACGATAATATTCATGTCGGTGATGTACATACCTTAGAAGAATTTGTACTGGATGCTGATGTTATCGAAGATATTTTCAATAACCCAGATCCTAAGAAAACCAAACAGCTAGAAAAAATATTGGCAAAACGGTTTCAGAAACATGCTGATTTGTCTGTATTCAAATCCCTCAGTGAACGCTTAGAAGAACTGCGTAATAAAGCAGAGCAGGGCTTAATCAGCTCGATTGAATTTGTGAAAGAGCTGTGCAAAATCGCCAAAGAAACTATTCAAGCCGAAAAGGACTTAGAGCAAGAGCTTCAAGACAAAACACCACAAGCTGCATTGACTGAATTATTCTTAGAATTAAAAACCGACAAAACGCCAGCAGTAGTAGAGCGCATCGTGGCAGATATAGATGCAATTGTACGTATAGTTCGTTTCCCTGGTTGGCAAACAACTACAGGTGGTGAAAGGGAAGTACAAAAATCACTGCGTAAGGCTTTGTTGAAGTATAAGTTACATACGGATCAGGTGCTGTTTGATCGGGCTTATGGGTATATTAAAGAATATTATTAATTTATATTGTTAATTTATATTGTTAATGAATTCATTCTTTAAGTAGATGATAAAATACACGTTAATATATTGTATTTGTGTAAGATGAAAGCATTAAGTACAGGTAAAAAACTCACAGACATGAGTCTTAAATGAACATAGAAAATAGCGAAGAAATTGAGGGGCTTGGGCAAGATGAAGATGCCTCTTTAGGTGAATACCCTATTGATACCTTATTAATCAGACATGAAAGTCGTACAGTCCATGATGTGTTGCGTCGAATAGAGAAAGGTGCATTTGTTATGGACCCTGACTTTCAACGCGATTTTGTCTGGGACGATGAAAAACAAAGTAAACTCATTGAATCCGTACTTATGCGAATTCCACTACCCGTTTTTTATCTTGGCGAGGATGATCAAGGACGCATGGTTGTGGTTGATGGTTTACAACGGCTATCTACCTTTAACCGGTTTGTAAATGGAAGTTTTAAGTTAAAGTTACCTAAGCAATCTGAACTGGATAAAAAATCTTTTAATGATCTTTCACCAAAACTGCAGAATCGGATTGAAGATTGCAATCTTATTCTTTACATTATTGATTCTAAAGTTCCCGAGCGTGCAAGACTAGATATTTTTGAACGTGTTAACAGTGGGGTACCTTTATCTCGTCAGCAAATGCGCAACTGTTTATATAGTGGAAAAGCAACCAAGTTTCTAAAAGCTGAAACCGAGACAGAAATTTTTAAAAAGGCCACTGGGGGGAGTCTTAAGGTTAAAACAATGCGTGACCGTGAATTTGTTAATCGGTTTTGTGCTTTTAAACTATTGCCGCTATCTGAGTACAATAATGATATGGATGAATGGTTAGCAATGGCCTTAAAAAGGATGGATACTTTAGATGAAGTCTCTCTTCAAAAATTATCTGATGATTTTCGTAATTCACTACAAAACAACCATCTACTTTTTCAAGATCATGCCTTTAGAAAGAGTCGTGCAGGAAGTAGCCGGCGTAGTGTCTTAAATGCTTCACTTTGGGATGTAATGATTACCGGGTTCACAGGTTATTCGAAAAAACAAGTCGCAAGTAACTATGTGGAGCTCACAAATCGCTTTTATAATTTAATTGATGATGAACGTTTTAACTGGTCAATCACTTATGGCCCAAACGGCTCAAAACAAGTAGAGTACCGTTTTCAAGCGACTCAAAAAATGTTTGCGGAGGTCTTTAGTGCTCACTCGTCTTGATATAGAAACATTCAAATGTTTTGAAACATTGAAACTGCCTTTAGGCAATTTAACACTACTTTCAGGGTCAAATGCTTCTGGGAAATCATCTGCCTTACAAGCTTTAGTATTGCTGCATCAAACCATGCGGGAACATGAATGGTCAACCCGTTTGATGCTCAATGGTAATGCAATCAAATTAGGAACAGTAAGCGACGTAATTGATAAAGTAAATGGCAGAAAAACATTTGCTATTGGCTTTGTAGATAATGAACAAGATTATTTATGGCGCTTTACCGGTGAACGCGATCAAATGTCTATGGCAATTGATTGCGTGACTGTCTCTGGACAAAAATATAATCACCCCGAATCATTACGCTACTTACTACCGTCAGAAAAAAATGAATTAAACCAGTCATTAGCTCAAAGTTTGACAAACCTCACTTATATTACAGCTGAACGTATAGGGCCGCGCGAAGTTTATACATTGGAAGATAGACAAGTAGCATCTGTAGTTGGGCCTGCCGGAGAGCATGCCGTTAGTATCTTACACTGGGGACGCAGTGAACCTGTTCTTGATGATCTCGTTATTGAAGATATTCCTAATACCAGGTTGCGTCAGGTTGAAGAAAGAATGCGTTTATTTTTTCCTGGCTGTGCATTAGAAGTACGACAAGTACCACAAACCAACTCGGTAACACTGGGACTACGTACCTCGAATGATACTGACTTTCACCGCCCTATAAACGTCGGCTTTGGTTTAACACAAGTCTTACCAATTATTATTGCAGCCCTTTCTGCCTCAAAAGATGATATTTTGCTGATTGAAAACCCTGAAGTTCATCTTCACCCAGCAGGTCAAGCGCTTATGGGGCAGTTTTTGGCGGAAGTGTCTCAAGCGGGAGTGCAAGTAATTGTTGAAACGCACAGCGACCATATTCTTAATGGCGTTCGTCGTGCCGTTAAATCTGGAAAAATTGAACCTGAAAAAATAGCTATTCATTTTTTTAGGCCTCGTTCAGAAGCAGCAGCTCAAGTTATTAGCCCTACTATGGATAATGACGGTAATATCGACACCTGGCCCGATGGTTTTTTTGATCAATTCGATAAAGATACAAACTACTTCGCTGGCTGGGGGGCGTAGTATGGAGCTTCTGGTGAATGACCTTTCCATAAGTGGACAGTTTCCAGATATTGCAACTTTTCACAATGCTATTAATCGTATTATGGCAATACGTGCTATTGCAAAGCAATTCGGCAGGGAACTATATTGCCATAGGAATACTGCTCATGCACAGGTTACTCATAATTTATCAATGCATCAAGCTATTAGCTCTCTTGAACAGAATAAAAGAAGGGCATTTATGCAGTGGCTTACAAAGCATGGTCCTTTTTGGGAGGATGTTAGAAAACACAGTCCCGATGATTATATGGAGCATAAAGGGGAGATTGTTACAGATACTGCAGTTGGTGAAGCTGCACACTGCTGTCATTCAAGTATTCAACGTAGCCTTGTTAGTTTAACTCCATCTGAATGGGAGTTTTCCCCCGTAACGGTTGACTGGACCACAAGTGATAGTATTCTGAGGCTAGATGTTGCTAATTTTTGGGTAAAAGAAGAATTAGAAACTGCTTTAGAGAATGCACCTGCAGAAATCTATACCTGGGAAGATTTAGCTAGAGTTTCAAAAGTACGTTTTACGAACATAATATTTTCAGATGAGTCGAATGATTGTTTCCAGTTTCTTCAAGGATATCCTTTTGCTCCAAGTGCAGCAAACCAAATACTTAATCTGTTAAAAATACTAAACGATATAAAAATATGTTTTAACGAGCATGGTGAAAGAAATCAAGAGGGACATAGACTTTATCGGGAATATTTTACTGGTGACAAAGCTTGGTTTTCAGGTTCATCAGACACTGAAAAAAGAAAATTTGAACATGAACTTAAATTCCCACACCCCAAAATAAATAATGAGTATTTAACATGCTTTTGGCATGGAAAAGTAAAAACTCCACAGCTTCGTATACATTTTTCTTGGCCAGTATGTGCTAATGAACCCTTGTATGTGGTTTATGTTGGGCCGAAAATCACTAAGAAGTAATAGGCGAGTTATTTCAATTTATTATAGATCAAACCGCAAGAATGTAACCGGCCTAAACTTAGCAATAGAGTATGCCTGAAAGGAAAAATAGATTAATTTTACTTTAGCATCTTAATTGTTATGCACTTCAAAGTTGAATCTGCCAAGGGTCTTTAAAAGTCATTCATATTTATGAATTTAGAATGCTTTTTTGCTTAATTCAAAAGGAATGTAATCTTGTATTTAGAAAAATTAACGGTATCTAATTTTCGAAAACTTAAGGCGACAGAATTTAAGTTTACCTCTGGCTTAAATATCATTGTTGGCGCTAATAATATTGGTAAAACTGCATTGGTAGATGCACTGAGATCTCTTCTAGCAGGCCATGAAGAGCCGTACCCGCGATTAAACTCTGATGATATTCATCGCCCTAAAGATGGTACTCCTCCAGCTGGTGAAATTCTTTTTCAATTTGTGTTTTCTGGCCTGTCTATTTCTGATGAGGCTGATTTTTTACCTGCGTTAGTACCTGTTGATACGGGTGGTTTTGAAGTACATATTAATGTCAGTTACAGCCCAGTTGATGCAACAAGTGGTCGAATGCGTCCAAAACGCTGGTGTGGCGAGCATGAAGAAATTAGTTTGAATAGTGATATGCTAGAAAACCTTAGAGGAGTGTATTTACAGCCTTTAAGAGATGCTTCTCAAGGTCTAAAGCCAGGGCGCAATAGTCAGTTGGCTAGATTATTACGTTTGCTCGGAAAAAGTGATGAGCCAGGTAAAGAAGAAATTGAAGTTACTCTTGCGGAGTTCGATCAACAGCTAAAAGAAACCTCTCCGATAAAAGCGACTCAAACAGCCATTGTGGGTAGGCATGAAACCATGCTTGGTAAGCAGTTAGCCCAACTACTTGAACTGGGTATTAGTGGTACTGATTTTAATCGTTTGTCGGCTAGACTCTCTCTACAGGCCGATACCTTTGATATCGAGCAAAATGGTCTGGGCTTTAATAACCTGATCTATATGGCGGTAGTGCTTAGTGAAATGGTTAAAGATCCTACAGCAGCTTATCGGGGATTAATAGTAGAAGAGCCAGAAGCGCATTTACACCCACAGCTTCAGTCAATTTTACTGGAATATCTTCAAGGAATTCAATCCGATGATGGCGAAGGTGATGTACAAGTTTTTGTTACCAGTCATTCTTCTAATTTTGCCAGTATAGCTAACTTAGATTCTGTTGTGTGTTTAGTTGATTCAGGGGACGATGTGAAGGCTTTTTTTCCTCGTGATATTAAGTTTGATTCAACTCCTAAAGATCACTTGAAAAAGCGTCAAAAACTAGAGCGCTACCTTGATGTAACACGTGCTGAGCTGTTCTTTGCGCGTAGAGTTATATTTGTCGAAGGTGCTGCTGAACTAATGTTGATCAGTGTTTTGGCTAAGAAGCTAGGTACTGAATATGACCTCCGCAAACATGCCATTAGTCTGATTAGTGTAGAAGGACTTAATTTCGATTCTTTTTTGCCTTTATTTGGTGATAATGCATTACAGATTCCTGTCTCTGCAATTACCGATGCAGACCCATTTGTGGTTGAGGGAGTCGGTGTCGCCGCCAAAAATGTAGCAATTTATCCTGATGTGGGTGATGTGGTTAATGTATCTGCTAATACTGCGAGTATGCTTGAGCGTGAAGATAAGTTAGTTAAAATATTTCATGGTGTGAAAACACTTGAATATGATTTGGCTCTGTATGAAGAAAATAGAGAGGTAATGATTTCTGCCTTAGCAGAGCTGCATCCTCAAATAGCAAAATCATTGAAGACTAAAGTTACTGCTGCTGTAACTAATAAAGATAAAGCGAAAGCACTTTTTTGCGGTATGTTTGAGCCTGATAAAGGAAAGACTAATGTTCAAAAAGGCCGTTATGCTCAGGTACTTGCACAAGCTATAGCTGAGGAAGGCGTAAACTTTAAAGTACCTAGGTATATAGAAAAGGCTCTTCAACATGTTTGTAAGTCTAAAGAGTTTATATAGTGGATAAATTATCTGATCAGCAGCAAACTATTGTAGATGCACCGTTAAACTCAATGTCAGTTGTGGCATGTGCTGGTAGTGGTAAAACGAAAACAGCAGTACAGAGGCTTGCAAAAATAAGGAGGGATTTAGGTCATTCTAGGTCGCACGTTGCTTTGTTGTCTTTCTCTAATATAGCCGTAAATACATTTCGAGAGGCTTATTCAGAAAACTCAATCTTGGATGCCAATAACGCTATCAATAATCGTGTAACCATTGATACCTTTGATGGTTTTATAACGAGTAATATTTTGAGGCCACACGCATATCGTACGATGCGATGTAATCGAGTTCCTTTTTTATTAACTGGAATGGAGCCATTTTTACAAAATCAGAAGTTTAAATATTGGTATGAACAATCTACCGATAAGCGTTCTGTAGAAGGAGCTGGTATAAAAGATATTGTAGCCAATATCAATGATGGTAAGCTTAACTTCAGCTATCGACTAGGTGATAAAAAATATGTTACCAATAATGGGCTTGAAGTAACTAAGCGATTAGGGGCTACAGGTGGATACACTCATGAACTAGGTAAGTTTTGGTCGTTAATGGCTTTACTTGATCAACCTGAAATATTGCGAGTTTTAGCTAACCGATATCCTCATATTATTGTAGATGAAGCACAAGATATTGGTGAATTGCATCAGAAAATTCTTGAGTTGCTGATTAAACAAGGAGTAAAAGTCACATTAATTGGAGACTCTAATCAGGCTATCTATGAATTTACAGGTGCAACTGGTGAATTTATAACTAACTTTAATGAAGACCCTGTAAATAGTAGTTATGATCTATCACTTAATTATCGTTCAATACCAGATATATTGGATGTCGCAAATAAAATATCTGGAAGGGAAGATAAAGCAGATAAAACGTCTACCAATGATAGGCATGGTGCTTACTATGCAGCTTATGAAGCTAATAATCATAGGGATCTAGTAGGTATATTTGAACATAAACTTAAAAAATCTGGTTTATTCTCTGAGAATTCTGCTGTGTTATATAGAGGACGTTCTGGTATTGAGAAATTACAGGGGGCATCAAAATGTGTAGGACAAGGAAAGGTAAAGTTACTTGTCTTGGCTGCAATTGAAAGAGATGTGAACTCAGATTTTCATAAAGCGTTTAAGTTGGTTACAAGCTGTGTAGTTGGCCTGCTAGACAATACGCCAGAAAATTTAGCGATGATGATTATTAATCCTGGCAGTTACCCTGAGGTACGAGATTTACGCCAGGATATTTGGCTTTTTGTTCGATCGGTTGATGATGGATTACCGTCCGCAACTCTAAATGGTAGTACAGTCTGGCATGGTTTTGTAAAAGCAAGGCTTGTCACATTGCTAGAGATGATAGAAGAAAAATATGGTTACTCGAAGGTAATAAATCTCGGAAATAAATTGTCAAAGAAAGGTCTAGTTGAGAAGCCTTTAATGCCACCCCCTGAACTAGTTATAGGTGACAGTTTAAATATACGTGTTGATACCGTACATCAGGCAAAGGGTGAAAGCTTAGATGCTGTTTTATATATGGCATCTAAAGCTCATATTAATGAAATGTTAGGTGGTGTGGATACTGAGGTTGGGCGTATTGGCTATGTGGCTATAACTAGAGCAAAAAATCTTTTTATACTTGGAGTGCCTAAGAGTGCTTTAACCGAATTGGCTCCTAAGTTGCAAGAAATAGGTATAAAAGCATTGTAATGTGCAGGGGCGTGAGTTGATTTTCTTCTTTTTTCATATAAATAGTTTCTGAAAATGATTTTAAGGGTTACGCTACAGCCGCCAGATTATCAGGTCGTACTATATTTTGCTTGCATAAGGGTAGTTATAGCAAGTGCAAGTAAGCTTGAATGCATTTCAGTATACTAAGAAAATTTTAAGCAGCAGTATATCAGTTCGAAAAAACGTTCGTTTTATCGAACTATGATTTTTTGCTCTGACATCGTACGAAGCCCTTTAAATTCAGTTCGATTTTGTGGTTTCATAAAACAAAGTTCACTTTTCGTTGAATTGATGGAATAATCATACTCTTTTGAAGAGGCTATGATTTTTATGAAAATTGGTTATGCGCGAGTAAGCACTAAAGAGCAGAATTTAGGACTTCAATTAGATGCATTAACAAAAGCTGGTTGTGAGAAGATTTACCAAGATGTTGCTAGTGGCGCTCGATCAGAT
>Ga0209495_1002122_pt1 | contig 13273 bp, 8 predicted proteins | sample EN1Hudsemesocosm_FD_184629 | JGI IMG/M metagenome (GOLD analysis project Ga0209495, IMG submission 184629) | Methane-oxidizing microbial communities from mesocosms in the Hudson Canyon - EN1E Hudson Canyon (SPAdes) (version 2) | ecosystem: Environmental > Aquatic > Marine > Cold seeps | place... | reverse complement strand
TGTGCCATCGTTACGCCATTTAACGAATAAGCAGCAGCAGGCATTTGAGCGATATCATATTAAGCATAGTTATTATGGGTGGCACAACAATGACGAACGCTTTAATGCCAGTATGCATCCTAATGAACCGAACCGTTTTGGATGGATAATTGAATTTGATCCTTATGAGCCCTTTAGTACGCCGGTTAAGCGTACGGCATTGGGTCGGTTTTCACATGAAAATGTGGCACATAAGATTGGTGAAGAGGGTCGTATTGCATTCTATTCTGGCGATGATTCCCAATTTGAATATGTCTATAAGTTTATTACGAAACAGGCTTGGGATGGCACACAGGGCATGCATCACGGACATTTACTCGATGAGGGCACGTTATATGTGGCACGCTTTGAAGATGAAGGGCATGGTGAATGGTTGCCCTTAGTCTTTGGCTCTAATGGATTAACGCAAGAGAATGGGTTTGAGGATCAAGCTGATGTATTAGTACATGCTCGTCAGGCGGCCGATAAGCTTGGTGCAACGCCCATGGATCGACCTGAGTGGATAACGGTGCACCCAGAGACTCATGCTGTTTACATCTCAATGACAAAAAATAGTAAACGAGGAGCAGACAATCAGCCAGATAATGATGCTGCTAACCCAAGAAACACGAATAAATTTGGTCATATAATCAAACTGCTTGAACACGATGCGACGAGTCTATTATTTGATTGGAATATATTTTCTCTCGCCGGAAATAAGCAACATCAAGGCACTATTCAGGGTGATTTATATGCAAATCCTGACGGTTTAATGATTGATAGACGTGGTATTTTATGGCTTCAGACAGATATAAGTAGTAGCAAGCTTAATTCAGGCGAGTATGCTCAGTTTGGCAATAACCAAATGCTGGCAGTCGATCCTTCTACAGGTGAGACACGCCGGTTTTTGACAGGACCAAATGGCTGCGAGATAACAGGTGTGGTTATGACGCCTGATTCAAAGACAATGTGGGTCAATATTCAGCATCCAGGAGAAATAGAACAATTGCCTAATTCTCAAGGTAGCAAGAAGTCGGCTCAGATTCCCAATGCAAGCAGTAACTGGCCTGATCATCAGCTTTATGGTCGACCTCGATCAGCCACTGTCGTGATTAGCAAAGATGACGGCGGTATTATAGGCACCTAAACTAATTTTTCAGGCAAGTAAGCCGCTATTGATTTTTTGATACGGAAAGAGAAACTTAGATCAGTGTGGGCGAGCAGGTTAACTGGAAATATGAGGTTTACATTAGCGTGCAAGCGCTGGTGGAAAAGTTTTGTATGCCAGCATAATAGCGGGATATGATGTATCTACTCACTTTATTGGCGATATAAATACCGATATCATCACGTAAAGAAACGTTGGATTCTAGCAACTTTTTTAATGCGTATTGCTCGTTAATTGCTAACGTCGACTTTAAACCAAGGGGGTTCTTCGCAAGCTGAAGTTAGGTGAGCCTCCCTGTAATTTGGATAATATAGCCTGATTATTGGGCGATAGACTATCCTTAATAGTAAACGAATCACGATTGTCGACCAATAGGTGGTAGTGGCTACCCAGCTCGACGGGGTGTGGATCGTCACGAGAGAGGAGAATAGGCCTAGCAACAGAAAAAAAGCCACTGAGTACTGCAATACACATTAGCTTCATTAAGTTAGCTAATGATTGGGCTTTCATTCTCTCTATTTCACGCTACTAGCTCTTCAATGATGAGGGTGTGAATTCAGTTAAGGCAGTTTAATAAAGAGTTTTCGGTAATGTTGTAATTCTCGAATTGAATCTCTCACATCATCCATAGCTAAATGCGATGATTTTTTCTTAAAGCTTTTTTCAACCTTTGGTGCCCAACGTCGAGCAAGTTCTTTTAACGAACTAACATCTAGGTTGCGGTAGTGAAAATAGGCTTCAAGTTCGGGCATAATACGCGCCATAAAACGACGATCTTGGCAGATACTGTTGCCACACATTGGCGATACACCGGCGGGAACGTATTCTTTTAGAAAGTCTAATGTTTGTTGTTCCGCTTCTGATTCCGTAACGCGAGTCGTTCGAACGCGCTCGGTTAAACCTGAACCACCATGTTGACGAGTATTCCATTCATCCATGGCTTCTAGAGTTTCATCAGATTGATGTATGGCTATCATCGGACCTTCTGCAAGTACATTTAAGTCGCCATCAGTAACAATTGTGGCAATCTCAATAATATAATCGTTATTAGTATCGAGGCCGGTCATTTCTAAATCGATCCAAATTAAGTTTTTTTTGCTTTTAGCCATAATTATTATCTTTATATATTAAGTTTTATTGGAACTTCCTTGCCAGAGATTGTATCAAAGGCTAACCTATATGACATTGTTGATTTTAGTTGGATATAAATATGAATGAATTTACTTGGGTATTCTTAGCTGCACTTGTTGTAATGACAGGTGTTGAGCTTTGGTTATCATTACGTCAAGGTCGTTATGTTGATGCTCACCGAGATTCTGTTCCAGAAGCATTTAAAGAGCAAGTAGAATTAGCTGCTCATCAAAAAGCAGCTTCGTATAGCATCGCAAAAGGCAAGTTAAATCGTATAGATGACCTACTAGGTTTTATTTTATTATTAGTGTGGACTTTAGGAGGTGGCTTGGCCTTGTTATCAGGTGCATGGCAATCATTAGGACTATCTGAAACGATAACGGGCATAGCATTTATTCTTAGCTTTTTTATTATAGGCTCTCTGCTAGATCTGCCCATGTCTTGGTATCAAACCTTTGTCTTAGAAGATAAATTTGGCTTTAATAATAATACAAGGGCATTATTCTTAGCTGATACGGCTAAACAGGCGGTATTGATGGTTATTATCGGTGTGCCATTGATCTGGGCTGCATTGGCTCTAATGAGTGGGTCAGGCGAATATTGGTGGCTGTATTTATGGGCTGCATGGATGGGGTTTAGTTTATTAATGATGTGGGCTTATCCGGCTTTCATTGCACCATTATTTAATAAATTTACACCACTAGAAGATGAGAAGTTAAAGGCACGCGTTGAAGGATTGCTTGCTCGTTGTGGCTTTAAAAGCCAAGGTATTTATGTAATGGATGGTTCGCGTCGTTCAGGTCACGGCAATGCTTACTTTACCGGTCTTGGTAATAACAAACGTATCGTGTTTTTTGACACTTTATTAAATACCTTGAATGAAGATCAAATTGAAGCGGTGCTTGCCCATGAACTAGGCCACTTTCGACGTAAACATGTTGTAAAAAATATGGTAATGATGGGTGTATTAAGTTTAATTGGTTTGGCGATATTAGGTTGGGCATCAGGGCAGGCATGGTTTTACTCTGGCCTAGGGGTTGATATTGAATCTAATGCCATGGCACTTGTATTATTTATGTTGGTGATCCCAGTCTTTAGCTTCTTTTTACACCCAATGATGACTGCGTTATCACGTAAATATGAGTTTGAAGCAGATGCTTATGCTGCTTCAGTGTCAAGTAGTGATGATTTGATTTCGGCTTTAGTGGCTTTGTATCAGGAAAATGCCAGCACGTTAACACCAGATCCACTTGTGTCGGCTATTTATGATTCACATCCACCAGCTACATTACGTGTGGCACATTTACAAGCAAGGCAAGAGACAGCGTAACTTTTTAAGTTAGATACTCCGAGTTGCTCTCGGAGTATGCTTAAATTCTTTAATCTACTACTACCTGATTGCGGCCAAATTGTTTTGCTCGATAAAGCGCGTTATCAGCTCGCTCGATAATGTCTTGTGGCAAGTCATTATCTATTTTCATACTGATACCACCAGACACAGTGATTTGGCCAATCGTGTCCTCGCTGTTTCTTTTTTTCAGACGACTATTAGCAAAGCTGAGCCGTATTTTTTCAGCCAAGTCAAAAGCTTCTTGTTCAGACTTATTTACTAAAATCATAGCCAATTCTTCGCCACCATAACGGGCCGAAAGGCAATTTTCAGGGGTATTCTTTAGCATTAAGCCTGCGAAATATTGAATCACTTTATCACCTAATAGGTGACCAAAACTATCATTGATCCTTTTAAAATGGTCGATATCAAATAATAGCAAGCAGGTATTTTGTGTGTCAGATTGGCAAGCATTTTGGAGTTCTTGATTAAATGCACCGCGGTTCAATAAGCCTGATAAAGCATCTGTTCTAGCTAATTTCTTAACAGAATCAAGCTCATCTTTTAATCGCCTTATTTCATACGCAGATTGTTCTAGGTTCTCTTTTAATGAAGTACTTGTTTGAGACATTTTATGAGTGTCGGCGACAATTCCTCCTAGCAAGCCTTTTAGATCGCTAAGATCATTACATTCTTCAAGCGCTATTTGAGAGTCACTAAAGCCAGATAGGCACTCATTAGTCATTGATTCGACTTCATTAATATTGGTTAATGTGTTGTCAACGACGAGTTTAAGACCTGTATTGGTATTTTCAAGTCGCTTGGGCATTTCCATCAAAACATACTTTTCATAGAAAGCTTGAGAGACTTCCCCAGTGATAATTTTTTGCTTACTTAGAAGGCCATCAATTGCACTAGTTAATGCCACGTTTTCACCTGACACATACTCATACCACACTGCATAGTTGACAGGCGTGGCGGCAGCTTTATGCTTATTAAGTAATGGAAGTGCGAGCCTAAGGTTCTCTGATGCTTGATCCTTAAGATCAGTATAAATAGGAGGAAAAGATGAGTTTTTAGCCATAATTATATCCTTAAAAATTAGCTGTCCAATTTGAGTGTAATTTACCCTTTATAAAGGCCAATGTAAATATTATTTTAATTGCTTTTCTAGGGAGTTAAAAAAGTCGTTTTTTTTGAGAAAGGGATCATATGATTGATTATCACTATTCATCATTAACAAGTGAATAACAGCTAAGCTTATGGGCTTGCATGCCTTTATTTTTCTACTTTTTACAGATGTTTTGCTATCGTGATGAGATGAGATGAGATGAGATGAGATGAGATGAGATGAAATGAGATGAAATGAGATGAAATAAATAAAGCTTATATTGGGTTAAAGTGGCATATCCCAGCACTAAGGCCTAGTTCAAAATTCACCGAGCCAAGATTATCATTGGAACCCTATTTTTGGATGTGCCAAGTTGTTGCCCAGTTGTTGGCTCGTTGATAAGTTTAAAGCCAGGCATTGGGCCTAATTTATCGACTATTTAGGCCCATGGTTAGGAAGGTCCAACATCACTGTCCACTCTAAAGAGTTGATAGAGTGCTGCTGCAAATAGTATCGAGGTAAATACCGCCCATTTAATATATTACAAAATAAACATTTTTTAGTTTTAAGGTTCTTAGCTATTATTTAACTGATTAATAGCGATAGATTTGGCTGTACTGAAATCAGTTTTACCGCTGCCCAGTTTAGGGATCTGTTCAACAGGAATAAGCATGCTAGGGGTCATTAAACTATTGAGCCCTGCATTCTTAATGCATGACTTTAGCTCATTTTCATCAATATTATCAGTATAGAGAAGTACAATTTTTTCCCCTTTCTTGTCATCAGGAACTGTACTTGTCAGTATGTCAACTTCTTCGGGAAGGCTCGGCGTGATACTAGACTCGATAGCACCAAGACTAATCATTTCCCCGCCTATTTTGGCGAAGCGAGAGTAGCGGTCAATGATGCTCAAAAACCCGTCCTTATCAATATGACCTTTGTCTCCTGTTTTATACCAACGATAGCCATCAATTTCAGTAATGACTTCAGCTGTTTTGTCAGGATCATTGAGATAACCCTGCATAACTTGAGTTCCACCAATCAAGATTAATCCATCTTCACCTATTGCTAAGCTCTGAAGACTAATGGGATCAACTATTCGTACATTGCTACCTGGTAGTGGTAAGCCAACAGTTCCTGTTTTATTACCAACTTGAATATGCCAGTCATCATCAGACATGCGGTCAGTCAGATTAACAGTAGCCACAGGTGTGGTCTCTGTTGTACCGTAGCCTTCATAAATCGTTTTACCAAATTTTAAGGTAAAGTTGTCACGTACTTCAGGATTTAACCGTTCAGCACCCGCGACGACGATGCGTAGTGAATTTAACATTAAGGGGTTAATACGACGATTTCTATTAAACAGACGTAAAAAAGTCGATGTTGCAAACAATAATGTTGCATTATGTTCATGGATCCCCTTTGCTATAGTAAGCACGTCAGTGGGGTCCGGATGACAAATAGCGGGTACGCCTTCAACTAGAGGCATTAAGCCTGTCACGGTTAAGCCAAATGCATGGAATAACGGTAAATTTGCAACAATGACATCGTCTTCCAGAGTATCGAGTACATCAGAGACTTGCTTTATATTGCCTATAATATTTTGATGGGATAGAACAACGCCTTTAGGCTCGCCTTCACTGCCACTAGAAAACAAGATAGCGGCAGCTTGCTCGATAGTAACAGTGTTGCCAAATAATGAAATCAGCCACGCGCTGGGCAGAAGATACGTTGATATAAAAGTAACTAGTTGTTCAGTTTTACTGAATTCGTCTTTAATATCTTCAAGATAAATAGGTGCTGCCAGTTCAAATAAATTCGATAGATCGATTGCTTTTGCTTTTAACTTGGTGACGAAACGCTTTGAGGTATAGATAGTCTTTATTTCAGCTTTAGCAATGGCTGATTCGAGAGAGCTAATATTGGCAGTGAAATTAAGATTTATAACTGTTTTTCCACTTATAAATGCAGCCATATTAGCGATGATACCAGCACTGCTTGTTGGTAGTAATAAGCCAATATTTTGTTCAGGACTCTGCCTTTTAAATCGGCGTGAGAATAATAAAGCAACCACTAACGCTTTACGTCTAGAAAGGGTGATTCCATTTTGAATATCAGTCAGGCAAGGCGCATTACCATCTTGTTTAACCCGATTTATCCAAGCATGAGCCAATGTTGGTAAGGTTTCAGTATGGCTTTGCCAGCCGCTGATTGATAAATCAAACACACTGCTTTTAACGTCATTTGCAGATGAGTTCAGTGGCATGGCTTTGCCAAAAGCGACGATAATATCCCGACGTAATCGGCTTTGGCGTAATGATTGTAATTTTGTACTTGAGCGAGAGAAACGGCTTCCCCATAAGCCTCGTAAATAGAAGGGAAGGATAATACCTTCTACACCTTCAACACTACGTTCAAAGCCTTGTTTGAATTCACCTAGCTGGCCACTTCTGCTAATTGAACCTTCAGGAAATATGCAGACTACTTCACCTTGTTGTAAGTGTTGATTGATTGTTTTCAATGCACTTTTACTGCTAGCACTGGCAATAGGAATAACACCAACTAAATCAAGAAACCATTTCAAATACCATTTCTGATAAATGATTTTATCCATTACAAAGTGAACTGGGCGAGGGCTGGCTATTTGTATCATCGCCCAATCTAGCCAGCTAATATGATTACCGAGCATCAACACCGCACCTTGGGAGGGAATATGGTTAAAGCCTTGTACACTGATCTTGTATTTACCAGAGAATATAATTGCTAGAACATAACGAATCAGTGATTGAGGTAATTTCCAAACCGTATAAAACGCACCTAGCGCAGTGACAATAGTTAGCAGTTTGAGCAATATGTGGCTTGAAATATTGGTGAGTGAAAATAATACTGTAATACATAAGAAGCTGAGCATGACCACATTTTGTACCCAGTTATTACCTGCGAGTACCGTTCCTAATTGTGGCGCATGTGCATGGAATTGAATTAGCGAATTAAGTGGAACAATAAACAGGCCACCAAAAAAACCAAAAGCAAGAATATCGGCTGAAAGCCATAGTGGTGAAGGAATTTGTGGCAATAAAAATAGTGATACAACCATGCCTAATGCACCTAAAGGAATTAAGCCTGACTCAATATAATGATTAGATATTTTGCCAGCAAGCAGGGAGCCTGCAACTATGCCGATACCTGCGCAGGCTAGTAAGCCTTGAATGACAACAGTGTTGTCTATCGCTAAAGCTTCTTTAGCAAAAGCGGGGAATGCGGCGAGTACAACTTGAGATACTCCCCAAAAAACAGATAAACCTATAATCGATAGCCAAATAATTGAATCAGATCTAAGTAACTTTATATTCGAGTAGAGTGCTTTACCTGTACGGTATTGTTGCCAATCAAATGATTTTTGGTTTGTAGGAAGTGATATGTTTTGTAAACGGGTGGAAAAATAAAGTTCAATAAGGCTGCCGAATACCAAAACCCAACCTAGAGGTGCAATGATACGAATAATGTCAGCCTCTGAAGTGAAAACCTGATTACTTAAGGCGCTTTCAAATAGAATTGAAAAGAAAAACATGCCTAATAATATGGCAACAATAGTGATGGACTGCACCAGGCCATTGGCTGATGTTAAATTGTTTTTACCGGCTATCTCACGAATATAACCATATTTAGCGGGGGAGTAAAATGCACTTTGCACTGCCAACATAAACGTCATTGCAAAAGCGAATTTGAACCAGCCTAAATAATATGACAGGGTAATAAGTAAGGTGATGAGGACAGCTGCTGCTGCCGACCACCGCATTATCTTAGGTTTGTTAAAACGATCCGCTAGAAACCCTGAGGGAGTAAAAAGTATTACAAAGGGTAATAAAATAAGACCATTAATTATCGCCGTTAAAATAACCTGTGTTGAGCCATCATAGATTTTAAACACGGTATTCTGAATAATGATCTTATGGCCTAAGTCAACAAAGGCATTAAGAAAGATCATTGAAATAAAAGCAATAAATCCTTTAGTTTTAAAAAGTGAAGTCATATTTACTCTGCCATCAAAAATAATATGGGTTTATCTTAGAGAACTGAATAAAATAAAGCGACTTTAAATCAAAAGTAGCATGGTTTTGAATTTAAAGTAGCAGTATATGCTACTTTAAAGCTGACATCTAAGGTGAAGGCATATTATGGCGCAGACAACAAAACTGGTTGATACTTTAAAGCGAGCATTGAAAATGCACGGGTTATCTTATGCTGATGTGGCAAAGCAACTAGGCTTATCTCATGCCAGTGTTAAGCGCTTGTTTTCGGAGTACAAGTTTTCATTAGATAGATTAGAGTGCGTATGTCAGATGATGGAGATGGAAATTTCTGATCTGGTGATGCAAATGAATAATGATTCCAGTAGGTTATTGGCGGAGTTATCGTCAGAACAAGAACATGAAATTGTGGCGGATAATACGCTTCTATTAGTTACAGTATGTGTGCTTAACCGTTGGACTATTGTACATCTGATGGAAAACTTTCACCTTAATGAGCAACAATGTATTCGCCATTTAGCTGTGTTAGACAGGTTAAAACTGATTGAATTATTACCTGATAACCATATTAAGCTCCGAGTTTCATCAAATTTTAAATGGCGTGAAAATGGACCAATACAACAGTTTTTTCAACAAAAACTGGCTGCTGACTTTTTTAATACGCAATTTACTGGGCAACAGGAAAGCCTGATTGTAATGAACGGCATGTTAAGTCCAGAAGCAATGGCAATATTCCATCGTAAAGTGCTGCGACTTGCGCGTGAATTTGAAGCCCTCAACAGTGAGGATTCATCCATACCGTTAGGTCGGAAGAGTGGCGTAACCGCGGTATTAGCTATGCGTAGCTGGAAGTATGGTTTATTTGAGAATTTAAGGAAGTAGTTTAGTCCTCAGGTAAGCGTACTGCTAGTACATCACATTTAGCATGATGTAGAACTGTATTGGCTGTTGAGCCTAATAGTAGCTTGATACCGTGACGGCCATGTGATCCCACTATTATAAGATCAACGTTATTTTCATTGGCTAAACGGACAATGCCATAACCGGGGCTACCAAGTTCTAACCATTGATTTTCATCAGGTATATTTTGAGTTTTTGCCAGAGCCGATAATTGTTGTTTCCCCGACTTTTGAAGTGCATCTCGCCTATCCACATCGATGCCGATCATGGATTCATAAGCAAAGTCGGCAATGGGGAAGTCTTCAATAATGTGACAAATACTGAGTTTAGCTTGATTTCGTTCCGCCAACTCTTTGGCACGCAGCATGACAACATTATTGTATTCAGAAAAATCGGCAGAAATTAAAATATGTTGATAATTAGCCATAATGAACTCTCTGATAAGATTAAAGAGGGTAGCGAAATATCACCCTCTATAGTTAAAGATTTAGTTACTTTTCACTTTCTAAGAATCGTTCTGCATCAAGTGCAGCCATACAACCTGCACCAGCAGAAGTAATGGCTTGACGATAGATTTGATCTGATACATCACCGGCGGAAAATACTCCTGGAATACTAGTCTGCGTACCTTCAGGTTGAGTGATATAGCCATGCACCATATCTAATTGACCTGCAAAAATATCAGTGTTTGGTTTATGGCCGATAGCAATAAAGACACCTTGTACATCTACTTCAGATGTTGAATCATCGAGTGTACTTTTTACGCGTAAACCTGTTACACCGCCATCGTCACCTAACACTTCATCAAGCTGAGAGTGCCACAAAATATCAACATTACCTTCTTCAGCTTTCTTAAGAAGTTGAGCACTTAGAATTTTTTCGGAGCTGAATTTATCACGGCGATGAATGACGGTTACTTTAGACGCTATATTAGATAGGTACAAGGCTTCTTCAACCGCTGTGTTACCACCACCAATTACTGCAACAGGTTGGTTTTTATAGAAGAAACCATCACAGGTTGCACATGCTGAAACCCCACGACCTTTAAATGCTTCTTCTGATTCCATACCTAAGTATTTTGCTGAAGCACCTGTGGCTATAATTAAAGCATCAGCAGTATATTCGCCAGCATCACCTATTAATTTAAAAGGACGTTGGCTTAAGTCCGTTGTATGGATATGATCGAAGATGATATCAGTACCAAAACGTTCTGCATGACGCTGCATACGTTGCATTAATTCAGGACCTTCGACACCTTGATCGTCACCTGGCCAGTTGTCGACATCGGTAGTGGTTGTTAATTGACCACCTTGCTCGATTCCAGTAATTAATACTGGATTAAGTGCTGCACGGGCTGCATAAACAGCCGCTGTATAGCCTGCAGGGCCAGATCCTAAAATAAGTAAACGACAATGTTTGCTGTCAGCCATAAGGGAAGATCTCCAAAGATTAAATTTAATTAGCGTAAGAGTACTCATTGGTGTTGCGTTCGTAAAGTATATTAGTTGAATAGCTGTGTTAAAATCAGTTGATAATTTGTTGGCATTATTGGAAATATTACTTTGGCACAAGCGACACGAGTTAAAGATGATAATAAACAACAGGCTAATCCCAGTACGATTAGCTTTCGTTTGCGAGAGGCGGCACTAATTTTATCTTTAGCGCTAGCGACCTATTTATTATTATCTTTATCGAGCTATAACCCTACTGATCCTGCGTGGACAACTACGGGCACAAATGACGTAATCGTTAACAGTGGCGGTATTGTTGGGGCGTGGTTATCGGATACCTTATTGTTTGTACTTGGTGTTCCCGCTTATTTATCACCGCTAATGTTGGCATTTAGTGGTTGGCTATTGTTTAGTTGGGGAAAACGGGCTGATTCTGAAGGTGCTTTGCATTTCTGGGTGATAAAAACCGTTGGTTTGATCATGGCCTTATTGTCAGCAAGTGGCTTATCAACACTCAGCTTGGCTAAGTTTATCGGTTTTTTACCGGAAGGGGCTGGTGGTGTATTAGGTCAAGTTGTTGGCTTTGGCTTCGAGTCTATATTTGGTTCTTCTGGAACAACATTATTACTATTAGCCATCTTGTTGACTGGGATTACCCTTTTTACAGGCTTATCATGGTTAATGGTTATCGATCGCTTGGGTGCGGCAGCGATGACTATAGTAACAGTGCTTTCTCGCTGGATTCGTGAATTTAAATATGATTTATTAGCTAAGCGAACCAAACATGAACGCGAAGCAACTTTTCGCGAACAAAATGAGAAAATACAGAAACGCGAAAAAGTGCGGGTAGAGCCGACTATTCAGATTGCAGAAACGAGTAAGCGGGAAGAAAAAGAGCGTCAAGCGCCACTTTTCGAAACACCTGAAACAGATAGGATGCCTGCATTAGCCTTATTAGATCTGCCTGGCCCAAGTAAAGGAGGCTATAGCGAAGAAGTATTGCAAGCACTTTCACGCCAAGTTGAATTAAAACTAAAAGACTTTGGCGTTGAAGTTCAAGTTGTTGAAGTTCAGCCGGGGCCTGTTGTCACCCGCTTTGAGCTACAACCAGCTGCTGGCATTAAAGTGAGCCGAATTTCTGGATTGGCAAAAGACTTGGCTCGAGCCTTGTCTATCTCCAGTGTGCGCGTTGTCGAAGTTATTCCAGGTAAGCCATTAGTTGGCATAGAGATCCCAAATGAGCATCGCGATATTGTTCGATTGCGTGAGATTTTAGGCTCCTCTGACTATGAAAATAGCAAAGCACCATTGATGATGGCGTTGGGTAAAGACATTGCTGGCCGCCCAGTATCCGTCAATTTAGAAAAAATGCCCCATTTATTAGTGGCAGGTACGACCGGATCGGGTAAGTCTGTTGCTGTGAATGCGATGATTTTGAGCTTACTTTATAAATCAACACCTGAGCAAGTTCGAATGATTATGGTTGACCCTAAAATGTTGGAGTTATCAATTTACGAAGATATTCCGCATTTATTAACACCGGTTGTTACCGATATGAAAGAAGCGGCCAACGCACTACGTTGGTGTGTGGCTGAAATGGAGCGGCGGTATCCCCTTATGGCGGCGATGGGTGTGCGTAATATCGCTGGTTTTAATAAAAAGGTTCAAGATGCGATTGATAGTGGCGAACCTATTATTGATCCAACCCTTGACCTAGTAGATGGTGAACCACCAGAAACCTTAGTGCCACTGCCATTTATTGTGGTTATTATTGATGAACTAGCCGATATGATGATGGTGGTCGGAAAGCAGGTTGAAGAGCTGATCGCTCGCTTGGCTCAAAAAGCACGTGCGTCTGGTATTCACTTAATTCTCGCCACTCAACGACCGTCAGTTGATGTTATCACCGGCTTGATTAAAGCAAATATACCGACAAGAATGTCATTCCAAGTATCGTCACGAATCGATTCTCGAACAATCTTAGATCAAATGGGTGCTGAGCAATTATTGGGGCAGGGTGACATGCTTTATCTTGCACCTGGTACCGGTATTCCTGAGCGTGTACATGGTGCCTTTGTGGATGATCATGAAGTACATCAAGTGGTTAATTTCTTGAAGAAAAATGCTGTACCA
>Ga0209495_1002121_pt1 | contig 13275 bp, 9 predicted proteins | sample EN1Hudsemesocosm_FD_184629 | JGI IMG/M metagenome (GOLD analysis project Ga0209495, IMG submission 184629) | Methane-oxidizing microbial communities from mesocosms in the Hudson Canyon - EN1E Hudson Canyon (SPAdes) (version 2) | ecosystem: Environmental > Aquatic > Marine > Cold seeps | place... | reverse complement strand
GTTAATATCAGTGATTGTTACATTAAAAATGCGCGATAACACCGCCATGAACCCTTTACTACGTAAAAAGTCCAATAGATTTTGCGCGATACTGGTGTCAGCACAATCAGGTTCGTTAATTTCACGTTGCCATATTTCACGCTGTACAAAGCGCTCTTCAATATTTGTTGTTTGCCACTGTTCGTTATCTACGTATAAAGCCGAATAAGTGTGTTTTTGTGTTTGCCAACGATGTTTTTGCTGCAAAAGGTTCAATACTTCGTTAAGTTTTTCTTCATTAAATAAGTTATCAATCACAATATAATTTGGGGTAGCGCGCAATAAAGACTCTCGATAAGTACGTATCTCAGTTTCGTTTATTTTATTGTCATTTAACCACATGGATATTGCTCACTTAAATAGTGTAACCACATCAAAGCAATACTTATCAGTACTTGCTGACAATCATCAGCAGATAATGTATTGGATATACTTATTTGATCCATTAGCCCTACCTCTATTTTATTATTATGGTTGCTAAAAGCTAGATCTCCAAAGCTACTATTACTTAGAGACTCTCTTAGACTAATGTCTAAGGTAGGCAACAATCAATCTTTACTTGCGAGTACAGAAAGTACGAATATAATTAAAAGAAAATCATGAGGTCTGCCAACTTGGGATATAGGGGGCAGGCCTTACATTTGATATTACCTGAAGTTGGTTAGAGTTATGGTATTAAAAATGCTAAAGTAAAGAAAGCTGTTAAATTATAGGAAAAACTATTCAGAAGGTGATTTGTAAGGCCTGCCCCAATCTCGTTAAGTTAAGGAAAATGTAGGCTGGGTTAGTGGCAGCGTAACCCAGCAAGTCTTTGAAAAATGGTGGATAACGCTAGCGCTTATCCACCCTACAAAAGATAAATCCTCTTAACTTAATGGCATTGGGCCTGACCCCAAGCTTTACGTTTGCTAATGGTTATATTGATAGGGTTGCTTAAGCAGAACGGAAACTTGTATATCTACAATTATAGAACTTGTTCGGCTATAGCCCTTACTATTCCCCATAACTGGCATCTTTGCAGAGTTATTTGAGTAATTTCATTATATTAGCGGTGTATTTACAGGCACACTTGCTGAGGCAGGTGGCAGATTTTCCTGTATTTAGACAATAATTTGGCTTATCCCCAAGGTTATTTCGTTCTTCAAGATTGAATGGCACACCAGATCGGTTAATAAATTCTATAAGCTGAATGGCCAAAGTTGTTCCACATGAACAATTAAACAAAATCAAATTGTAAAAGTGATTGCTTTTATCAGTCATGTAATTCAATGCAGTTTTATTTTTATCTTTTGCTAACTCGTCAAATGATTTCCATTTTTTATCACAAAAGGTACATTCTTTGAAATAGGCACTATTCGCTTTTGAAAATGCAGGGGTGTAATCCCAATCATAGGGCTCATTTTTTTTGGCCAGAAAGGTAGCTATTTTTTTATCTTCTAGCAATATATGATCGACTACCCAGCCCTTTAAAAACTTTAGTGTACCTAAGGAAAGACTTTGCTCTCCCGATAAAAACATCTCGGCTAATTCAGAGGTCTTATCTTCTAATAATTCATGTTGTTGTTTATGTTTTTCGAGCAATGGATAACCAGCAGCACTCATTAACGCTTCTTCATTTTTAAAATGCTTTTCGGCATAATTCATTAAGTGAACAAACACTTTCGCAAGATTTGTTTCCAATTTGTTCGAATGATACGTCTCAATAAGGTTGTTTACTAAGGCAATCAAGTATCTATGTTCAGCATCAATTTCAGGCACTCCAATACTCAACCTGCTATCCAATTTTACAGTCATAATTATCCAATACTTATTGTTTTATTCATTTGATTATACATGAATCTGATAGGCCACCATGGAACCTCCTATCATCCCAGTCTCTTTATTATTTCCTGAGTTATAGGGAGCGAACCAACGGGGCCAGGCCTTACATTTGATATTCAATGTTTTATGATTTAACCTGCAACGGCACAGAAGGTGTTTTTTTTGAATTTAACCTGCGGCAAATAGCTGCAGATCTAGAGCGACACTAACAATACTTAAACACTCTTATGAAAGTGGCGTAGAGTCAGTCGAATTATAAAGACAAGACAACACCTTTTGCGCAGACAAGCGCTATACTTTTTTCTTATCTTCAGTCAACTCACAAAAAAACTGCCCAAGAAATAATCAAGCCCTGCAGCGCATCTGAAATAGTTTAAAAAGAAAATTTACACACTCGGTTTTTCTTTGTGTATAATAGTTGGATCAACAGCGCTGGTGTAGCTCAGTTGGTAGAGCAGTTGATTTGTAATCAACCGGTCGCGGGTTCGAGTCCCATCACCAGCTCCATATTCTAAAGGCCTGTAGCGTTTTTCGTTACGGGCCTTTTTTGTGCGCGTAGCAAATTTTCATCAATAAAACATACAGTCAAAGCCGTTAACTACAAATTATTTAAACGTACTGCCCTGCACTCCAGCCTGAGGCCCAGGCCCACTGAAAGTTGTAACCTCCCAGCCAACCGGTAACATCTAGCACCTCCCCCACAAAATACAGTCCAGAGACTGCGCTACTTTCCATGGTCTTGGAGGATATTTCCGAACAATCAACACCGCCTAAAGTGACTTCTGCCGTTCTATAACCTTCTGTAGCATTGGGTTTAATCTGCCATTGTTGAATGGCACTGGAAATTTCGTGTATTTGTTTATCAGAAATATCTTGTATAGAAAGCGCTAATAACCTGGGGTCAATTAGTACAGCGATTAATCTCTTAGGCAACCAGTCAGCCAAAATAGTGTTTAATTGCATCTTAATATGCTGACTACGTTTCTCCTGTAATGCTTCCACAACATTCATTTCTGGCAAAAAATCTACTGAAATCTCTTCTCCAGCTCGCCAATATGATGAAATCTGTAGAATGGCCGGGCCACTTAATCCCCTATGAGTAAATAATATATTTTCTTTAAAATCTTGCCTGGCATTACTCACTACACAGGGAACAGCAATACCTGATAAAGCTGAATATTTTTCTTTGTCGACAGGTTGCAGAGTAAAAGGCACTAAAGCTGCCTGAGTCGGTATTATATTAATATTAAACTGCTCAGCAATTTGATACCCAAATGGACTTGCTCCCATCTTTGGAATTGATAATCCTCCTGTTGCAACGACAACAGATTGACATTGAATACTGTGTTTAGCCGTACTGATATAAAAATCATTATCTGCAATTTTTTTTATCTGTTGTATTTTGCAATTAAGCTGAATATTAACAGCAACCTTTTCACATTCAGCTAACAACATATTTAAAATATCTTTAGCACTGTCATTACAAAATAACTGACCATGATCTCGTTCGTGAAAAGGTATTTGATATTGATCAATTAATGCTAAAAAATCCCACTGAGTAAAGCGACTTAAAGCAGATTTACAAAAATGAGGGTTATTGGAAATAAAGTTTTCTGCATCCACTGAATAATTGCTGAAGTTACAACGACCGCCGCCCGACATTAAAATTTTCTTGCCTGCTTTATTGGCCGAATCTAACACGGTCACACTACGACCTCGTTTACCCGCTTCAATTGCACACATTAATCCTGATGCACCTGCACCAATAATTACAACATCACTTTTTTGCATTCTTTTACCTTACAAATTTAATACCTGAGTGCTATATTGCAAGAGTTAGATCCCTTTTTTAAACACTAACCAAACTGAAAAACTTTAACTCTAAACGGAAACAATTACTATGGAAGAAACAGGTTCCCATTATTTGTCAGACATCTTAGCACTGTTACTTGCTACAGTGATTATTGTCCCTACATTTCATGCAATACGTCTAGGCGCTATATTGGGATATCTTGCTGCAGGTATTATTCTAGGCCCTTGGGGCTTAGGCATTATTACAGAAGTTGAGGAAATTCGTCATTTAGCTGAGTTTGGTGTTATCTTCCTGCTTTTTGTACTAGGAATTGAACTTAAACCTGACAAATTATGGCAGATGCGCAAACTGGTTTTAGGTTTAGGCGCGGGACAATTATTAATCACAGCCGCAATACTGTTTATTGTTTCTATAGTTCTGGGAGTTTCAGTCAATGAGTCTATTATCATAGGCTTTGGACTGGCCTTATCATCTACCGCATTCTGTTTAAATTTATTGGCGGAACGCGGTGGAATAACAACTATTATGGGCAAAATGTCCTTTGCTATTTTGTTATTTCAAGATATAGCTGTCGTCCCTTTATTAGCCTTAACATCCATGCTGGCTGGCGGTGAAGTAAATGCTGCAGAGTCAGGCATGAATTTACTGCATGCAATAACGGCTATCTGCACCTTATTATTAATAGGTCGATATTTACTTAACCCTGTGTTAGATAAAATTGTCGCCAGCCAAGACCCTGAAGTCTTTATTGCTGTTGCAGTATTATTGGTTCTTGGTGTAGCCTGGATTATGGAGTTTGTTGGCTTATCCATGGCTTTAGGTGCATTCCTGGCTGGCTTAATGCTGGCTGAATCTCACTATCGTCATCAAATAGAAGCAGACATACTGCCTTTTCGTGGTATTTTACTCGGCTTATTTTTCATGACCGTCGGCATGGGCGTTGATCTTGGTTTACTATGGGGCAACTTAGCTAATATTATTGCATTAACCCTCACCTTAATGCTGATAAAAGCATCTGTAATATATGTACTTGCCAGAATAAATAATACCCGTAATGATATTGCCATTCAAACCGCAGTGCTACTCTCTCAAAGTGGCGAATTTGGGTTTGTGATGTTTGCTTTTGCAGCGGCATCAGGTATTTTAGATCCATACATCGGTCAGATACTCATCCTGACGATTACCTTGAGCATGATTTTCACCCCTTTCGTGGTTAGGATTGCTAACAGTTTGCTGCTTAAGCTATACACTCCTGATATCACTGAATACCATCAAGAGGAATTTATTGAAAATAATCAACAACATATTATTTTAGCGGGTTTTGGTAGGGTCGGAGCCAGAATAGGCGCTATTTTAAATGCTGCGGGGGTTTCTTATATTGCTATTGATATGGACCAAAAACGTATTAAAGCAGCACGAGCCCAGGGCTTTCCCGTTTTTTATGGTGATGCCTGCAATGTAAAAGTACTGCGTTCAGCGGGAGTTGAACGTGCAAAAATGATTGTTATTGCCTTGGATAAGCCTAAAAATATTGATCGCATGGTTCCTCTTATACGACAACATTATCCAAACATCCCTATTCATACCCGTGCAATAGACAGACAACATTGTGCTGATTTAATTAATCAAGGTGTCAGCACCACGGTATCTGAAACCTTGGAAATCAGTTTACGGCTTTCTGAAGAGGTTTTATTATGCAATGGACTTAATAACCAGGATGCAGAAAAAGTGATCGCTGAATTTAGAGCTGATTATTATCAGGATGTGGTACAAAAAGTCACTGAAAATAAAGTAGTTATGGGGGAATTGAGGCATTAATACTGCTTGAGGGTGGATGAGCGATAGCGTAATCCACCTTTTTTTAAGGCTATGTCACCGTTAAGTGTTGAAAAATGGAATTCAATAAGATGAACTCGCTCTTAAAACCCTCTCCTGATGGAGAGGGAGGGGTGAGGAGAAATAAAACAATTCTCTTCTTCAATATTCTCTTGTTAATCAAGATGTAATGAATTGGATACCCTTTATTTTCTCCTCTCCCCAACCTTCTCGGCAATTGCTCCTGCATTGCTCTACTTACTTAGGGATATCATAAAAATATTCATACCCAATCATGATAATTTGACTATAAAAATAAGCTTATCGGGGCGCTGGTGCTTTAGCACTGCTATTTTAGTCTACTAAGGTAACTCGAAATAAATAAACGACCAAAATAATTCCCATGCTCTGCGTCACTGCCATTAACTTAAGAGATAAACATATGTTAAACAATAACTTATATTGTAGGTTGGGTTAGCTTATCAAGCAAAGCACGATAACGTAACCCAACAATTCCCCATAAATCAGCGAGTTGTTGGGTTACGTTTTTTCGCTGCGCTAAAAAATCTAACCCAGCCTACAGTGTAATCCATTGATTATTAAATAATAAATTCTTAACTTAATGGCAGTGATGCTCTGCGTGGGAATTCATTACTGAACGCTCCAGCGTTCCGTGACGCTGGAGCATCACAAGCTGCATTCCTACGCTGAAACGTAGGAACGATGAGTAATGGTTTATTTATTGCGAGGTGCCTAATGCAGGCTAAAGCACTGCGCTCCACAACCATTACTTTTAAACTTAATGGTAGTGGAGCTTTAAAGCGGGTAAGTTCATTCTTTTAAGGTTCCTTACATCTCCGTAGGGGGGAGGACTTAAGAGCAAGGCAAAGTAAATTAAAATTCCACACTTAACGGCAGTGGCTGTATTCGGTGGGAATACATGGCGTGCTGTGATCCAAGTCAGGTATGTATTCCCACGCAGGAGCATCACTGCCATTAAGTTAAAGGGGTAGCTGTAGGGGCGCAGTGCTTTAGCCTGCATTCATAGCTAAAAATAGCAGGCTAAAGCACTGCGCCCCACATTGTATTTCTCTTAACTTAATGGCAGTGACGCAGGAGCATGGGAACAAGATATAGTTCCCTAGAATTAAGCCCTCAGCTCCATGTTATGCCATTATTTTATGCACATGCTGTCGTTATTTATTTTCACCCGTCTTTGTATAAACATTATCTCGGTATTTAAACTGCACACCTTGTAAAAAGTTACGCATAATCTGGTCGTTACAGACACGGTAGTTTTTATGACCTTTTTTACGGAAAAAAGCACTTAGCTCGTGTCGACTTAAATCAAACTCCGCGAAACCAAAAATCTCAAGAATATCATCCTCTTTCAAATTTAAGGCAATTTTTAATTTCTTAAAAATAATATTATTAGTCAGACGCTTTTCAGGTTCAGGTTGCGCACCTTCTTTTTTACCGCGTTTATCATTAATTAAACCATTCAAAAACGTGGCTAACTGTTCATCGCCGCATTCCTGAAACGCTTCGTCATCATCTTTTTTTAACCAGTTACTTACCTGCTCACGGGTCACTACGCAATCCGCCTGAGCAAAAATAGCGATCATTTTAGAGTCTTCAAAATTGAAGGTGTACCGTATACGACGTAAAACATCGTTATTAGTCATTAATTTTCCTTAGCTGATTTAAAAAGGTGGGCACGCTATCGCTTTGCCCACCCTACATTATCTAACTTTCTTTATGCTTGTTGATACTTTTCGATTTTATCAAAATTCAAATAACGATAAGTATCATCCGCTGTGGCATTAATTTGTTCAAAATAAGCGATATATTCATCAAATGTCGGGATCTTACCTAAAATTGAACAGACTGAAGCTAATTCAGCTGAACTCAAATAGACATTGGCATTATTACCTAAGCGATTAGGGAAATTTCTTGTTGAGGTTGAAACTACGGTTGCATTGTCTGCTACACGCGCCTGATTCCCCATACATAAAGAACAACCCGGCATTTCCATACGTGCACCTGATTTACCAAAAGTACTGTAATAACCTTCTTCAGTCAATTGTGCCTGATCCATTTTTGTTGGAGGCGACACCCAAAGCTGAGTCGGTAAACGACCTTCATGTTTTTCTAGCAATTTACCCGCTGCACGGAAATGACCAATATTGGTCATACAAGAACCTAAGAACACTTCGTCAATTTTTGTGCCAGCTAGATCAGACAATGTTTTCACATCATCAGGATCATTCGGGCAAGCCATAATAGGCTCTTTAATATCATTTAGGTCAATTTCGATGATTTCAAAATACTCAGCATCGGCATCAGGCTCCATCAATTCTGGTTTGGCTAACCATGCTTGCATTTGTTCAATACGACGGTTAATGGTTCTGGCATCGCCATAGCCTTCAGCCACCATCCACTGCAACATAGTGATATTTGAATTAATATATTCACGTATTGGCGCTTCATCTAAGCGGATAGTACAGCCTGCTGCAGAACGTTCAGCTGATGCATCAGACAACTCAAAAGCCTGTTCAACTTTTAGTTCAGGTAAGCCTTCAATTTCCAGGATACGGCCAGAGAAGACATTTTTCTTGCCTTTCTTCTCAACCGTTAACAATCCTTTATCAATCGCTGCTAGAGGAATCGCATTAACTAAGTCACGTAAAGTGATACCTGCTTGCATTTCACCTTTAAAACGAACCAGAACTGATTCAGGCATATCTAAAGGCATAACTCCGGTTGCAGCAGCAAAGGCCACTAATCCAGAACCTGCTGGAAATGAAATCCCCATAGGAAAACGGGTGTGTGAATCTCCACCTGTACCCACAGTATCAGGTAATAACATACGGTTTAACCAGGAATGGATAATGCCATCCCCAGGACGTAAAGCCACACCACCACGATTCATAATAAAATCAGGTAGGGTATGCTGCATTTCAACATCAATCGGTTTTGGGTAAGCGGCAGTATGACAAAAAGACTGCATCACTAAATCAGCAGAAAAACCTAAACAAGCCAAATCTTTTAATTCATCACGAGTCATTGGCCCTGTAGTATCTTGAGACCCAACTGTCGTCATTTTAGGTTCGCAATAAGTATCAGGTCGCACACCTGCAACTCCACAAGCCTTACCCACAATTTTTTGAGCCAGTGTATAGCCTTTATTACTCTCGGCTTTATCAGCAGGTCGTTCAAACACATCTGATGCGTCCAGAGCTAATGCTTCTCTGGCTCTGTCGGTTAAGCCACGACCAATAATAAGTGGAATTCGACCACCGGCTCTCACTTCATCAAGAATGACATTAGTTTTTAAACTAAATTCAGAAACCACTTCCTCACTATCATGACGTTTAACAACGCCTTGGTATGGGAATATATCAATCACATCTCCCATAGCCATGTTTTCTACATCACATTCAAACGGTAATGCACCAGAGTCTTCCATGGTATTAAAGAAAATAGGCGCGATTTTTCCGCCAATACAAATACCACCGCCTCTTTTGTTAGGCACAAAAGGAATGTCATCCCCTGTGTACCAAAGCACTGAATTGGTCGCCGATTTACGTGAAGACCCTGTACCCACAACATCACCCACATAAGCAACAGGAAAGCCCTTTTGTTTTAAATCTTCAATTTGTTGCTCAGCGTCTGTGATTCCATCTCTGGCAATTTTTAACATTGCTTTAGCATGTAGAGGAATATCAGGTCTTGACCAGGCATCAGGTGCTGGAGACAAATCATCCGTATTGGTTTCACCTGTGACTTTAAAGACTGTCACCGTCATTTTTTCAGCTACTTCAGGTTTACTGGTAAACCATTCAGCATCCGCCCACGACTGGATTATTTGTTTGGCAAAACCATTGCCTTCATCGGCTTTTTCTTTAACATCATGAAAAGCATCAAATACTAGTAAAGTATGAGACAAAGCTTTAACCACAATCGGTGCCAATTCATTGTTGTCTAACAAATCGATTAAAGGCGTAATATTATAGCCACCTAGCATGGTACCTAGCAGCTCGGTTGCTTTAGCCGCATCTAAAATTGGAGAACTCACCTCTCCTTTAGCCACTGCCGCAAGAAAACCAGCTTTTACATAAGCTGCTTCATCAACACCTGCAGGAACACGATTTATTAACAGATCAAGGATAAATGCTTCTTCACCCGCTGGTGGTTGTTTAATAAGTTCAACTAACCCAGACACTTGTTCAGCATTTAAAGGTTGAGGAACGATTCCATCAGCAGCACGTTCTGCAACATGTTCACGGTATTGCTCTAGCATTATTAGCCCTTACAAAATTTATAATCTGTTGATTTTAACAGATTATTTAATCGCTTATTTAGCAAATTGTATAAATAGTGCGTTTCCTTAAACCTACCCACCATTAGAACTGAGACTTTAACTTCGCCGACTCAACAAGGCTAAAACCTCACACCAAAACATAGATTATCCTGGTTATCCATGAGCTTCAGTTAATTTGGAAGGTGCGTTAGCGCGCCATTGCTCACCTTTTTGGGTTCAGGCTCGTCCTTGACCCAAAATGCAAAAAGGTGATCAGCGAATGCCATTCGGGTCAGGCCTTACAAATCACATTCTTAATAGTTTTTTTCATATAATTTAACAGCCTTCTTTACTTTAGTACTTCAGCATTTTTAATACCATAACTCTAACCAACTACAGGTAATGTCAAATGTAAGGCCTGACCCCGCACCTCTCTTACCCGATTATAAGCGGTCTTCTTTATGATGCCATACCCTCAAAATCTCTATTTTCTTAGAATGAATTAAGTAACGAGCAATATAATTACCAATGATTAGATCTCGAACTATTTCTGGGTTTGGTGCTTGTTGTACCTCAACGCCTATATATGGAAACGTTTTTAGTTGGCTTATTCCTTTTAATATTGAGGTCGCTACACGTTGAGCAGCTAATGGTTTTTTTTCGTCAATGAATTTTCTAAGCCTTTTTAAATCACCTATTGATTCTGGCGTGTATGAAATTCTCATAAACTTGGTGGTTTAAGCTCATTTTCCGTACCCCAGCTTTCAAGCCAATCATTGACTTCTTTTTCTTCAATCAATTTACCAGATTTGACAGAATCAATGGCTTCAAGAGTTTCAACCCATCGCTGTTCCTCGAGAAATTTTCTAGATAGAAACTCCTTAATTGCTTGATTAATGAGGTAACTCTTGCTTCTATCAAGCTTTTTTGATAATTCTTCAAGAGGACTTTCTATTTCAGGTTGTAGCCTTACACTTGTGACACCCATAACAAATCCTACAAAAAATACTTTGTATTACATTGTAGTCTTTTAAAGAGGTTCTTTCAATGTACTGATTATATTGAGCTTATAACCATTAAATAACTTGCTGTGTTCAGCGTCAGGACTATGCATGCCACTGTACTTTGCATTAGAAGAATAAAGGCAAGTTGATTGCCAAGTTATAAAAACGAGAACGGGGTATTTGGCAAAAATGCTATTGGGAGCATCTCATTCGTGACGATAATGGTTTTGCACGACACATTGATTATATTCATTTCAATCCGGTGAAACATGTTTATGTTGAACGAGCCGTTGATTGGCAATATTCAAGCATTCACCGGTTTATAAGCGCGGGGATTTTGAATGAAAATTGGGGTGCGGGTATGAGTTGTAAGGCGGTGGATTCATTTGGAGAGATGTCTTTCAATCCGATGCGATTGTTGGGCCTCCTGTCGTCAGCCCAACCTACCGTACTTTGCTAATCTGAACTACCACTTTAATCAAACTCAACATCTTGATAAATTTCTTCCAGGGTTAAATTTAGCCCTACAGAATCAAAACTGAATTGATCTGCTTCTTGAGTAAATAAAGTTAATTCCCAAGCTTGAGAGCGACTATAAATTTCTACTCGCTGGCAGTCTTGAGCCACTAATACATAGTCTTGTAAGCTTTCTATTTTACGGTAGTTATAAAATTTTTCAGCCCGATCTTTGCGTTCAGTTGAATCAGAAAGAACTTCTATAATTAGTTTTGGCTCGCTGTTAAAGTGCTCGTTATTGGATTTTTCACAACTTACATGTAAATCTGGGTAATAGAATAAATCATCTGATGCAGTTTGAATGCCTACTTTCATATCAGAACCAAAAACTCTACAGGGAGTACCTCGCAAATGATGATGCAAAGCTGCAAACAAATTCCCCCCAACAAGATTATGCGCTCGCTTTGCACTAGCCATGGCATACACATCACCGTTAATGAACTCATGTTTTATCTCACTGATTAATTCACCTTCTAAGTAATCAGTAATACTAATTTTTAAATGTTCTGCTGTTGATTTCATATTTCATATCTAAAAATACAGTTTAAAAACACAAGGACAAACATTACAAGCAAGAAACTCTCGCTACAGCTGACTCAAGAAGCGGTGCTTTAGAAACTGTGAAAGTATTAGCTTTACATGGTTCGAGAGCGGACTAAAGTCCGCCCTACAATCACACCCAACATTAAAAGGACTTGCTCTACCTTTAGCCTTGTACCTTTCGTCTGCTATTTTATATTCTAACTAAAACCTCACCACGCCCAGTTTCTGCCATATCACCGCCATACCGCTGAACGCGATTAAAACTTTCTGAGTCTTTAGCAAATTTTGAGTTCAGGTTTTTAAACGAAGCAAATAAAATTGGCAAGAAAGCTAAGGTATGCGATCCACAGTCATTAAAGGTGGCTGATAATTCAGGTTTATTCCATAACAACAAAGTCCCTCTACGCATGGCATAACCTAAATAACGTCCAGTCTGCCCCATCACAGCAATTGTTCCTGCAACCATTCTTGAGCCACAATAATCGCCAGCATTGCCTTCAATCAATAGCGTACCTCTACGCATATGATCGCCTGCACGCTCGCCGACATTACCTTTAACTAAAACGGTACCGCCTTTCATACCTTGCTTGTTACCTGGTAAAGCAGCGGCTAAAAAGTCACCTGCATTACCTTTGATTTCCAAATAGCCATTTTTCATTTCGCAAGCGGCATAAATACCTGTATCACCATTGACCTTAATTGTGCCAGATTTCATTTCCAGGCCTAAATAAGCACCTACATCACCATGAACAGTAATGCTACCGCCTTGTAATTGCTTACCAATAAAATCCAGTTTTCCAAAACTGCCTTCAATCACGATATTTTGTGCATCTGAGCCTTTAATGCGAAATAATTCATCAACACGAATCTTTCTTTTACCATTTTGTAACTCAATGGCTGCAATCTCAGATGGCACCAAACCTTCCAGTTTTTGACAAACCAGCGGTGACATATCAATCCGTTGATCCAGTCTTTTTTTCATCGAAAATGTTAATGCACTCATGCCATAATCTCCCTTAAATGAAAGTGGAACGGCCCTAATTTACCACCGTAGTTACCTGCACTGATACGCTGAATACCATTTTCAGCCCCCAGATCACAGACTGCCTGTATCCCCACTCTCATCGCCTTATCTATATCTTCTTTAGTCAGGCCATCAATTACAATTTCCATCACTGATTCACAATCAGCAGGCAATTCAGTTTTTGTCATGCCTTTTAGAGTCGGACAAAAAGCATCATTGGTTGATGCACCTAATGCAGGATATTTAGAACCCACTTTAGAACCTGAACGTACTACACCACCAGGAAATGGCATAATCACATTTGGCATCTTACGCATTTCTTCAATCGCTGCTTCACAAGCGGCTAACGCTTGAGGTTGTGATTTTGCTAATACCAAGAAGTTGCCACCGCCAACCG
>Ga0209495_1002116_pt1 | contig 13295 bp, 10 predicted proteins | sample EN1Hudsemesocosm_FD_184629 | JGI IMG/M metagenome (GOLD analysis project Ga0209495, IMG submission 184629) | Methane-oxidizing microbial communities from mesocosms in the Hudson Canyon - EN1E Hudson Canyon (SPAdes) (version 2) | ecosystem: Environmental > Aquatic > Marine > Cold seeps | place... | reverse complement strand
CGCAGTGCTTTAGCCTGCTGTTTTTGGCTATGAATGCAGGCTAAAGCACTGCGCCCCAACGGACTAATCCCTTAACTTAATGGCAGTGACGCAGAGCATGGGAACTATTTTGGTCGTTTATTTATTTCGAGTTACCTTAGTAGCCGAAAATAGCAGTGCTAAAGCACAGCGCCCCGATAAGCTTATTTTTATAGCCAAAATATCATGATTGGGTATGAATATTTTTATGATATCCCTAAACTTGCCTTTATTCTGCTAATGCGGGGTGTATCTTGCAGAAATAGTCTATTGATATTTGTAGTTTTAATATGAAGAGGAGTAAGAAAAAAAAGCTATTGCCTGAAAATTTAACATAATCTGTTTAGCTAAAAAATCCGTGAATTTCAATATAGAAATTCCTGGCGGGACTCTATCTGTGAATTCGGCTACAGTTGGTTTCTAATACCTTTTCATGTTAATCTCATAAACACACAATACAGACACTCCGTCGCCTAGGTCATTCATAACAAAACCGCGAGATACTTGCTATATGGAATCATTTCACTGGAACAAAAATTATATGACAGGATTGCCAGACGTTGATCATCAACATCAATATTTGGTAAAAATCACCAATCAATTTGCAGACCTCCTTGCCGAGGATAAAGTTGTACTGAATGATGTTGAAGCGTTATTCAAAGAGTTAGCCAGTTACACTCAATATCATTTTCAGGAAGAAGAAGCGTTGATGCTTCAATCAGGGATAGATCAGCGGCATATTGAACACCATATCAAAGCACACAAGAATTTTTTGCATGAAATATCGACTATGCATGACGAAGTGACTAATAAAAGCCTTGATTCGGCAAAGCAACTGCTCGATTTTCTTATTCATTGGTTGGCTTATCATATTCTTGGTTCTGACCAGAATATGGCAAGACAAATCAGTGCAATCAAGTCTGGGGCTACTGCGGAAGACGCTTATGAAACGGAAGAAAAAAATAATGATAGTGCCACAGAGCCTCTACTGGTTGCGCTAAATGGTTTATTTGAACAAGTATCAGCTAGAAACAAGGAATTAGTTAAATTAAACCTATCACTAGAAGAAAAAGTACAGCAACGAACCCAACAACTCTCCGAAGCCAACCTGTATCTTAAAGAACTCTCTTTAACAGATGTACTGACAGGGCTTCCTAACCGTCGCCATGCCATGCGTTGCCTATCTGCCTACTGGGAAGAGTCAACACAAAGCAACTCACCGTTGGCTTGTATGATGATTGATGCTGATCACTTTAAAGCGGTTAATGATACTTATGGTCATGATGCTGGCGATGTTGTACTGATAGAGTTATCCACAGCATTACAAAATGCTTTTAGAAATGATGATACCGTCTGCCGTCTCGGTGGTGATGAGTTTTTCGTTATCTGTCCTAATACAGATAAGGAAGGCGGTATGTATATCGCTGAATTAGCTTGCAAAGCAGTATCAGAACTAAGAGTACCCACAGGAGGTGTACCCTGGCATGGCAGTGTTAGTATAGGTGTTGCATGTCGAACAGCAGAGATAAAGTCCTATGAAGATCTACTAAAAGTCGCAGACAAAGGCGTATACAGTGCCAAAGAAGCAGGTAAAAATTGTGTTAAGGCAATTAGTTAAGGAAAATATAGCTTGGGTTAGCGACAGCATAGCCCAGCAAGTCTTTAAAAAACATGGATATTAACAAAGCACAGCTTAGCAAAAAACTGGCCTATCTTGTTCCCATGCTCCCGCGTCACTGCCATTAAGTTAATGAGATAAACATATGTTAAACAATAACTTATATTGTAGGTTGGGGTAGCTTATCAAGCAAAGCGCGATAACGTCACCCAACAATTCCCCATAAATCAGCGAGTTGTTGGGTTACGTTTTTTCGCTACGCTAAAAAATCTAACCCAACCTACAGTGTAATCCATTGATTATTAAATAATAAATTCTTAACTTAATGGCAGTGATGCTCCCGCGTGGGAATACATACCTGCCTAGGCTCACAGCCAATGCCATTAAGTTAAGAAAAATACAGCGTGGGGCGCAGTACTTTAGCCTGCTATTTTTAGCTATGAATGCAGGCTAAAGCACTGCGCCCCAACGGACTAATCCCTTAACTTAATGGCAGTTAGGCTCACAGCACGGTATGCGTTCCCACCGAATACGGTGGGAACGAGAAATCTGTAGTTTGTTCACAGGCATGTTAAAAACATGGAATTCAATAACTTGAACTAGTTCCTAAAGCCCTCTCCTGATGGAGAGGGCTTCAAATCAGCATCCATCATTTTACGCTGAGTCATTAACATTTATCTATCTGTAGATTCCCCCCCTATATTTTTTTACTATAGCCTTACTTCTGAGCTTGTAATTACAGAACACTCTTATATACTTATTGGCATAGCTTTAACACGGTTGAATAACGCCTCAGCAACATATACTTAGTTGCTGATTGTTGTGTTGATAATCTGAGGTAAAACGATATATGAAACAGTTTATACAAAAGGTCATTGAAAACAATGACTTTAAATCAGTACGTTTACTCGCTATTTTGCGTGAAATTCAAGCCAAATACCTATACATATCAACTGAAGCAATAGATATTACGGCTAGCTTATTAAATATTGAGCGAACTCAAATCATCAGTGTTGTCGATTTTTACAGTTTTTTTCATCGACAAGCTCGAGGCCAATACGATCTTTTGATAAGTGACTCTATAACTGATCACATGCTAGGCAAACAATCATTAATGGACTACCTATCATTGCAGCTGAATGTTGCAGTGGGTGCCGTTCGAGAAGATGGTCTGGTGAGTTTAGATAACACCTCTTGTACGGGCATGTGTGATCAAGGTCCTGCCGGACTTATCAATGGTTACGCATTAACTCACTTAAGCAAAACAAGAATAGATGAAATTGTTGATTTAATTAATCAGCAATCCCCTGTTAACGACTGGCCTAAACGATTTTTTCAGGTGACAGACAATATACATAAAGCCGATCTGTTGTTAACAACTGAAATAGCTCAGGGTGAAGCCATTAAAGCCACATTAAAACGCGGCCTCTCTCAGACCTTAGAAGAAGTTAAAACATCTGATCTTCGAGGCCGTGGCGGCGCAGGTTTTAATACCTCGATGAAATGGCTATTTTGCTCACAGGAAAAAGAGTTAGAGCGTTATCTGATTTGTAATGCTGACGAAGGCGAACCTGGTACCTTTAAAGATCGAGTCATACTCAACACCTATGCTCATCAGGTTATTGAGGGCATGACTGTTTGTAGCATGATTATTGGTGCCAAACAGGGATTTATCTATTTAAGAGCGGAATATTTACACCTGTACGATCAATTACTGCACGCTTTAGAACAACGCCGCAAGCTTGCTTTATTAGGCAACAATATACTGCAGTCAGGCTTTGATTTTGATATAGAAGTTTGTTTAGGAGCGGGGGCCTATATTTGTGGAGAAGAATCTGCACTGATAGAATCATTAGAAGGCAAGCGGGGTATTCCAAGAAACCGCCCGCCCTACCCCGTCACCCAAGGCTATTTAAACAAACCCACCGTGGTTGATAATGTAGAGACTTTTCTAGCCTCTGCACAAATTGCTGTTAGCGGAGGTAAACAATTTTCTGCTATAGGCACTGAAAAATCAACGGGTACAAAAGTATTGAGTATCAGTGGTGATTGTCAACGCCCCGGTATATATGAATACCCCTTTGGTACAACCATTAAAGAGATACTTTTTGATTGTGCCGCGGAAGATGTGCTTGGCGTACAAATAGGTGGACCTTCAGGTAACTTTATCTGTAATCAGGAATTTGACAGGCTACTTGCTTTTGAAGATCTCGCCACTGGCGGTTCATTTATTGTGTTCAACAATAGTCGAAACATTCTAGCGATAGCCCAAAACTTTACTCATTTCTTTGCTCATGAAAGTTGCGGTTTTTGTACACCTTGTAGAGTTGGCACCTCATTATTAAAAAAACAACTGGATAAAATAATTGATGGTCATGGCTCATCAGGTGATGTAGTCGCTTTGGATGAACTCTGTCAATTGGTGAAAAACTACAGCCACTGTGGCTTGGGACAGACGGCAGCCAATCCGATTCTAACGACCTTACAACGCTATCCAGAACTTTATCAAAAGCAACTGAAAGACATTAGCTTTGAACCAGGCTTTAATCTTGATTCATCCCTGGAAACAGCACGCCGCATGGCCGAAAGAAATGATGCTAATGCCCATATAGTACAAGTGGAAGAGTGATATGAGTAAAACAATAACAATTGATGGCAAACAAGTCCCCTTTCAGGAAGGCCAAACCATTATGGAAGCCGCAACAGCAGCTCAGGTCTACATCCCTCATCTTTGTCATAATCCCGATTATGAACCGCATGGAAGTTGCAAGCTCTGCACGGTCAAGGTCAATGGCAGAATTTGTACAGCATGTACTTTTCCAGCCGCAGAAGGTCAGGATGTCATCAACAACTCCGAAGAGTTAGCGGCAGACAGAAAAAGAATCACTCAAATGTTATTTGTAGAAGGCAACCACTTTTGCCCTTCTTGTGAAAAAACAGGGAACTGTCAATTGCAAGGGGTAGCCTATCACTTAAATATGCTGGATAACCACTATCCACATTTCTTTGCAGATAGAGAAATAGATGCCTCACACCCTGATCTATTAATAGACCATAACCGCTGTATTTTTTGTAGCTTATGTGTCAGGGCAAGTCAGCAGAGTGATGGAAAAAATGTATTTGCGATTAGTGGCCGAGGTATTAATAAACGTCTGATTATAAATTCTAGCAGTGGTAAACTGAAAGACAGTGATATAGATGTCAATGACTGTGCTGCTCATATTTGCCCTACAGGGGCTATTTTACATAAACGAACTGGCTACACTGTCCCCATAGGACAACGGACCTATGATCACAAACAAATTGATGAGGTTTCTTTAGCAGCGGAGGCAAACAAGCATGACTGATAAAATCAGAGTTGCAACCACCTCCTTAGCAGGCTGTTTTGGTTGTCATATGTCATTTTTAGATTTGGACGAACGGCTGGTAAAACTGGCCGATGTGGTCGAGTTTGACCGATCACCGATCACCGATATAGAACATTGCACATCATGTGATATAGGTTTGATTGAAGGCGGAGTCTGTAATTCAGAAAACATTCATGTACTGCGTGAATTTCGTAATAATTGTAAAATCATTGTCGCAGTCGGCGCTTGTGCCATCAATGGTGGATTACCCGCCATGCGCAATCATATACCTTTAGAAGAGTGCTTAAACGAAGCCTATAGAGATGGCATTGGAGTAGAAAACCCGCAAATTCCAAATGACCCAGAATTACCTTTATTACTGGATAAGGTTCACCCTATCCATGAAATAGTTAAAGTGGATTATTATTTACCTGGCTGCCCGCCATCTGCCGAGGTTTTTTGGAAATTTTTGACCGACCTACTTGAAGGACGTGACCCTAGCTTGCCTTATGATCTGGTTCATTATGATTAATCCTAATAGTCAGTTTGGATTAGCAAAAATACAAAATACTAACTTGCCAAATAAAAACACCTGGGCATGCCTACTGGCTCCCATCCTACATAGAGAGTATGTATGTACGAAAATTTAGAAACTGCCGATAATACAGAGAACCTGAAACGTGTTGTAATAGACCCCGTTTCTAGAGTCGAAGGTCATGGCAAAGTGACTTTACTACTAGACCAGGAAAATAAAGTTAAACAGGCCCGTCTACACATAGTTGAATTTAGAGGTTTTGAACGCTTTATTCAAGGCCGCCCCTACTGGGAACTCCCCGTATTAGTTCAGCGTTTATGTGGTATTTGTCCCGTCAGTCATCATTTGGCTGCAGCAAAAGCAATTGATCAATTAGTCGGCATAGACCCAGAAAACTTACCCCCGAGTGCTGATAAGTTAAGACGTTTATTACATTTCGGCCAAGTGCTTCAATCGCATGCCCTGCACTTTTTCCATCTTTCCAGTCCTGATTTATTATTTGGCTTTGAAAGTGATATCAGCAAACGCAATGTTATTGCTGTATTAAATGAATACCCCGATATTGGCCTGCAAGGTGTTAAATTACGCAAATATGGTCAAGAAGTGATACGCATGATATCTGGCAAACGCGTGCATGGCACTGGAGCGATAGCGGGTGGGATGAATAAATCGCTGACTAAAGCAGAACGTGATTATTTGCTAGAAGATATAGATCAAATCATTGAATGGTCAGCAGGGGCTGTTGAGTTAATCAAAAAAGTCCACTGCTCCAACCTGCCCTACTACGACGACTTTGCCACCATAGCAACCAATTACCTTGGACTCACTAAACAAAATGGCGCTCTGGAGCTCTATCATGGAGGCTTACGCGCCAAACATGCCAACGGTGAAACCATTATGGATCATGTTGATTATTGTCAATACAATGATTATATTCATGAAGAAGTCCGCTCATGGACCTATATGAAATTTCCTTATTTGACTGCATTAGGTCAGGATCAAGGCTGGTATCGAGTCGGTCCTTTAGCCCGAGTCAATAATTGTGACTTCATTGATACGCCACTTGCCGAACAAGCCAGAGTCGAGTTTAAGCAACACAGCCCTGATGCAATGATTCATAGCACTCTAGCCTATCACTGGGCGAGACTAATTGAGGGTTTACATTGTGCAGAAAGCATTAAACAACTGCTTAATGATCCTGACATTATGGGTTCAGAATTAATTGCCCAAGGCGAAAAACGCTATGAGGGTATTGGTGTTATCGAAGCCCCCCGAGGTACCTTGTTTCATCATTATCAAGTCGATGAAAATGATATAGTCACCAAAGCCAACCTGATTGTCTCCACTACCAGTAACAATATGGGTATGAATGAATCAGTCCGCCAGGTTGCAGCTGAATATTTATCTGGACAAGAATTAACCGAACCACTATTAAACAACCTGGAAGTAGCCATTCGAGCTTATGACCCCTGCCTTTCCTGTGCAACCCATGCAGTCGGTAAAATGCCTCTACAACTTGAACTGGTCAATGCCGCAGGGGAAACAATTGATAAACTGGTTAAACACAATGATGGTCAAATAGAGCGTTTCCGAAGCTAGTTTCACACTGTAGGGATGGCTATACCCACTGTTAGCCTCAATGCCACTAAGTTAAGAGAAAGACAACAGGGGGCGCAGTGTTTAGCCTGCATTCATAGCTAAAAATAGCAGGCTAAAACACTGCGCCCCAACGGACTAATCCCTTAATTTAATGACAGCGCCTCTTAGCTTTCAAGCTTTAAAATTCAACTTCACATCCAAAACTATGACTAAACCTTTTTTAATCTTTGGCTATGGCAATTTAAGTCGTGGTGACGATGCGCTCGGACCTTTATTGTTATCAGACCTAGAAGATAAAATTGATTCAACTCAGATTGAAATACTGACTGATTTTCAGTTGCAGGTGGAACATGCCTTAGATCTGGAAAATAGACAGCTGGTATTATTTATTGATGCTTCCGTTTCCTGTGAAACAGCTTTTAACTTTAGCAAATTAGAAGCACTGCGAGATAAAAGCTACAGTACACATGCAATGAGTCCGTCTGCTGTATTACAGGTTTATCAGAGCATAAAAAAACAAGCCCCCCCCGCCTGTTATTTACTGAGTATCCAGGGACTCAGCTTTGAACTAGGCGAAGAGCCCAGTCAGCAAGCAAAAGAAAATTTACAACAAGCGACTCAATTTGCAGAATACCTATTACAGAATAAAGACATCACGTTCTGGAACCAGCAACTAGTGAAATTTCCTTTATAACTCATAATCATATTAGCTAATTGTAGGCTATAAATTGAAGCGTAAATTAAAACGGTTAAAAACTCAAAAAAAAACTCAGTTGTCTTACCCCGACATTTCTCAGTCAGCATAAGCAACTGATATTAAAAGAATACGCCCCCGATAAAGCCCTAATGTTATAAAAAACCTCAGTATTAGCGATAAAATCTTCTAATTGTCGTGTGATTATGACAATACGCATAAAAAGGCAAATTTAAAACACCTAAATATAAAAGAAAAACTCAAGCATACTGCGATTTAAAGTCTAAATTTAATACTTGGCACAAGCATTGCAATAGTTAAACTGAATATCAAAATTATTCATAAATCATTTAACTAAAACTGAGGAATACCATGAAAAAAATATTAACTTTATTATCACTAGCTTTACTTGCAACAACTGCACAAGCAGAAACAGAAACAGCTAAAACTGAATTTGGTGCAGAATTAGCGCCCATAGCAAATGCTAGCAGTGAAAAAGCTGAATTAGTCATGGCAAACTACGAGCTGAACGATTCTAATCTGTGGGAAATACTTGATATTGATAAAGATGGCTTTATTAGTAAAGAGGAAGCATTGTCTTCTAAACAACTTTCAGACAGATGGGACAATCTAGATAGCAACAAAGATGAAAAACTGGATACTGTTGAATTTTCACAAATCTTTTCACAGAAAAACTAACGATAATGTTGTGGATTCCATCTATACCCAGGCTACTCCCCTACCAGTTCTGGGATAGATGGAATCTGTTTAGCTAAGAAACTTCAAAGAAATAAACTTACCCACTAAGAGGAACAATGGTTATATCCCATTTCGGTAATGCGCTTGACCGAATAATTCTATCCTCATAAGGTTTCATCTCCTTTTTAGTCAATTTTACTCCACTTTTATAAAGCTTTTTACAATAGTGAACAACTGGTTTTATTCCTTTCCAAATCATCGTCTTTGCCCATTCAATTACTTTGTCAATCGTTTGATTCGGACTGAGGTGGATTACTTAAGGGATTTACTTTGTTGGGATTGATGAGTTTAGGTAGGTATTTATTTGTGGGACTTTATTTGCTTAGGGAACCTTAAAAGATTGAACTTACCCGCTTTAAAGCTCCACTACAACCATCAAGTTTAAGAGTAATGGTAGCGGAGCGCAGTGCTTTAGTCTGCATTAGGCAACTCGCAATAAATAAACCATTACTACTCATCGTTCCTACGCTCCAGCGTGGGAATGCAGAGCATCACTGCCATTAAGTTAAGAATTTATTATTTAATAATCAATGGATTACACTGCAGGTTGGGTTAGGTTTTTTAGCGTAGCGAAAAATCGTAACCCAACAACTCGCTGATTTATGGGAAGTTGCTGGGTTACGTTATCGCGCTTTGCTTGATAAGCTAACCCAACCTACAATATAAGTTATTGTTTAACATATGTTTATCTCTTAACTTAATGGCAGTGACGCAGAGCATGGGAACTATTTTGGTCGTTTATTTATTTCGAGTTACCTTAGTAGCCTAAAATAGCAGTGCTAAAGCACAGCGCCCCGATAAACTTATTTTTTTAGCTAAATTATCATGATTGGGTATGAATATTTTTATGATATCGCTAGGGTTGGATTTATGGGATGTTGATATTGGGGGAACGGCAGAATTTCATAGTGCTGCTCATTTGATTTGGGTGCTAAAGCAGCAATTGTTTTTGAATTAACGTCAACCACACAAACCATTTTTTATGATGTAAATTAAAACTTACATTTTTTTCAGCATTCACCTATTTACAACATCACCTAATGGAGTTCATAGTGTTAATACTCATTAAATAAGCACCATCTTCATCTTGATTTTAAGGACCATGAATACAACCTTACATTAGGTAGATAATAATGAAAAAAATACTATTAATGACTGCTTACCTTGTATTACTACAGCTTAACACTTGTGGCATTGCTATTGCTGCGACCGTACTACCTGCTGTTAATCCTGAAATACAACTCGATGTTAATTATACTTCGGGGTCAATAATTAGTGGACCTATGTCGTTTGGTTTAACGACACTCCCTAGTAATGTAAATGCAACATTCTTACTAGGATCGGGAAATGTTGGCGTATCAGGAATAACTTATGGAATTAGTGACGTATTCTCTGGTCAAGTATCTTTTGGTGATGCCCACTGGTCTCTGTTAGACAGTTTTTCCATGCTTGTTAGTAATGGCAACGTAACGTCTTTATCTTATAGTTTTCTTCCAGGTACGAGCGATAGCATCACTGCTCCTGGTCCTATCATCCTCAACTTTCCATTAACTATCACCGGTACAGATTTTGCTAGCGGTGATGCTTTTGAATACCGATTCACCAGCTCAACTCAATCAATTTCTACCATCCCAGAACCAGGCACAATACTTCTACTTGCTACTGGAATAATTTATTTTGCTAGAACACAGTCTCGTAAAAAGGCACTTTAATCTTTTTTCTTGAGTTTGCACTTAGTGTTCATTTAACCTGAATGGCACTTACCTACTGACACGTGATCACTACTGCTCTGCTGTGTTTCTGCCGTTAAAATATTTCCATATCAAAATACCGCAAAAAATCGACTGTATCGCACGAAAATATTTTTTTCCATAGGAGAGGGGGCTTTGATTTATGATCATATAAAGTTATGGTAATACAACTACTGAGCACTATCAGTGGTAATAGCTTAAGAGTCATAAATCATAGACCCCACAGTTCCTCAGTGGTCGAAGGGGGCGGAAGACAAAAAGAAAGCCCCTAATATAGAGGCTTTTTATAAAAATGAAACAAAGGAGTTAAGGAGTTTTCTTTTTTCTTGAAAAAAAATACCAGCCAAACCGAGTCCAACTAAAGCTATAGATGTTGGTTCTGGAACTGCTGATACATGTTTCTCCGCCACAAAACCTACATTAAAATAATTTCCAATCCCGTCAAAATCATTCCATCCCCAATTTGGATTAGTATTAAATCTGCTATCAAGCGCAATATAAGGTTCTGCAGCATTGCCATTAGGTTCACTATTCCCCCAATAGCTATAGGTAAATGATTCATCAGTAACCCAACCCCATGAGCCATTTAAATATCTACCACCAGTATAATATTCAGTTAAAGATGAAGGTGGGGCTCCCAGTAACTCAGCAATATACGTTTGCTCTTCAACGGATGTTATCGTAACTAAATCCCAACCATCACCTAAATTCTGAGCTGCAGTGCGCGACTCATCCCAAGAGATACTCGGTGAATTAATCACTTGATACTGGTGACCGTTTACACTCCAGGTTTCTATGCTGCTTGACCAGCAATTATTATAGATAAGAAATGACAATGTTATTGCTATCAGCTTGAAAACGTGTTCCATAATACCTACTTCGTTCATAATTAAAATGAAAATTAAAAACAAAGCACAAAGCCCACCAACAAACATACCCCTATGATTACGTGTATATTTTTTAAATTATCATTAATTTATTTTTTATAAATGTAAAAAACATTGACGATACAGATCCTTCAACTTCCTTTTAATTAGCTCAACATAAAACGAAATAAAACTTGAAAATTCCAGAGGGATGTTCAGGTCTTTGATTTATGATGATAAGACTAAAAAACTAAGATCCCAGGTCTTTAGGGGATACCAAGCTTGGGGGCAAGCCTTACAAATCACATTCTTAATAGTTTTTTTCATATAATTTAAGAGCTTTCTTTACTTTAGTCCTTTAGCATTTTTAATACCATAACTCTAACCAACTTCAGCTGAAGTCAAATGTAAGGCCTGCCCCCAATGTCCAAATAGCGCTATCACTATAAAAACACCAAACGACAATACAGGGATATCATAATTCATCCTGATTACCTATAAGTCTCAGCCATTTTAAAACAACAATAAGACATAAGTTATTATAAATAGCTTATCCGTGTAATTCATGCTTGATATGGCATTAATAAGCTGAAATTGATGATTCAACTGAGGTTTTCCAGGTACGTAGAGACGTAGCATGCTACGTCTCTACAAAATGTCTGACTCTACGGTTTTTAAACAAAAAGATACAGGATTAGGTACTAGTCTCCGATATTTTAGAGCGCCCGAATTCAGCTGGCTTTTCATTCTCATACCCCAAAATGCTTTTTTAGTTATACATATATGAATTTTTTATGCAATCGCATAAAATACCTTCCATAAAAAATGTAATGAAAAGCAATACAAAGTATTACGCAAAAGGAATAAATAAACTAAAAGCATGAAAAAAGCGGATTCAAAACCACAACATACACCCATGATGCAGCAATATCTCCGCATCAAATCTCAGCACCCAGACACACTGGTTTTTTACCGCATGGGAGATTTTTACGAATTATTCTTTGATGATGCCAGAAAAGCGTCTGAACTTTTAGATATTACCCTGACTGCTCGTGGAAAATCTAATGGTGAACCAATTCCGATGGCTGGCCTGCCTCATCATGCGGCTGAAGGTTATGTTGCCCGTTTGATTAAACAAGGGGAATCCATTGTTTTCTGTGAACAAATAGGGGACCCGGCGACCAGCAAAGGCCCTGTAGAGCGCAAAGTGGTACGAACTGTTACTCCTGGTACGGTAACTGATGAAGCCTTACTGGAAGACCGTAAAGATAATTTTTTAGTCGCTATCAGCGCATCTGCACAAAACTATGGCATCGCTTGTCTGGATTTAAGCAGTGGTAAGTTTGTATTACAGGAAGTTAAATCAGAAGAACAATTACTCAGTGAACTTGAGCGTCTAAATCCTGCTGAATTATTATACAGCGAAGATTTTCCTCTCCCTACGTCTTTAAAAGAACGTAACGGCTTATGCCGAAGACCTCCTTGGCATTTTGAATTAGATAGCGCCACGGGGCTCATCTTAAAACAATTTAAAACCCATGATTTAGGGGGGTTTGGTTGTGAACATTTGACTGTTGCCATTTGTGCAGCTGGCTGTTTATTACAATATGTAAAAGATACCCAGCAAAGCGCCCTGCCCCACATACAAGGTATTTCTATTGAACACTGTGATGACAGTATTGCTTTAGATGCCTCCAGTCGTAAAAATTTAGAATTAGATTCACACCCAAGCGGCCAACTTAAATACACTTTATTTGGGGTGTTGGATAAAACATCTACCGCAATGGGCAGTCGTTGCTTACGGCGCTGGATTAATCGTCCCTTACGTTCTCAGATTATTCTTAATGGTCGCTATGCCTGCATCAATAGTTTTCTAAAAGACCGTAGCTATGAAAATATTCAGAGTAATTTACGTCAAGTCGGTGATATAGAACGCATCAGTTCACGTATTGCATTAAAGTCTGCCAGACCTCGTGATTTAATCGTATTACGCAATACCTTGGCCGTTTTACCTGCCCTACAGGATCAACTGACTGATACCGATAATCCACATATCGAATCGCTTAAACAGCAACTGCCTGAACAACCCGCATTACTCGCCTTGCTAC
>Ga0209495_1002115_pt1 | contig 13314 bp, 11 predicted proteins | sample EN1Hudsemesocosm_FD_184629 | JGI IMG/M metagenome (GOLD analysis project Ga0209495, IMG submission 184629) | Methane-oxidizing microbial communities from mesocosms in the Hudson Canyon - EN1E Hudson Canyon (SPAdes) (version 2) | ecosystem: Environmental > Aquatic > Marine > Cold seeps | place... | reverse complement strand
AGATAGATTGTACAATTTCACGTAATAAACTTCTGGCGTAGCTATGATCATCAACTATCAGGATTGAGTGCATAAGATTTATTTCCCATTTTAGGTAAGGTAATGGTTAACTTTGTGCCTGTCTTTAACGGGGTATTTAAAGAAGACCAGTTTATGCTGGCATTTATTTCAGTTGCTCGAGTGTTCAGGTTATAGAGTCCTGTATTTGCTTGCCAGCTAGATGGGTCAGAACTTTTTCCATCGTCAATGATAATTAATTGAGTTTTATTTCTGGCTTCAGAAATGTAAATATCAATGTTTTGAGGGAAAGCATGTTTTAGGATATTTGTTATTGATTCACGGACTATGCGGTCCAGATTTATACGTTGCCTGGGGCTTAAATAATATGGTTTGTCTGTATCGTCTACTTTCCATAGTAAATTGACCTGAGCTGCATCTGTACGTTGTTTTATCTCTTCTCGCCAACTGTTCAAAATGCTGTTAAAAGGCATATAAGTATCATTGCGTAAAGTGTATATGGTGTCTCTAACACCATTTAAAGCATTTTTAGCCAATAAAGCATTTTCAGCTGATTCTGCTTTATGAATCAGGGTTAATAAAAGGGCTCCGACATCATCGTGAAGATCTCGGGTAATTCGGTCTCGTTCCTGGTTTGCTCCTTCTTCTCTATATGTCTTCCAGCTGATGCAATTCCGGGCATAATCCAAAGCTGATTCAATAAAGCGGACATCATGGGTGCTGAATAACTTTCCCCCTTTTTCCATGCCCGAAACTATAATATGTTGCTCATTATTTAGAGCAGGGAGAATAATGCTTAAACCATGGTTACTGATGCTAACGGATTCGACTGGATGCGGACTTAGTTGTAGTGATAAGGGTTTATATATTTTATGCAAAATATCGCTCCAACTGTCCTCAAAATGCTGAATAGATGGGCTGGAAATGTAAGATTGAGTTAATAATGGAAAGAATTCTTCTATCCGGGAACAGTGAGGGTGGACGGTATTGACCCAAAACCAGTGTCTTAAGGGGAAATAACACCAGGTAGTAATTAAAATGGCAATACTTAAAGAATTTAATGGGTGTATGCTGAATAAATAGATTAATAGCAGGTCTAGTGCAATAACGAGGCAGCCAGATAAAAACCAGCTCCAGCAATTGAACCACCATTTTTCAATATCAAAAAGTCGATATTGAATAACCCCCAGCACTAAACCAACATACAAGGACAAAATAATAAGTTGAGCGAGCCAAACAGGTAATAGAGGTGTTTCATTGAACATGGTTGGAATAAAGTACAGAGCCAGAGCACAGCCAATGCACAGTGTTAAAGTCAATAAAAACCATCTAATTGATGCTCTGGCAACAGGGTTATGCTTATGTCTAAGCCATTGCCAGCGTCCAAACAGAAAACCTACTGCTGATGAGGCAATGTAAGGTAAAAAGTAAAAGGTATGGAAAGGGATTTCCAGCCATTGTAATGTTTCATTTAACCAGACCAGAGCTAAGGCAAAGTAACCGATTAAAGCAAAGGGGAAGTTGGAAATTTTGCTAGGATAATAATAAAGAAGTATTAAAGATGAATAGGCAAAAGTGATATTGCCTAAATGATTAAGGCTGGCTAAAAATGCGTAGTGTTCGGGGTTGATCGTCAATTCTCGGTTAGAATAAATTGCCAGGCAACAAGCGCCCACCATAAACCCCAAACCACTAATGGCTATTAAACGGGCTTCAATTTTCCCGCGGCGAAAAATCCATATCCACAATCCTATATAAAAGCCAATACCAGCAATGATGATTAATGCCCAGAACTGGAAGGGTAGATGACTAATGGGGCGGCTATTCAGAGGTGAGATTGAGATTTGTCGTCCATCAGCTAATTTTAGGTAAATAACTGATTGAGAGAGAATCTTATAAAGTTTTTGATGATGTTCTACAAATTGGTTATAGGGTAAATAGGTTTTAAAATTATCGGGTTCCTCCATAATAGATAAAGCAGAAAGTTTTTGGCTGTCAAAGCCGCTAGCGGTAATCTCGCTCACCTTATCTGAAATGTTTAATTTTTCTGCTGCCGTTTTGCTATAAATGGCAGAGACTGTAAGCATTTTACCTATATTAGACTCTGTTAACTTAATGCCTAAATAAGGTTGCTGAGTGATGAACCAAATACTAAGACATATACAGCTGATGTATAGCAGGCCAGCTGAATAAAGCCAGGTTACAGGGGTCAATCTAGGTAAAATCGTGCCTTCAAACTTATTCATAGACAGGGATTACAGGCGTGAGTACTGATGTTCACCGTAGAAAGGGGCTAGGGTGAGTTGTTGTTCTTTTTAATATAGAGTAATCTTTTTTTTCAATTAGATCAATTTATTACGATAATAACTGTAAGAATAAGCTGATTTTGTTTGTTAGTTGGTGAGGTGAAATAGCCTGCGGTTTTTTGCTACAATTGCATAAAATTAAAGACTGGAGAGTATGTATGGCAGTTAAGGAATTATTAATCGGTGGTAAAGACGGTATGCAAGTCGTGATGGATGTTGCTATGGGAAATCGTCATGGCGTTATTTCCGGTGCAACAGGCACAGGGAAAACGATTACCTTACAGATTCTGGCTGAATCTTATTCTCATCTAGGTGTGCCCGTATTCTTAGCGGATATAAAAGGGGATTTATCAGGTATAGCCAGACAGGGCAGAGCACATGAAAAAATTACTGAGCGCATAGAAAATATACAAATCAATGATTTTAATTTTCAGGCAAACCCTACTGTTTTTTGGGATATTTTTGCTAATCAAGGCCACCCGCTAAGAGCAACTATCTCTGATCTAGGGCCTTTGCTGATTAGCCATATGCTGGAGTTGAATGATACTCAAACAGGCGTGGTGTACAGTTGTTTTAAGATTGCTGATGACCAGGGTTTGTTATTACTAGATCTTAAAGACTTTCGTTCCATGCTCAACTGGATGGGAGAAAATGCCAAAGAATTGAAAGCGGAATACGGCAATATTTCCTCTTCTAGTATTGGGGCAATACAACGCCGACTATTAGTCCTTGATGAGCAAGGTGCCAGTGAGTTTTTTGGTGAACCCGCTGTGCAATTGGCTGATTTTTGTCGCACTGATTTTTCAGGTAATGGTGTAATTAGTTTGCTGGATGCGACAGTATTAACTCAAAAGTCACCACGACTATATTCGGTATTTTTACTCTGGCTACTATCCGAACTTTATGAAAATATGCCAGAAGTCGGCGATGCCGATAAACCAAAACTGGTTTTGTTTTTTGACGAAGCGCACTTGCTGTTCGATCAGGCGCCTCGTGTTTTAGTTGATAAAATTGAGCAAATCGTACGCTTAATAAGATCCAAAGGTGTGGGTGTGTACTTTATCAGTCAAAGCCCTTTGGATATTCCAGAGGATATTTTAGGTCAGTTAGGTTTAAAGATTCAGCATGCTTTACGCGCTTATACACCTAAAGATAAGAAAGTGATTAAAGCAGTAGCAGAAACCTTTCGCAGTAATCCTAAGTTGGATGTGGAACAGATTATTACCGAACTGCAGACTGGGGAAGCGTTGGTCTCTGTGCTTAATAAAGATGGTAGCCCAACCGTTGTAGAAAGAGTGTTGATTAAGCCTCCCGAGTCTCAAATGGGGCCGGTTAGCAAAGATGAAAGAGACGAGATAATCTCTCGTTCACCCTATAAAGATCGTTATGATCAAGATTTAGATAGAGAATCAGCTTATGAAATTTTGAAAAAACGGGCAGATCAGCAGGATGTAGAAACAAAGCAGCAGTCAAAAGCTAAAACGCGGAAATCTTCAGGGCGTTCGCGGCAAAGTGCAGGTGAAGCGCTGCTAAAAAGTGCTGCTAGAAGTATCGGCAGTCAGCTTGGTAGGCAAATTATTCGGGGAATTATGGGCTCATTGTTGGGAGGGCGGAGATAATCGAGCAATAAGATGTTTTCTCCGTTTTGTTCTTAAGTCCTCTCCTGATGGAGAGGGTTGGGGTGAGGAGAATAAAATCAACGCCTTATCTTTGTTCTTTTTGGTTCTTTTTCTTGATGAAGATACAGCTAATACTTGTGTAGATACCTATGGATGGGGGGGGAATTAAAATAGACTCTTTTCGCCTTAATTTAAAATGGCTATTAACAAAGCACTGGTTAGCAAAAAATTAGCTAATCTTGTTCCCATGTTCCCATGTTCCCATGTTCCCGCGTCACTGCCATTAAGTTAAGCGGATGTTATCTGTTGTAGGGTGGATGAGCGCTAGCGTTATCCACCATTTTTCAAAGACTTGCCGGGTTACGCTATCGCTAACCCAGCCTACATTTCCCTTAACTTAATGGCAGTGATGCTCCCGCGTGGGAACACATACCTATCAAGGGTCACAGCACGGTATGTATTTCCACCGAATACGATGGGAGCAAGAAATACTCACACAAAGTCACAAAGAAAAGAAATTGCTCTTCTTGGTGGCTTTGTGCCTTTGTGTGAAAACTTTTGATCTGATCCTGCCCGTAGTGAGTTTATATTGTAAAAAATAGAAAATATCACTTTGTTACAGGCGACAAATATCTTTTATGCTGTGGGCAAAAAGAACGTTTACTATTAAAAGCTGACGAGATCAATTGATAGCCCGTTAGGCTTTTTTACTCGAACTATTTTCAATTTCTTGTAGAATTTCCGATATATTTTTTAGAAGAGTGTCGGCGTTAAAAGGTTTTAATATATAGTGTGTGACGCCACTGGCTAAAGCTTCTTTTACTTTTTCTTTTTCAGAAGATGAGGTTAGCATAATAAAAGCAACCTTTTTAAGCTCAGGATTTCCTTGAAGTAGTTTGAATAACTCTAAACCATTCATAACAGGCATATTCCAGTCACAAATAACAAAGTCTATTCGTGTATTCTTTATAATATTGTATGCTTCGTTGCCATTTTTTGCCTGGGCGACGAATTTAAAGCCAGCGTCCATCAGAATTGAGCGGGTTAGCATTCTGATTGAATTGGTATCATCTACGACTAAAGCTTTCTTTTTTTTAAAAGAGGTAGGAAATAGCATATTGGAAATTTTTTAAAGTAAATTAATTGAGAATAGTTTTATTTTTGTTGCCTTCAGTATAGTAGATGTTGTCAGTAATGTCTTAAGGGGGTGGCTTATAATTTATCATTAACTCTATCGGTTATGCTCTGGCACAAACCCAGATATCTACTCGACTCACCCCTGATTTTTTTAATACTCTAGCTAGTTCATTAACTGTAGAGCCTGTAGTCATCACATCATCTAAAATAGCAACATGTTGGGCTTTGATGGGCTGGCGGATTTTAAAGGCATTTTTAATGTTTTTATGCCGTTGCTTGGCGGGTAAAGCAATTTGATGCGGTGTGTCTCGATGACGGATACAGGATTTTGTATTAACAGGGATATGCAGCTGTGTGGATAAGGTTTTTGCTATTTCAAAGGTTTGATTAAAGCCCCGTTGTTGATAGCGCTGTTTATGTAAAGGGACTGGAATAATAACTTCAGGCATTTCTGCAGTCTTCTTTAAATGGTTTGCAAGCAGCATGGCAAGCAAGCGAGCATTCTTATATTGCCGATTGAATTTTAAGGTAGTAATTAGATGGCGAATGCTGCTTTGGTAGTTGAAAGGCGCGTATGTTTCATCAAAAGCTGGTGTGAGGCTAATACAGTGACCACATAATTGAGGCGCTATGTTGGCCGTTTCAAAGGATTCGGCGCAGCGGTAACAGCAGTGAATGTTTCTATTTAAGTCATTAAAACAGCCCTGACAGATGTCTTGATAATCAAAACCAGCATTTCCACACAAGATGCAGGTGGGCGGGAGCAAGTAATGCTGTATAATATTAAGCCAGTTGTTTACCATAATTATTGAGTTAGGTTGACAAGTGTCCACCTAACAATGAGATGAGTCGAATGTCAGTAAATCCAAATATAGATCAAATATCATCGAAAGCACAGTTAAATGTTGCTACCGCATTAAGAAATGATTGGCAGTTAGATGAGGTGAAAGCCTTATATGCGTTGCCATTTAATGATTTGCTTTTTAAAGCTCAGAGCATACACCGCGAAAACTTTGATCCCAATGAGGTTCAAGTCAGTAGCCTGTTAAGTATTAAAACAGGCTCTTGTTCTGAAGACTGTGGTTACTGTCCACAAAGTGCCCGTTATGATTCTGATTTAACACCAGAAGCATTATTGCCTGTAGATGATGTTATTAAATCTGCTCAACAAGCTAAAGACCAAGGCGCGTCTCGTTTTTGTATGGGTGCTGCCTGGCGCAGTCCTAAAGATAAAGATATAGAGCGTGTTGTTGAAATGGTTCAGGGCGTTAAAGCCTTAGGGATGGAGACCTGTGTTACCTTGGGTATGTTGACAGATAAGCAAACGACGGCTTTAAAAGAAGGTGGGCTGGATTATTACAATCATAATCTGGATACCTCTGAAGATTATTATTCTGAAGTGATTACCACCAGAACCTATCAAGATAGACTAGATACTCTGGAAAGAGTTAGAGATTCAGGTATTAATGTCTGTTGTGGTGGTATTGTTGGTATGGGAGAGTCTGATAATGATAGAGCTAATTTGTTAATTGAACTGGCTAATCTTCCGAAGCATCCAGAAAGTGTCCCTATTAATATGCTGGTTCAAGTTGAAGGGACGCCTTTGAATAATACTGAATCATTAGACCCTCTTGTTTTTATCAGAACCATTGCCGTTGCCCGAATTTTAATGCCGAAATCTCGGGTGCGTTTATCAGCTGGCCGTAAGGAAATGTCTGATGAAATGCAGGCAATGTGCTTTTTTTCAGGTGCTAACTCTATTTTTTATGGTGATAAATTATTAACCACCGATAATCCAATGAGTAATCATGATTTGGCCTTGTTTGAACGTTTAGGTATTCGTTCAGGTGGTTCAAGCTACGCATAATAGTGACAGGTTTTGCTAATTTAGCGGATGAACTGCAGCAGATAAAGCAACAAAACCTTTATCGTTCCAGGCGCGTTGTTTCTTCTCCGCAAGGGGTGAATATTAAAATTGAGGGTCGTCAACTGATCAATTTTAGTAGTAACGATTATTTGGGTTTAGCTAATCATCCTCAGCTTATTCAGTCGTTTAAAAAAGCGGCTGATAATTCTGGCGTGGGCAGCGGTTCTGCCCATTTAATTTGCGGACATAGTCATAGCCATCATGCTTTAGAAGAAGAGTTAGCTGAATTCACCGGGCGAGAAAGAGCTTTGTTATTTTCTACAGGCTATATGGCAAATATGGGAACCATTTCTGCTTTGCTTGGCCGAGGTGATCAGGTTTTTCAAGATCGTTTAAATCATGCCTCATTACTTGATGGTGGATTGTTATCAGGCGCTCGTTTTAAGCGCTATCTTCATAATGACTTGAGCGATTTGAGTAGAAAACTAAAGCCTATTGATGGACGTACTTTAATCGTAAGCGATGGTGTTTTCAGTATGGATGGTGATTTAGCGCCATTAGCTGAATTATCAAAGATTTCGGCAGAGAATAATGCCTGGTTAATGGTTGATGATGCGCATGGTATCGGTGTTTTAGGTGAAACAGGTGCAGGCATTGTGCAACATAAGGGTTTAACGCAGCAGGATGTACCTGTATTAATGGGGACCTTAGGCAAGGCTATTGGTACTTTTGGCGCATTCGTTGCAGGTTCTGATGACTTAATTGAGATATTGATTCAAAAAGCCCGAAGCTATGTGTTTACCACCGCAATGCCAGCCGCAGTTGCAGAAGCTACGCGGACTAGCCTTAAATTAGTGGTTGCTGAAAACTGGCGCAGAGAAAAGTTAAATCAGGTGGTCCAGCATTTTCGTGCAGGAGCAAGCCAGCTAGGGTTACCTTTAATGCAATCAGATACGGCAATACAACCTCTTTTAATTGGCGAAAGTCAACGCGCGGTGGATATAAGCGAAGCTTTATTCAGTAAAGGCTTTTTGGTCGGCGCTATTCGCCCACCCACTGTTGCCAAAGGCGAAGCAAGATTAAGAATTACCTTTTCTGCTGATCATCAATTGCAGCATGTTGATCGATTATTAGAGGCTTTGGATACCCTTTCAATATGATAGCCATACATAAAGAAGTTTTTGGTCAGGGTCAGCCCATAGTTTTAATACATGGATGGGCGATGCATACAGGAATATGGCGAGGCTTTGCTCAGAATCTAGCGCAAAATTACCAGGTGACCTGTCTTGATCTGCCGGGTCATGGTTTAAGTAAAACGGTTGAACCTTATGATCTGGACAAGATTACGGAAACATTAATTGAAGTTATGCCAAAAGAGCCTTGTTGTGTACTTGGCTGGTCTTTAGGGGCAACGGTAGCATTGGCATTAGCTGCGCGTTATCCACAGCGCATCAATTCTGTTGTTTTATTGGCTGGTAATCCTCGCTTTGTTAAACAAGATGACTGGGCAGGAATGAGAGCCGAATTGCTAGAAGATTTTGCAAATAATTTACAACTGAACTGTCAGCAGACATTAATTCGCTTTTTGGCATTACAGGTAAATCAATTAGAGGATGGAAAACGTCTGTTAAAGGAATTGAAGGTCGCTGTTAAAGAATGCCCCCCCCCTGATGAAAAAACCTTGCAACAGGGTTTAAATATTTTAAAGCAGGCTGATTTGCGTAAGGCATTCGTTTCATTGGCTTGCCCTGTTACTATTATTCAGGGGGATAAAGATACGCTAGTACCAGTAGAAGTGACTCAATATATGAAAAAAATAAAACCTGATCTTAGGGTTAATATTATTGAAAGGGCGGGGCATGTGCCTTTTTTATCTCACCCATCGCAGGTGATTGAGCTTATAAAACAATGCCTATGAATGCAGTGCTATCAATAGACAAAAATAAAGTCAGACAGTCATTTTCTTCAGCGGCAAATTCCTATGATGAATTGGCAAGTTTACAAAGAAAAGTTGGGCTGAAATTAATTCAGGATTTTTCAGTGATAAAGTCATCTGATCGGGTACTTGATATTGGTTGCGGCACGGGGTTTTTAACTCAGGAATTGTTAAAGCAAGTACCGAATCAACCAATGCTTGCATTAGATATTGCCTATTCAATGGTAAAACGGACAAGATCTAAATTGCAGCCATTGGAAAATGTTCAATATTTGTGTGCAGATGCTGAATATATCCCGCTAAAAAATCATTCAGTTGACAGGGTGGTGTCTAATCTTGCTTTGCAGTGGTGTCAGAATTTAACAGCGGTTTTTAGTGGTTTTAATAAGGTCCTTAAAACAGAGGGTCAGTTACTGTTTTCAACCTTTGGTCCCGAGACTTTACGAGAACTTAAAAAAGCCTGGTCAGAAGTAGATAACTATACCCATGTTAATGAATTTTATTCGGTCCAAGCATTAACTGATTTTTTGCAGCAGGCAGGCTTTAAAAATATTCAACTTGCATCGGTCTGCTATAAATCAGAATATCAAACCGTTTTAGAGTTGATGCGCGAGTTAAAAGGCATAGGTGCGCACAATGTTTTACCTCGACGTAATCGACAAACAACCAGTAAAACCAGTATGCAGACGATGATTTCAGCTTATGAAGCCAATAGAGAAAAAGGAATGATTCCTGCAACTTATGAAATAATTTTTGTGACAGCGGAGGTCAATAGATGAGCAAAGCTTTCTTTATTACAGGTACGGATACAGGGGTAGGGAAAACCTGGGCCAGTGTTGCATTAATGCGTTTTTTTAGCATGCAAGGACAGTCGGTTATCGGTATGAAACCGGTAGCCGCCGGGTGTGAGTGGCTGGATGGTCAACTAAAAAATGAAGATGCCTTATTAATGCAGCAATATGCTTCTGTTGAATTGGATTATCAGGAAATCAATCCTTATGCCTATAAAGCACCAGTTTCTCCCCATTTGGCCGCTGTTGATAATCCAGTACAAATAGGTGGCGTGTTAAAGGCTTTTGGTAAAATTAAAAACAAGGCCGATGTCACTATTGTTGAGGGTGCCGGAGGCTGGTTTGCACCACTTAATCATGAGCAGGATATTGCTGACCTGGCAATTGCACTACAAATGCCAGTTATTATGGTGGTTGCAATCCGTTTGGGTTGTATCAACCATGCACGATTAACTTTTCAGGCGATTCAGGCGGCTAATGTTGAATGTGCTGGCTGGATTGCCATGTGTGTTGATCCTAATATGCAAAAGCAGGCAGAAAATATTGCAACCATAAAAAATAAAATAACCGTACCCTTGCTGGGGGTATTGCCGTATATGGATGTGATGGATTTTGATCGCCTGGCCGAAAATATAATCAGAGAAAAATTGATATAGATCAAAATTTAAACAAGAAAAAACTGCATAATTGCCCCTCCTAAATAAAAAAACAACTTGGAGAAACAATATGGCTTTAATTACTTGGACTGAAGCACAGCACGGTACAAACGTAGGTTTTATTGATACTGAGCATAAAGAACTTTTTGACTTGTTAAATAAAGTTTATGACGATGCAACGGGTGGCGCTGCTCGAACTCAAGTTGGTGATTCTTTAGATGCATTGATTACATTTGTTGTTAATCATTTTGCTCACGAAGAAAAAGAAATGATAGCGGCAAACTATGACGGATATGATGCTCATAAAGAAGAGCACACAAAATTATTAGAAACTTGCGGTGGATTGCAAACAGCATTTCATGCAGGCGAAGCAGAAGTAACTGTAGAAGTTGGAACTTTGGTTAAGGATTGGTTGGATAGCCATATCCCTACCTTTGATGCGGCTACTTCGGCAGCACTTAATTAATAAAGTGCTGGATTGTCTGAGCCTATACTAAGGTGTAGGCGTCAGGTTTAATCAAAAAAAGGCTTGTGAAAGTGATTTCACAAGCCTTTTTTTATAGCTGCGTTATAGCGAGAAAGGTAATTCATTCTGGAATAGATTGGGATGATGCGGTAGAATTGATAAGTTGATTTGCTAAGAAATAAGCAACATAGGGAATGGGTTGTAGAAACAAGGGTTTTTAGGGAAGAAGGCCTAGTTTTATATTATAAAAATAACGCATACAAGATTTATAACTATTAACGGGAGGCTTCTCCGTGAAGAAAACAAAGCAATTGTTCGCTGCTCTAACTCTTATGTTGTTAGGTCTGGGGTCCGCTAGAGCGGATTACACTCTGAACTTAATGAAGGGGGTTACAGAGCTTAGTAATGAAATTTATGATCTTCATATGCTGGCTCTATGGATATGTATAGCCATAGGGGTCGGTGTGTTTGGTACTATGTTCTATTCGATTTACTTTCATCGTAAATCAATGGGGCATAAAGCTGAGCAGTTTCATGAAAACACAACTGTAGAGATTATTTGGACAATTATTCCAACCTTAATTTTAGTTGGGATGGCTATTCCTGCAACTAAAACCATGCTGGATATGGATAATATTCAGGAATCTGAAATGTCTATCAAGGTAACTGGTTGGCAATGGAAATGGGAATATGAATATCTGGATAATGATATCCATTTTTTCAGTAGTCTGGATGAAGCGAGTAATAAAGCGCGTCAAAAAGATTCTGGAATCGACCCTCGTTCTGTACCTCATTATTTATTAAATGTAGACAAACCTTTGGTTGTGCCTGTAAATACAAAAATACGTTTTTTATTTACAGCTGCGGATGTTATTCATTCATGGTGGGTGCCTGATTTAGGCTGGAAAAAAGATACTATCCCAGGTTTTATCAATGAAGCATGGACCTCAGTTCAAAAAGCAGGAACTTATCGCGGCCAGTGTACTGAGCTATGTGGTAAGGATCATGGCTTTATGCCTATTGTTGTAATCGCTATGGAAAAAGAAGATTACGCAGCCTGGGTAGAAGAACAAAAAGGTGCAGCAGTCGCTGAAGCAAGTGCTGCAGATAAAGAATGGACTGCTGAAGAGTTAATAGCTAAGGGTGAAACCGTTTATGCTAATAACTGTGCCTCTTGTCATATGGCTGATGGTGCGGGTATGGCAGGTACTTTCCCTGCAATGACAGGCAGCGCACTTGTTACGGGTGATATCAACGCACAAGTTGATTTAATGATGAAAGGAAAAGGTATGATGCCTGCTTTTGGTCAAATGCTAAGTGCAGTTGATTTTGCAGCGGTTTCTACGTTTATTCGTAACGGTTTAGGTAATGAGGTGGGTGATTCAATTCAACCCTCTGCAATTAAAACATTGCAAACATCGTTGCCCGCTGAGGAAGAAGATGACGAGGAAGACGAGTAATTCGTTGGATTTGGTCTTTCTTAAGTTTAATCTATTCTAAAATATTATAAGAGGTATAGTATGTCTGCTGTAACAGCTGAACATGACGATCATCATGATCACGGTCCTGCAAAGGGCTTTATGAGGTGGATTGTTACCACCAATCATAAAGATATTGGTACATTGTATTTATTGTTTGCACTAACGATGTTTTTCGTTGGTGGAGCAATGGCTTTAATTATTCGTACAGAATTATTTGAACCGGGAATGCAGTTTGTTGACCCGCAGTTTTTTAATTCCATGACCACCATGCATGCATTGGTCATGGTATTCGGTGCGGTTATGCCTGCTTTTGTTGGGCTAGCTAACTGGATGATTCCAATGATGATTGGTGCGCCGGATATGGCATTGCCTCGTATGAACAACATGAGTTTCTGGATGTTGGTTGCGGGTGTGTTATTACTAGCAAGTACTTTATTTATGGAAGGTGGTGCGCCAGCTTCTGGTTGGACTTTGTACCCACCATTAGTATTGCAAACAGGTAATGCATTGCCATTCGCAATCTTCTCTGTGCATTTATTAGGTATCTCATCGATTATGGGTGCAATTAATATTATTGCTACTATTTTCAATATGCGTGCACCAGCAATGACATTAATGAAAATGCCATTGTTTGTATGGACCTGGTTAATTACTGGTTTCTTACTGATCGCAATTATGCCTGTATTTGCCGGCGCGGTTACTATGCTATTAACAGACCGTTTCTTCGATACCAGCTTCTTTGATGCAGCAGGTGGCGGTGATCCAGTACTTTATCAACATATTTTCTGGTTCTTCGGACACCCTGAAGTCTATGTAATGATTCTGCCTACTTTTGGTGTGGCATCAACTATTATTCCAGTCTTTGCACGTAAGCCATTGTTTGGATATGCCTCTATGGTCTATGCAACAGCAGCGATTGCTTTCTTGTCATTCATCGTTTGGGCTCACCATATGTTTACTGTGGGCATGCCAATGGCGGGTGAGTTGTACTTTATGTACGCGACCATGTTAATTGCGATTCCTACTGGTGTAAAAAT
>Ga0209495_1002104_pt1 | contig 13366 bp, 10 predicted proteins | sample EN1Hudsemesocosm_FD_184629 | JGI IMG/M metagenome (GOLD analysis project Ga0209495, IMG submission 184629) | Methane-oxidizing microbial communities from mesocosms in the Hudson Canyon - EN1E Hudson Canyon (SPAdes) (version 2) | ecosystem: Environmental > Aquatic > Marine > Cold seeps | place... | reverse complement strand
CATCGATAACGCCTTGGATTGTAGCCATATCAGCTGCACCCAAAACTGTAGTGATTTTACCACCAGCTTCGAAGAAAGGAGTTGATTCGTAACCACCAGCATCCATAGTTTTAAGATCAACTAAGATAGATTTAGTTGGGTGAGCAGCTACTAAAGCTTTAACAAGTTTAAGACCGTTGTATTTGATACAAGGTGTACCGATTTCTAAGATATCAACGTAAGGTGCAACAGCTTCTGCTAATGCCATTGTTGCGTCAAAATCTAGAGAATCTAGAGCCATTTGGATTTGAGCCATGTTACATACTCCTAAAGTAGTAAATTTAATGTTAGTACACGTTAATTACGCGACTAAGAACTATAGTTCATTAATTAGCACCATGTCAATGGAGCTAATTATTGAGAAATATTAGCCCAAGTACCGAATTAATTTGGGACTTGGGCTAACAAATTTTTGAATTACTGTTTTAACTTAATTAATTAAGCTTCAATTTCAGCAAGACGATTAGCAAGCAATTCTTCAAGAACACCTAGCGCTTTAGCAAAACCATCAATACCTTCAGATAGTTTTTCTGTCGCCATGCGATCTTCTGCGTGCATTGCATCAAATGTTGCTTTATCCATATCGATTTTAGCGATATCAGATTTTGCAGCATTATCAGTAGATAATTTTTGTGGCAATTCACCTTCAGTTGATTGTAATTCATCAAGCAACCCTGGAGAGATTGTTAATAAATCAACACCAGCTAATTCTGTGATTTCACCTAAGTTACGGAAGCTTGCGCCCATAACTTCAGTGCTGTAACCGAATTTTTTGAAGTAGTTGTAGATATCTGTAACAGATACAACACCTGGATCTTCGTTTGCCGCATAAGATTCTGTACCAGTATCTTTTTTGTACCAATCAAGGATACGACCAACAAATGGTGAAATTAATTGGATACCATTTTCAGCACAAGCAATAGCTTGGTGCAAACCAAATACTAATGTTAAGTTTGTGTGGATACCTTCTTCTTCAAGAACTTTAGCCGCTTGAATACCTTCCCAAGTTGCTGCAATTTTGATTAAAACACGTTCACGTGACACACCAGCTGCTTCGTATTGAGCGATAAGGTCACGACCTTTCTCAATTGTTGCATCTGTGTCATAAGATAAACGAGCATCTACTTCAGTAGAAACACGTTGAGGAACGATATCAAGAATTTTTAAACCAAATGATACAGCTAAGCGATCGAAAGCTAATGTAACTACTTCAGAAGCTGATGCATCAGCACCGGCAGTGTCACGAGCACCTTTTAATGTGTCATCAACAATCGCTTGATATTCTGGCATTTGAGCTGCAGCAGTAATTAATGATGGGTTTGTTGTAGCATCACGTGGAGTGAATTGCTCAATTGCTGCGATATCACCTGTGTCAGCAACAACAACAGTCATTTTTTTTAGTTGGTCAAGTAAATTAGCCATATCTAAAGGTACCTTTATATATTTTTAAAAATTAAAAATTAAGACAATGTGCCAGATGGCCTCATCGTCATTAATTTAGGAGCACTTGAATCATAGGCTTATAAAACCAAATTCAAGGTGCGGTAATAAGTAGCTGTATTAGCCGTTATTACGGATGTATTTTTCTACGCCAGTCAGTGCTGGAGCACTTTCTTGGTTAAGAATGTAACGAGCAACACCAGTTAATGCTGGAGCGTTCGCTTGGTTTTGAATGTATTGCTCTACGCCAGTCACTTGGCTAGTAGATGTTGCTTGATTACGGATGTAACGTTCAACACCAGTTAAGCCATCGTTGTTTGCAGAGGTATTATTAGTAGACTGTGCAGAGTCAGATGAAAATAAACCTTTGAAAAAGTCACAAATTGAACCAAAAAGACCTTTCTCACTCATGATTAATACCCCTAAATTGAAATGATTTAACTTATAAACCATGATTATTGGCTTATATTATTGTTGAAATGTGTAGTGACTTATTTTTATAAAATAACTACATCGTAATTCTTTGTCTATTTCACACAGATTTCTGTTCAAAATAGAAGTTTGACTGGAGGACTATTTTAGACTTCCAGACAGTAAAAAACGAGTGGCTAAAATAGCCACCCGTTCTTCATTTCTTAAGACTTTAAATAAGTCTTATGCTGCATCAACTAATGCACGTAATTCTTTAGCTGAATCAGCTGGAGAATCTGCACCGTAGATAGCCGCACCAACTACAACAATTGTTGCGCCAGCTTGAACTGTGCTTTGGATTGTATCTTTGTTGATACCACCAGCAACTGAGATACGAACGCCAAGGTTCAAATCAGCAATCAGTTTAAGATCCGCAAATGGTGTTTGACCAGCTGCTTGAGCGTCAAGACCAGTGTGAACACCGATGATTTGAGCACCGTTTGCTGCTGCATCAGTTGCACATGCTGCTTTATCTTTAACAGAGATTAAATCGATTTGAGCTTCTGCATTGCTTGCATTAGCTGCGCCAATTACGCCGCCCATTGTTGCTTTATCAGAAACACCAAGAACAGTACAGATATCAGCACCAGCTTCATAGAAAGGAGTTGATTCGTAACCACCAGCATCCATTGTTTTAAGATCAACAAGAAGTAGTTTGTTAGGGAATTTTGCTTTCAAAGCTGTAACAAGCTCAAGACCATTGTATTTGATACAAGGTGTACCGATTTCCAAGATATCAACATAAGGTGCTACTTGCTCTGCAAGTGCGATTGTTGCGTCAAAATCTAGAGAATCTAGAGCCATTTGAATAAGTGCTTTTGCCATGTTGACATGCTCCTAAAAGTGAATAAGTTTAATAAATACGTTGAATATACGCCCCGAGAATATAAGTCAGCCTACGTGTTTTTGTCAATTGTTTACACTGACAACTTGCTTTAGGCTTAAGTATATCGCTAGACAGGCTGATTTGATTTGTGCCAAGCTATAGCAAGTAATTCTTAATAAGCGCATTTTTTAGGGATGTTTTGAGCACTTTTATGGTAAACACATGGCTAAGATAGATAATATTTCAGGTTTAATTATTGATATGGACGGCGTACTTTGGCACGGCAATAACCCTATGGATGGTTTGATTGATTTCTTCTCAATACTGAGACAATTGTCATTGCCATTTATCCTAGCCACAAACAATGCTAGCCTCACTCAACAACAATATGTCGATAAGTTAAAAGGTATGGGTGTTAGTGTTTCACACGATGAAATACTAACTTCAAGTATGGCTACTGCTCGTTATCTCGCCAAAAACTTACCACCTGAACAGAAAAGGGTGTTTATTATTGGTGAAGATGGCTTGAAGCAACCTCTTCTTGAACAAGGATTTATTCTCACCGACCTTTATCAGGTAAATCAAATCGATAAAGGCATTACTGATCAAGGTGCTGATATTGTCGTGTCAGGCTTAGATAGACAACTTACTTGGGACAAATTGGCCACAGCAACACTTAATATTAATGCTGGTGCCGCATTTTACGCAACTAACTCTGATACAACATTGCCTACTGAATTGGGTGAAGTAATGGGTAATGGCGGCACAATTGCTGCTTTAGAGGCTGTGACTGGTGTTAAACCTATTAGTATAGGTAAGCCCGAACCGATATTGTATCAACAAGCATTAGAGAAATTAGCTACCAAACCAGAAAATACAATCGCAATTGGCGATCGTTTAAATACGGATATTCTTGGTGCAGTGAATGCTGGGCTTCGTAGTATATTAGTATTAACAGGAATATCTTCAGAAGATCATATTAAAGATGTTGATTATAATCCGACATGGGTAATGGCTGACATCACAGAAGTTAGTCAGGTATTACAACGTTCTATAACACAAGGTCACTCACAATGAAAAAAATGATTAATGGCGTAGAAAGTCTATTAGAAGAAAGTCTCAATGGTTTTGCCAAAGCCCATGACGATATTATTAAATTTAATCATCAACCTCATTTTGTATGTCGTAATGAAGATACAAAACTAGGAAAAGTAGCCTTGGTGTCAGGCGGTGGTTCTGGTCATGAACCCTTACATACCGGTCTTGTTGGCAAAGGAATGCTCGATGCAGCCTGTCCCGGTCAAATATTTACATCACCAACACCAGATCAAATGATGGCTGCAACGGAATCTGTTGAAAATGGTGGCGGCGTATTATTTATCGTAAAAAACTATGCTGGTGATGTGATGAACTTTGAAATTGCCGCTGAAATGTTGGATTGTGAACATGCCACTGTTCTAGTTAGTGATGACGTATCTTTACCTAAAGATCATAGTACAGGTCGTCGCGGTGTTGCTGGCACATTGATTATTGAAAAAATAGTTGGTGCAGCAGCTGAAGCAGGGGCAAACCTTGCTGAGTGTAAAGCGTTGGGTGATCGTGTTAATAATGCAACGGCATCAATGGGCGTAGCATTGACCAGTTGTACAGTTCCAGCTATTGGCCAACCAACCTTTGATATTGCTGATAATGAAATGGAAATGGGGGTTGGTATTCACGGCGAGCGTGGGCGAGAACCAATGGGCTTGGCCAGTGCCAGCGATATTGTCGACCATTTAACTGCTGCGATTGATGAAGACTTGAAACCCCAAAAAGGTCAGAAGGTTTTACTACATATCAATGGTTTTGGTGCGACACCGTTGATGGAGTTATACCTAATCTATGATCTTGCTGCAAAGTATTGGTCAGAACGTGGTGTTGAAGTTATCCGTTCATTAGTGGGGAATTACACAACATCTCTTGATATGGCAGGCGCTTCAATTACTTTAACCTTACTTGATGATGAACTGACAGAATTGTGGGATGCACCCGTGCATACAGCTAATTTACGTTGGGGCTGTTAAAACATTGCTACTGCAACTGAATTATTGGCGAGGACAGGGTTTTGTCGCCTCTACGTCATTCCCGCATGCTTTTAGCGGGAATCTAGTATTCTATCGCATAAGGTCTGGATATAAATCTAGCCAATCAGGGTTTGTCTTTTCTATCAATTTAACCTTCCAGTCCCGTCGCCACTTCTTTAGATTTTTTTCACGGCTAATGGCAGAGGCCATATGTTGATGGGTTTCATACCAAACTAGATCGTGAACATGATATTTTTGGGTAAAACTTTTTACGACATTATTTTTATGTTGCCAGACTCGTTTAATCAGCTCCGAACTGACCCCAATATAGATAACTCCATGCTTTTTATTTGCTAGCAAGTAAACACAAGGCTGCTTCATTAATCACTCCTTGATTATTTATTTTATAGATTCCCGCTAAAAGCATGCGGGAATGACATTTTAATTATGAATTATTCTTGCTGCTCCAAAACTTCAACAAAGGCACAAATCATTAACTGGCTTGTGCGAGCGCCAGCATCAATATGACCCTTTGAACGCTCACCGAGAAAAGAGGCCCGGCCTTTGGTGGCAATAAGATCTTTGGTGGATTCCATGCCTTTAATAGCCTGTTGAACAACATTATCGAGCATTTGATTGAATTCAACATTGCCCTGTGAATCTGCAAGCAAGCTATTGGCGACGGGGATAAGCGTATCTAACATTGTTTTTTCACCAATATCAGCTTTACCTCTTTGTTTAACTGACTCTACACCTTGAGCAAAGATCTCTGGAAATGTTGAGCTATTAAACTCTTTGCCTTTGGCTGCTTTAGCCATAGAGACAAATAAAGTGCCAAATAAAGAGCCTGAAGCCCCTCCCATTGTAGACATTAATGTCATGCCTATTTTCATTAAGGCTGCTGACCAATCTTGTGTTGTAAGTTCATCACTAATTTTATCTAAAGCCTCGAGACCTCGTTGTAAGTTGATTACATGATCGCCATCACCAATCGCACGATCTAGTTCGGTTACTTCATCAACATTATCATTAATGCTGTGTTGGATTGAGGTGATAATATGGCTTATTGATGTTGGCATGATGATTCCAAATTTATTTTGATAAATGAGAATCTACCACAGAGGCACAGAGAACACAGAGAAAAATCAGATTTTTATGTTGAAGCGGTAAAATGGTGGAGGGAGTAAAACGCTAGGTTATATGTGGCATGTAGGAGTGACTTTAGTCACGAATAAGCCTTGCTTGTAGCAAAGGATTGTTGAAAATAGATAAGTCCATTCGTGGCTGAAGCCACTCCTACGGAATGTTGTCAGGTCAAGCTATTCACGGCTGAAGTAACTCTGTGTCTCTGTGGTAAAAAATCAATAGCTAACGCAAAATTTGAATAAATATTAGGCAAAAAAAAGCCCCAATCCGAAGACTGAGGCTTTCTTAAACTTTTCATCAAGCATCAAATCATAAGATTTGAGACTTTAAGTTGTTAAGTAGTCTTTAGAAGAATACGAAACCACCTAAAGAGATGATGTCTTGGTCAAGAGCATTACTATCGTCATCTTCTACTTTAGTGTACTCAGCAACCAATTTAAGGTTAGCATTTACGTCATGGTAAACACCAACAGTCATTTTATCAACTGTGTCATTTGTTGGTGCATTGTCATCTTCAAGTTCAGCATATTGTGCAGAAACTAAAGTTGTACCAGCAAAACGGTAACCAGCTTGAACTAGGTATTGTGACCATTCTTCATCATCAGCTTCAGCATCAGAGTATTGAGCCATTGCTTCAATGCCGCCAAATGTCATTGTACCACCAACAGAGTATGCATCTGTATCATGGTCACCAGCATTATCAGCATCTTGAGTCATACCAGATACCCATGCAGAGAAAGAACCGCCGTCAAATGCGCCAGCGTAGCTTAATTCAGCTTCGTAACGTAATTCATCAGTTGAAGTGCCGCCAGATTCTATAGAACCTGTTGGTTTGCCTGATAAAGATACTGAACCATTAGCGCCATCTACAGCTGCCAAAGCAACTTTGAAGCCAGACATGTCGTTAGACGTCCATTTTACTTGTGAGCGCCATGAAGCGTAATCGTAACCAAGACCGATACCACCTAAAGTAGTTGTACCGTCAGCAGTACCAGTACCGTAACCGACACCAAATAAAGTTTGGTCAGTTAAGATGTTTTTAGCGCCGTAAAGACCTAATGCTTTACCAGCTAATACTTGACCGAAAGAACCGTCAACTGTGAAGTAAACTTCACGTTGCTCAAAACCTTCGTAGCTAGATTGGTTTGTAGATGGGCTGAAAGAGATGTGAGCTGCGATATCAAGACCATTCATTGTTGGTGCTTTGAAATCAAAGTTCAAGAATGCTGGTAAAAGACCGTTTTGTAGGTGAGTTTCATCTTGACCACCAGCAGTATCATCTGATGTGAATGTTAAGAATTGGTTTACTGAACCGCCAACGCCTAATTCCCAACCGTCGTTAGCAGCAACTGTTACCGCTTGTGCAGAAGTTGATGCAGCTGCAAATGCAACTAGACCAGCTAATAATTTTTTGTTAAATGTCATTTTATTTACCTTAATAGATTACTTTAAGTTTCTCTCGTAACCGGAGTAGAACTCGGTTGACAATGTATTCTCCCGATCTGGAGATCTTTTGCAACACTTTTGCAACAAAAAGATGAGTTTCTTAGTTGAAGTGTTTTTTTTGTGTTCTTTTTACCACAAAATAGGGTTTTGAGCGGCTACTTCTTGTGCTATTTGACATTCTTCATCGGTTTTAATGACACAGTAGATTGATTCGAATTGATGCCGAAAACGTTACGATCAATGGCTTTAGCATTCTATTGATTATCTATTACTAACCCCTGTGTGTTCATTTTGTCACAACTTAGCCTTCTAATGCTGGCAGCGTTTTCACCGATGCCAGCGGTAAAGATAACTGCATCAACTTTAGCTAATACTGCTAGATATGCGCCGATGTACTTTTTATTCGATAACAAACCATATCGACTGCAAGCTGGCTTTAAGACTCTCCAGCATCATAGACTTTTAATATAGGTCACATATCTTGCATGTTTGTTATGGCTGTGAGACCAGAATGGTGATTAAGCATATTGTCTACTTCTGTGGAGCTCAACTGTTTTTCTTATTGCATATATATAAAGTGATAGCGGGGGCAATATGACCACATCGTGATCCCATTATTAAATTTAATTGCCATTGGTATAGTGCTGAGGCTTTTTTATTTGTTGGTGTTTATTCTAGGGAAATACTTTAATGCTTAGAAATTCACACCTAGTGTTGCTGAAATTATACTTACGCCTACATTTTTGAGCCTATATTCAAAATTATCAATATCGATGTACTGATATTTTATCCCTAAGTTGACACTCTCAGATATTTCGTACTGCCCGCCAATCAATCCAATCAGAGCCAGCTCTGTATCCTGAGCATTATCGATGTCGGCAACACCAACACCAAGACCTACATATGGTTTGAACGCCATTGGAACAGGAAAATCATAGTAGATGTTAGCTGAATATACATCTACGTCACTATCAAGGTTTATCCCAATAGATTCTAAATCTGAGGCGCTGGCTGCACCAGAAATAGGGCCAAGTTCTGTCCCACCTGTTACGTTGATTGACGCTGAGTCAAGTTCAGCTTCAAACCGGGTCCAAGCTAAACCAATACGTAATACATTGTTGTTTTCAAACTCTCTTATACCAATTTCAAGTCCATAGCCAATGGTGGAATCATATTCTAAAGAACCACTAACACTACCAGTCTCCACGGTGGTAAAAGTTTCTGTGTCTACGTCTCTTATATGTGTATAGCCAACTTGTCCTTCGATATATCCACCTGCTGCTTGTGCGACTATAGGGAGGGCAAATAAAATCGAGGCTAATAATGTTTTTTTCATGAAGAACTATTCCTTAGTTTATTTATCACAAGGTTATGCTAAAGGGGCATGATTTAATCACGGTAGCATTTTAATGGTGTGTATGTGGAGATTTACTTCTATTTTTAAGTTCTCATCTTCATTCACTCATGCCTGAGCATAGGCTTCTTTGCGGCACTGAAAATCTCGCAAATATAACTGGTCAAGGTATGGTTTGAAAGCGACACCAATAAAAAAGCCTCAGCAGAATAAACTGCTGAGGCTCTGATATAAATGGTGGCTCGACCTGGAATCGAACCAGGGACACAGGGATTTTCAATCCCTTGCTCTACCGACTGAGCTATCGAGCCATTTAAGGTCGCGTATTAAACCCTGTGGCGGCCACACTGTCAAGTTAAAAGGGAATTTATTTTGAAAGCGAGTCTTGTTCGAGAGGTGTTGGCGTGTTGTAATGGCTCGCTTGTTTTATGGTTTTATTAATTATGGATGTGTAATGACGTTACGCGGAAAATTTAGCTTGTGGTTTATTGTTCTTATCGTGGTGGCTATTTTTATTGTGCCAATAGCTATGAAATCAACCTTGCTTGATGAGTGGTTAGATCAATATTCTGAAGCGGTTGAGGCTGCCCAAGAAGATGATGAAGGCGATGACGATGATCAAGAGCTTGATTCTGTGGAAAGTATGCAGGTTAGGATTAATGATGAGATTGGTGAATATGCGGGTGTTGAGACTCTTGTTTTAACAGAGACTGACTTTTTCCCTGAATTTAAAGCGCAAGCAAAAGTGATCGATGTTAGGCCTATGCTTTCATTGCAAGCACGACATAATCAGGCGGTGGCGGCCTTTAATGTTGCCAAGGTGGCTGAGCGTTCTGCGGCACAAGAATTGACGCGGTTAAAAAGTTTAGCTAAAGGTACAGGGACTGTTGCGACGAAGAAAGTTAATTATGCGCAGGCGTCTTATAATGAAGCAAAGGCAAAATTACAGGGATTAAATTTTGAGATCCAAGCTGTCAAAGGTGAAGCATTACAGACTTGGGGGCAAGAAATCTCTAGTTGGATATTAAATTCTGAGTCGAAGTCATGGCAGCGATTATTGAACCATCAAGATAGTTTGTTGCTGGTCTCGTTACCAAGTGATTACTCGCTACCCTCTGAGGATGGATTTATTCGTCTATCACGTGATGGCGAGCGTAACAAAGCACGTAAAGCTTATTTTGTTTCTCCGGCTCTGATTACGGATCAAGCCATTCAAGGTGAAACCTATTTTTTCAAAACTGCGACAGGTAAATTACGTGTTGGCATGCGTGTAGATGCTTGGATTCCTCAGGGCGAAACAGCATTAAATGGCGTATTTATTCCTGATCAAGCAATGGTATGGAATGCAGGACAACCATGGGTTTATATTCAGTTAGAAGATGATCTTTATCAGCGACGTTCTGTATCAACAGGTTTAACTGCCGCTGCTGGCTTATTTATGGAGAAGGATATTGAGGCAGGAGAGGTGCTGGTGATTCGTGGCACACAGATGTTGTTGTCGGAAGAGTTTAGATGGCAGATTTTGGATGAGGATGATGATTAGAAACCTTGGGACGAGTCGTCTTTTTAGCCTTGTCCTGACAAAAAATACTTATCGAACCAAGGTTTCCATTAATCATTTTGTATTGAATTTATTGAATAGAGATTAACCATGCTGTCACATGTTGTTGCTTTTTCAGTTCGCTTTCGTGGTGTTGTTGTCGCTTTGGCAATACTGCTTATGGCTTATGGGATTTATAAGTTATCTAATTCTAGTTTAGATATTTTCCCTGAATTTGCCCCGAAACAAGTCATTATTCAGACCGAAGCTCAAGGCTTAACTGCCGAGCAAGTTGAGGTGTTGATTACCCAGCCATTAGAAAACGCATTAGGCGGTTTAGTCGGCACGGAATCTATTCGATCGCAATCCATTCCCAGCTTATCTGTTGTTATTTTAACTTTTTATGATAGTACTGATATTTACTTAGATCGCCAGTTAGTATCAGAAAGGCTACTAGGTTTAAGTGATGCCTTGCCAGAGAATATGGGACCACCATTGATGGTGCCATTAGAGTCTTCATCAGGCACGATTATGACGATTGGTTTGAGTTCGGATAATCATGACTTAATGGAATTGCGTGGATTGGTAGATTGGACCCTATCACCGCGATTATTAAGTGTAGAAGGTGTGGCTGATATTAATGTCTTTGGTGGTGAGGAAAAGCAGTTACAGATTCAGATTGATAGCGACAAATTAGTACGTTATGGCATCTCAATTGCTGACATAACCGAGGCGGCAAAAAGTGCTACAGGCATTATGGCAAGCGGCTTTATCGAGAACAGTAATCAACGCATGATGTTGAAGCTAACGGGTCAACCCATGTCGGCAGAAGAGCTTGCAAAAGTAGTCATTCGAAAAACAGAGAGCGGTACGCTTTTATTGGGAGATGTGACCAATGTTATTACCGCGCCAGCCCCTGCCATTGGTGGTGCAGCTATCGCTGGCAAACCAGGCGTAGTATTAATGGTGATTGGTCAATATAAGGCGAATACATTGGCTGTTACACATGGTATTGAGGCCGCTTTAGCCGAGTTCAAAAGTGGTTTTGAGGCTGATGGTATTACCTTGCATGATGATCTATTCCGTCCCGCTAACTATATCGAGTCTTCACTTAATAATATCCGCGAGCATTTAATGGTCGGTGGTGGCTTGGTGATGTTGGTATTGATATTGTTTTTGTTCAATTTGCGAACAGCATTAATTTCAATCACTGCGATCCCTTTATCTTTATTTGCCGCCTTGATTGTGTTGTTAGAAATGGGCGTCAATATCAATATTATGGTGCTGGGTGGTTTGGCGATTGCCTTGGGTGAGGTTATCGACGATGCCATTATTGATACAGAGAATATCTTCAGACGTTTAAGAGAGAACGCTGCTTTAGCAAACCCTAAATCAACAGTGGATGTTGTATTTGACGCCTCGATGGAGGTGCGTAGTTCAGTGGTTTATGCCAGCTTTATTGTTATGTTGGTATTTGTGCCGCTATTAACATTAAGCGGTGTGGCTGGGCGAATGTTTCAACCCTTAGGTGAAGCGTATATTTTGGCTATTTTTGCCTCATTAGCAGTGGCCTTAACCGTGACGCCAGCTTTATGTCATATCTTGCTGACACGATGGGGTAAATTGAGTGATAAAGAACCGCCATTAGTTCGATTATTGAATCCAATCTATGGCTGGGTATTAGGTTTAGTTAGTCGATTTCCTAAGATAACCTTTAGTGGCGTGATTGTATTTTGTTTGACTGGTTTAGCTATTTTGCCATTATTAGGGGGCAGCTTCTTACCAGAACTACGTGAAGGTCATTATATTATTCACACCGCCAGCGTGCCGGGCACCTCGATTGAAGAATCACTACGTATTGGTGGCCAAATAGAAAAACGCGTTGCTGAAATTGATGGGGTGAGATCAACCTCGCAATGGGCTGGCCGTGCGGAACGCGGAGCCGATACCTTTGGCACACATTATAGTGAATATGAAATTGATTTAGTTCCGATGGATGGGCCTCAGCAACAGGAAGTTCTTGATGAAATTCGTGAGGTATTGGAAGCCTTCCCTGGCATTAACTCTGAGGTCAATACCTTCTTGACGGAACGTATTGATGAAACCATCTCTGGTTATACTTCGCCGGTGGTGGTGAATGTTTACGGTAAAAACTTGGTTGAATTGGATCAAAAAGCACAAGAAATTGCTGCTGTGATGCGTGAGATTGATGGCGCTAGAGATGTTCAGCTTCGTGCACCACCAGGAGAACCACAGCTTGAGGTTAGATTATTATTAGATGAATTGGCTTATTGGGGCTTAAAACCTGCTGATGTTATGCGTACAGTGCAGACAGGGTTTGAAGGGGCTGTCGTCGGTCAGGTTCAAGAAGGAAATCAAGTCTTTGATGTGGTGGTAGTTTTGCCTGCAGAGCAACGTCAGCAGCCTGCTGATGTACTTCAATTACCGATTCAAACACCATCAGGTGTGATGTTACGTTTGCAAGATGTTGCCGAGATTCAGCAAGTCTCAGGTCGTTATATGATCCTTCATTCAGGAGCCCAACGTTTGCAAACGGTCACGTGCAATGTTGCCGACCGTGATTTAGTGTCCTTTTTTGCTGAATTAAAACAACGTGTATATGATGAAGTTAGTTTTTCTGCTGATATCTATCCGGAGTTTACCGGTGCGGCGGTTGCCCAAGCACAATCACGTGAAGATTTAATGGTGCATTCAACTTTGGCCGGTGTTGCGGTTTTATTGCTACTTTATATTGCATTGCAAAGCCTACGTAATATGTCATTGGTATTAATTAATTTACCCTTCTCGCTGGTGGGTGGTGTGATTGCGGTATTATTTACCAATGGTGTATTGTCGATTGGCTCTTTGGTTGGCTTTGTGACCCTGTTTGGTATTACCTTACGGAACTCAATTATGCTGGTGTCACATTTCCATTATTTGGTGGTGGAAGAGGGCTTGCCATGGGATGCGGCAACAGCGATCCGAGGTGCTCAGGAACGATTACCTTCTATTTTGATCACGGCATTAGTAACTGCACTAGC
>Ga0209495_1002103_pt1 | contig 13366 bp, 15 predicted proteins | sample EN1Hudsemesocosm_FD_184629 | JGI IMG/M metagenome (GOLD analysis project Ga0209495, IMG submission 184629) | Methane-oxidizing microbial communities from mesocosms in the Hudson Canyon - EN1E Hudson Canyon (SPAdes) (version 2) | ecosystem: Environmental > Aquatic > Marine > Cold seeps | place... | reverse complement strand
GAATTAGGTTCTTTTTCAACAACCGATGCAAAGCTCAGCTGCCCAGATAAAGCACAAATAAAAAAGAGGTAGCCGGTCTTTAATACTGTTTCTCTGATCATTTTTATACGTTTTCGCATAGGAGTAAGAATGCTAGAGTAAACAAATAGGGCAGCGAAGCATAGTGTATTGAGGCAAAGAAAAAGGCGACGTATGGTGAATGATCAAGACAAGTTAAATGATTTTTTGAGTGAGTCATTTGTAGACTATCGCTTATCCAAAAATGAGAAACGTTGCTTTCAGCAGATGTTGCTCGGCCTTGGGCACTCAGCAGAGAACTTTGCCTTTGCGCGAAATAGGGCTTTTGAAATTTACCGCGATTTTCATAGTAAAGATCCGCAAGTGTGTCATGACGCATTAAATTGGTTAGAACGCATAGTAAAAGCTGTTGATTCTGCTAGAGATGCATTGACCGAAGGGGAGCCGGACGTATTCTTCAGCCCGGGAAAATCCTGCGCAAATACCGTGATTGAAGCGATTAAAAATGCGCATCACACCATTGATATTTGCGTGTTTACTATTTCTGATGATTTGATCAGTGACGCAATTTTGCAAGCGCACGATAGAGGCATTTCAATCCGAATTATAACTGATGACGAGAAAGCAGAAGACCGTGGCAGTGATATTCATTATCTCGAGAAAAAGGGAGTACCCGTGCGCATGGATCAAGGCCCGGAATTTATGCATCATAAATTTGCCATATTTGATTCATCTAAATTGATAAACGGAAGCTTCAATTGGACGCGTAGTGCCTCAATGAAAAACGAAGAGAATATTACGGTGTTATATGACAAGTATTTGCTGCGTTCTTTTGAAAAGCGTTTTAACGTACTTTGGAAGCAGTGGGCCCCACGTTAACTATTTTTGATTCCCTCTGACAGATCTAACCATTTTAGTGAAGCGTTGAGATGCAAAAAAACGACACACCACTATCGCAACAGAGTACAAAAGTAGTTTCGCGTCGTCGTATATTTCTCATTGCTCTCGTTGTCTTTGATACATTGGCGCTTTTACTCATCTTGTTTGGTTTGTATTGGTTGTTTACCCTTCCGAAGGGCAGCGATGAAACGTCTGAACAAATCGATAAATCCCCCTCTTTTTCAATTCGCACAGACGCGTTGAACAATACTGATAGTAAGGTAACAAATATTGTGTCTGGGCTGGAACAAGGCCAGACGATTGATTTGGATGATCGATTCTCCAAACTCAATGAGCGTGGACAGCCGCTTGAAAAGTTTGCACGCACTTGGCACTGCGTAAAGGACGAGCAAGAAGGTCTTTTATGGGAAGTTAAGGGCGTGGGGGGTGGCTGGCAAGATGCAGAACAAACGTATTCGTGGTTTGCAGCGGATGAACAGGGCGCGCAGACTGGCCGACGTAATGCAGGGGCATGTTTATTCATTGATTGTGATACATCCGCTTATATTGTGCGTATGAATCAGCGGCAAATATGTGGGGCAAATAACTGGCGCTTACCCACGCAGACTGAGTTGCAGTCGCTGGACCATCCGATAAATTTTAGCCCCGATATTCACACGGATTTTTTCCCTAACACGCAATCCGGTCAATATTGGAGTGCGTCAGAGAATCCTTACTCTCAAGAGCTGGCATGGTCCGTAGATTTTGCAAATGGCATTGCCTACGTTGGCGAGAAGCGACTGCCGCATTTTGTCAGGCTGGTGTCGAGTATTGAAGATTAATTTTGTGGGCAGAGCGCCTGTATGAAAATGGATAAACGATGCAATTAAATACAAACTTTTCAGAGCGGGTGGTTATCTTACCCGACCAATACACTTGGCAACCCTCACCGATGGCAAGCGTTGATAGGATGATGCTTGACCGTGATGGCGAGGAAGTTGCTCGGGCAACGTCTATCGTTCGGTATGCCCCCAATAGCGAGTTTTCTGCGCATGAACACACTGGCGGCGAAGAATACTTTGTACTCGACGGCGTATTTTCAGATGAACATGGTGACTATCCCGCAGGCACTTATGTAAGGAACCCCATTGGCTCCTCGCATCAACCGAAGGTAGGCCTCGAAGGGGCTACCATTTTTGTCAAACTTCGACAGTTCGATGTGCGCGATACCGCGCAAATTGTAGTCGATACAAATACTGAATTATGGCGTCCCGGTTTGGTTGATGGGCTGAGCGTTATGCCCTTACACGAATTCGAGGGTGAACACGTGGCTCTGGTGCGCTGGGCGCCGCACACGCGCTTTAATTTTCATCAGCATTGGGGGGGCGAAGAGATATTTGTCTTAGAGGGCACTTTTTTTGATGAGCACGGCGAGTACCCGAAAGGTTCATGGTTACGCAGTCCACACCTCAGTAAACACGCCCCTTATACCCAAGATGACGGCGCCCTCATTTATGTAAAAGTGGGGCATCTCTAGCAACTTTTCCGTAGGTTTTTCACTGGCCCACACTGGTGCACATTTCCTTGAGCTGGACGTGCTTTGTGTTGACATATTAAATGGAAGTAATTACTCTCTTTTTTTTGTGAGCAATTACTTCCATTTGAGAATTCCGTTTGAAATCAAAGCCCATCACATTACGTTCAGTGCCTGTGCAGTCGCGCTCGCGCGAGACGTTTGAGCGTATTTTAGACGCCGCGATTACGTTATTAGAGCGCGATGGGTGGAATGGTTTTAATACCAATTCATTGGCCGAACAGGCAGGGTGCCGTGTTTCGGCGCTCTATCGTTATTTCCCTAATAAAGAGAGTGTTTTACTTACGCTGACCAGTCGAGCGTTAGATGAGTGGCGATCTTGGTATGAAGATTTTGAAACTGATCTTGCGGTGAGGGAGGATTTTATTGTCGTATGGCATGCGTATATAGACAAATTTGTTGCCGGTATACGCAATATGCCGGGCGGTATGGCCGTTAGAAAGGCGATGCTAGCGTCGCCCGAGTTATATGAAATTGACCGTCAAGATACTCAAGATTTAGCAAGGCGCTTGGCTGAAGTCATGTTGGTGCATTTTGACTCACTCGATAGAACAAGAAGCGAGCTAGTCGCCAGTATGCTGCTTGACTCGGCTGCCCTGCACATCGATGAAGCGTTAACCTTACCCTTTGAAAAAGCGCAAACGCTGCTGAGCGAACTGAAACAAATGCATGCATCTTACATTCGATCTTTTTCGAACCGCTAGATGCTAGGACTAGAAATTAAAGGTAAAAATATGAACAGGTCTACGAGGTTTCGGCACCTAATTATTTTGTGTGTCATGGTGTTTGGCATGGCAAGCGCTAATTCGGCTCAAGCCAATGCGAGTGTACCGATCAAGTTTTGTGTGTGGGACCCAGTAGGTAAAACAGGCCCGTTTATGACCTTCTTTAAAGAGACGGCACTGAAAGCGTTCAGTTGGGGCTATGAGCTTAAAATGCACGCTTATACCGATGAAGGTGTTGCCGCGAACGATTTCAAATCTGGGCAATGCGACGCGGTCTTATTAACCAACATTCTGGCAAAAGACTTTTTGCCCTTTACCTCTGCATTTGGCTCCCCTGGTGGTATTCGCTCATTAGAAGAGCTAAAAACCTTATCCGCCTCTTTAAACAGCACAAAAGCCAAACCCCTGATTACCCGAAATCAATACGAGCTTGGTGGATTATATCCAATAGGGGAGATTTATACCTTTGTGCAAGATCGTACGAAAACGAGAATTGAGGATGTAAGTGGACGTAAAGTGTCGGTTTTGAACAATGATGTTGCCAGTTTGAAATTTATACAAATGGTTGGCGCATCGCCCGTGCATACGAGCCTGGCAACCTGGGCGGGCCAATTTAATAACGGTAACGTTGATGTGATGTTTGGTCCGGCGTTGGCCTACAACACCTTTGAATTATATAAGGGTTTAGGCGACGACGGCGGTATTATTGACCACAGTATTCTGTACGCCGTGATGGAGGTCGTGATAAATACTGAACGCGCGCCAGCTGAATTTGCCAAGCAAATGCGACAGCATGCGTTAACGCGTTTTGGGGAGTTGGAGAACACCGTTAAACAGGCGCATAGCGAAATTCCTGCAAAATATTGGATAAAGCTCAGCGATCAAAACAGATCGGAGTATGAAGATATGATCAAGCGCGTTAGGCTGGCCCTGCGCGATGAGCAGGTATATGACCCCAAATCCATCTCTATTTTATGGAAAATTCGTTGTAAATATAATCCGGGCGCGAAAGAATGCGCGACGAAAGAGTAATAAACCCAGCGAATCGTATATGCTGTTAGCTTGGCGGGGCTCAGTTGTGACCGTTTAACTTTATGCATCGAGGGTAGATAGCGATGGACACAGATACCTGGCTCACCTTACTCGCCGATTGTCTGCTCATTGTGCATTTCGCTTTTATCTTGTTTGTTGTGCTGGGCTGGCTGCTCATACTAATTGGAAAATTTCGGGCCTGGGTTTGGGTACGCAATCGCACTTTTCGCATAGTGCACTTGATAGCAATAACCTATGTTGCCTTGCAAGCTTGGTTTGGGAAGGTTTGCCCGCTAACATTGCTAGAGATGCACTTGAGGGCGCAGGCAGGCCAGTTTCGCTATGATGGAAGTTTTATTGCTTTCTGGTTACATGAGCTCATCTATTTTTCTGCCCCAATCTGGGTGTTTATCCTCGCTTATACCTTGTTTTGCCTTGCTGTGCTGCTTAGCTGGTGGTGGGTAAAACCGGCAACATCAACTTCATGATAAAACTATGCCCTATTCAAACTCTCGTAGCCGCTCTTTTCGCTCTTGCTCCTCCTTTATTACCGCATTAATTTCTTCGAGTACGGCGCTTACATCCGCACTGTCACTATCCTCATCAAATTCGCCGCTTAGAATTGAATTAGTTGTTAAATTACCCTCTTCAAACAGCACCCAAATTTCTTTGGCGTATTGAGTTTTTAACAGGGCGGGGGCAAATTCGCCGTAATAACGACGCATATTATTGACGTCGCGCGTGAACATTTCTCGTGCATTGTTATTCGCAGAGGCATTGACCGCTTGCGGTAAATCAATAATAACCGGACCTGTTTCATCAACCAGTACATTAAATTCGGATAAATCGCCATGTACGATTCCCTCGCAAAGCATAAGCTTGATGTAGTGTATCATCAGGGCAAAATCTTCTACGGCTTGCGCTTCTGACATGATGACATCGCCAAGTCTTGGCGCGACATCCCCTGCTTCGTCGGTGATTAACTCCATTAACAAAACACCGTCAACGCAGCCAAAGGTCTCAGGCACGCGCACCGAAGCGCGGGCCAACCGCGATAGGGCATCAACCTCGGCATTTTGCCAAACTTTTTCTTGCTCTTGGCGACCATAGTTTGAGCGTTTTTGCATAGCCCGCGCTTGCCGACCACTACGAGCTTTACGTCCCTCTTGATATTGTGCGGCCTTTTTAAAACTTCGCTTCATTGCATCTTTATAAACTTTTGCACAACGGATATTGTCGCGACAGCGGACCACAAATATGTCCGCTTCTTTACCACTCATTAGGCGACTGATAACTTCATCGATCAAACCATCATCGATGAGAGGCTGCAGGCGTTTGGGCGTTTTCATGAGGTACTTAGTTTTCCTTGTTGACGATCAATCAAAAATTCTTTTTACATGTTTTTTCATAGAATTGATTTACGGAATCTATCGCATCTTGCTAGCGCAGAACGCTTATCGCTCTTGGTCTAATTTGCCTATAGATAACTTTTTCAGCTTTTAAATTATACGTCGTTTACCTTGGACTTCCTAGGTAAGCCAAATGACGTGGGGCGGAAGGTTAGTTGAACCGATCAATATAAACACGCTCCAGTGCAGAGGCGGTTGAATGAGTTTGATTCGAGAAAAGACGCGATTAAAATTTATAATGTTTACGTAGTCATCTGGTCAACGTTGAAGCTTTCATGCAACGCCATTGATTTTTACATATTAGAGTTTTTGCTTCATGCTATTCCGTCATCAACCACCTACGATACGTTGTTATAGATGGCTTACAGTGAATCCCCCCTTTTTTGGACGCTCGCATTGATAGGCGTTTTACTAACAGGTATTTCAAAGTCGGGATTTGCTGGGGGCGCTGGTGTCATTGCGGTTCCATTGCTTGCGCTGGTCATGCCTGCAGAGCAAGCGGCAGCGCTCATGCTTCCCTTACTGATCATCATGGACACCAATACCGTCTATTTATATCGTAAGATTATTGACACGCAAGCCCTCAAACCCATCGCACTTGCCGCCTTAATTGGTATCGCTATCGCAGGCACCGCCATGGCAGCCTTGCCTTCTTCGGTGCTGCAAACATCGTTAGCTTTTTTTTGTATTGCGTTTGCATGCTGGCACAAACTCACCCTAATACTCGGCAAGCTGCCAGGTGCGGCATTCATTTGGGGAACAATATCCGGTATCAGTAGCACCTTGCTGCATGCAGGCGGGCCACCCATTACCATTTACTTTATGTCGAAGGGTTTCTCAAAAGCCGTCTGGGTCGCGCAAGCCGCCTTATTTTTCGCATTTATGAATCTTGTAAAAGTTATTCCTTATTCACTCAACAATTTATGGAGCCTTGATTATTTGCTAATTAGCATCGCCTTGGTACCTATTGCACTGGCTGGTATTTTTATCGGCCACACAATTCAAGCAATGATAAGCGAAGAGCTATTTACATTAGTTTGTCGTGTTTTACTTGGCCTTATCGGTGTGTTTCTGTTGATCAAGTAAGGTATGTGAGCGCTGCGCTCAAATTTTCATTGTTTTCGATTAGTGGACATCTATCTTTAAGTTACCTTTTAGACAGAAGCAGACATTGGCTCAGCTCCATTCACGATGACCGCTCCAAGAGGAAAGGACGCATTAAGTTTATATGAATGCAAAACTGCCTATCCTAGGAAACGGACATGCCGACTAATTAAAACCTACAATGGTTCGTGGCGAAGAGCGGCACCGAGCCATGACATGGATGCAGCGCCTTAAGCGAGTATTCAATGTTGATATTGAAGTTCGCGAGCACTGTGGAGGGCATGTAAAAGTCATTGCCAGTATTGAGGGTCCGGAGGTGATCGAGCAGATCCTCAGGCACCTTAAGCAGAAAGCTCTAAGACAGATACCAAAAACCGCGTCTTGCCGCCAGAGCGGGCATCACCTTTGGTTCTCAGTCTGTTCGACCCATCGCAGACTCGTCTATTTAATTGACGTTCCTAAGTTCTTAAGCCATACACTGTCAGCCTTCGCGGCGTGCCGGTGGGGTAATTGTCGTCTAGAGATCCATTCGCCAGCCACTTTTCGGTCAAATCGACCAAAATATGATTTGCCTTGGGCGCTGTGAAGCGAAATTCTGGGGCTTAGGCAATAAAAATGTGCATAAATGTTGGTTATGATACTTCAACTGCAGAGGGAAAAGGTGCTTTATACTTCCTATACCTATAATGCTTACTTAAGGTGCTATTTATGATTGGTAGTTTATTTCGTTTATCCTCTAGTTTTTTCTCTACTTCATTTTTAGTAATCGCATACACGATATTTTCGTTTAACGCGAGTGCTGGTCCAAGTGAATTAGGGGAAAATACTAGTCGAATACTCGGTGCGATTGATTTAAGAATGATAGTCAATGATAATTTTTACTGTGCACCAAATAGTCGAACTTTTGATACCCAATATGCTGATTCGGATCATTTGTTAAACGTAGCCTCTGCAGACACTGTTGCAATTTTTGTCCATGGGTTTGTTACGTCTAAATCGGGAGGGCGATTAAATTTAAGCGAAATGGTCGACAGATGGAGATACCATATCGACTTGCTGGAGGAATCCAAAACTACCACCTCATATTGCGTAGTAACTTGGGATACTGAGTTTGGATTTGATGACAAAGACCAAACTCTTAGCAAGCTTTTGTCGGCAATAGGAATTACCATCTCAGATAACAGGCTTGGCAAGGAAAAAAAGCGCATAATTGTAATGGGTCATTCCGCAGGTGGTAATTATATAAAGTATTCTCATATACGGAGTCAGGAAATTAATGCAAAAATAGCCCCCTCTATTGTCAAAACATTTGGTGGCGATATATATGATAAGAATTATTACTATCGGTATATTACTCTTAGTACTCCCCATTTAGGCACAAAGGTGGCGGACAATTCTCAATACACGGCGTTATTTGCATCCATAGCGGCGAGTTTATTATTTGGCGATGAAGGGTTGAATGCGGTAGCGGTTCCTGCATCAAAAGCTTATACACGGGGCGCAAAGCAGCTCAAAAGCATTAATCAAAACGAAATGCTCTATAGCTTAAATAAAGACTTTATCACTCATAAAAGTAAGCCTGTTATCTTAGCTTTTGGCAGTCACTCCGACAGTATGGTGAATTACGAGTCTGCAACTCCTTACTTTACAATTCCTGTGAATATTAATGTCACTCATGATGATTTTTTGCGGCCTCAAGAAAATAGGGCGTTTGCAACATTTTTGCTTGATATTTATAACGGCACGATAAAAGGCGATTAGATGAGCACATATTTGCATAAAACAATAGCAATAGTTTCAACTTTAGTAATGATTACATTATTAAGCTCTTGCAGCACAACATTAGATAGAGCCATAAATATCGCGCTTGGCGCAGAAATAAGTTACAAAACAAACATTGTGTACGTAAATTCGAATACGCAGGCTCATGCCAAATATAGGTTAGGACAGGCAGTTCTTTTATTCTCTAATGTTCATGATGGCCCGATAAGCTCAAGTGTATTTGCAAAAGGACGTCGTCGTGGATATGTTGAAGCAAAATTAGATATGCCCAAAAGTGTACCCGCTGGCGCAGAAGACGTTTGTTTTTATGTCACAACACAAAATCAAGAGATAATCCCTAACGTAGTGTTTTCTGAAGGTAAAGAGGGGTTTAAAAATACTCTATGGCAAACAAATGTAGCTGCTCCATTTGAAATAAGGACTTTAGAGCAGGCTAATGATATATATACAGCTAACCTAACAGAATCACGTAATAAACTAGAAAGATCACAAAACATTTTGGAAGCATCCGCTTCGTATGAAAATTCTGCCTGTAAAGTTCCCGCTCATTCTTATCAAGAGCCTACAGCACCTTTTAACAAAAACTTTCTCGCTAACATTGCAGACACCTCTTTAAGCATGTGCATCACGGCTCGCGCTACTGAAATGAGCTTTATAAGTTTGCTTGACGTTGTTAGCGACAAAGCCCAGAAGTCAATTCTGGAATTGTCAAATGATAGATACAAAGATTCTGTAGCGATTGTAAAAGAGCAATCGCAACAAAGCATACAAGGACTAAATGCTTTGAAAGCAGCCTACGATGCACTAATAAAACCCGGAAATACAAAAGAGTGTACAGCTTTTTCAGAATGTTCAATTATCGATGAGCTTAGTTTTGGCGCACCTTTATCATGGTACGCTAAAGCATTTGATAGCTGTTTGCGAGAAACTACCAGCTATATAGAATCTAATCAAAGAACCTATTTGAAAGCACATCTCGCATGGGAGAAAGAGCCTCAAAAAATAAGACAGATCTGTCGTCAAAATTTACAAGCAATAAAATCAATCCCTATATCAATTAATGAATTTATTGAAAATATTAACATTAACCAGAGAAGGATAGACTTTCTAAAGGGGCTTACGCCAGAAACGTCTAAAGTTGCCAAATATGGAGTAGCGACACCTTGTTCAGTTCAACATAAAGCTATATAAGTACAAATTAATGGCATCACGAATAAGATTTCAAGTAGCTATTTTGTTAATACTAGGTCTCACAGCTTGCACAGCGTTAAATGTATATACGTCACCATCAGGTGAACCTGCGGAAACCTGTGACAATCTTGAAGGTATGGTTTTGGCAGATTGTGTTTCGAGAGTTACTGGTACATCATCTGCGATCGACTGGTTTGCTTATAGTTTAACTTGCAGCGAAAATGAAAAACTTAAAGTACAAGAAAAAGGAGGCCGGCTTATAGGGGCCTGTTTTGCTCGTAATCCAGAAAAAATTGAAAATAAGAAAATAATTGCTCCTAAAAAAGCAATAGTTAAAATACCTCAATCGATGCATCCAAACCGCGCTGAGTAAGATAAAATCAAACTTAATATCGAGGTTATAAATGACATTAAGCGACGGAAGACTATCTTGTAGCCAAGTAATATTTGGACTTGGGTAATTACGCTCCGCGAGCTCCAGAAGTTTTTCAGCCGGCTCACATGCAACAACATCGAAACCTCTTTGCGCCAAAGCAAAGGCATCACGCCCTGAGCCACTGCCAATGTCTAAAGCATTTCCAGAAGATACCAATTCTACTGAATCAAGCCATTGATCATGGACCTGCTCAAACGGAACACTGTCGTATTGCTCACTATACGACACAGCGTTTCTGTTGTAGATATCGATGTTTTTTCTATCCATTGTGCGTGCGATCAATTAAATATGTGCATAGTATTTATGCAACATAATCGCTTTCAAGGACTACTTCAACAAACAAACGGATGTAGCTCGCGTCTGGTCTTGGATACTTATAAGCCTTGGCGAAGCCAGAACAAACTCGTAAACAAGAAAATATAGTTAGGTCGATATGGCTTTGGTTTATTGGTAGGCAAAAAAAAGGTCGCCAATTAGACAAAAGCCGGGATTGGCTCTGATCCGCTCCCGATGTCCGCTGCTAAGAGAAAAGCCGACGAAGTTATTGAATCACCATGTAATGGCGATTTTGTGACAGTTTTATGAAAGGGTCCGCTTTTTCCTACTCATGCTTATCTTCGTTGCATCCTTAAAACATTGATTTTACATGAAAAGCTCAGGGATGCGCGTGAGCCAAAAAAGACAAAAGCGAACAAACGGTCCGCTTTTTCCAATGACGGTTTTCTCATCAGTGTTCGTAAATAACTGATATGCTAATGGAAACTGAAACTTATAAAAACGTAGATAAAGTGTTTAGCGGATTGGAGGGTGCGTTAAACACACTTTTAGCTCAATAAATAAGGAGACATGATGTCCAAGAAGGAAATGAAAAAGGAAATGCAGATGCTGCATGACCAGGGAAAGGCAAAGATGGATATATTCAACGAGTTCAAGGATAGAGGGTTAAAGGAAAAAGAACTGGCTCAAATTGTCGCACAATTAAAAAATAGAACTCTCTGCGCTCTACACGAAACAAAGAATAATGTCTTAATTACTCTAATGTTTATACAAACTTTGTTCGTAGCATTTGCCTCTTATCAAATGGCAATACAAAGCAATCTCTCTCCTTATACCTTTGCTGCAATCGGAGCCAGCATTGGCCTACTTTTTATTTATGGCTTTTATCGTTTTAGTGCTTTGGCATATCAAGCATTCATATTGCTAACCATCATTAGATTGCCACGTGAAATAGAACCTCTATTAAAGGGCGATATGGTTGAGCTAATAGCATTCGTTATTTCAATGTGTATGTTTGCTTATGTATGGTATCTAAAATCAAAGTTATACCCAGATTTGGGTTTGTTCGGCGCTAAAAAGTCCAGTGGCGCATACAACTTTTCAAGCTAACCATTCGCTCAAGCAAGGACGCACGCTGATCGCTTGCGCCGCTTAGCTTGGCGTTCAGATAGTCCGCTTTCTTATAAATTTTGACTAAATCCCACATACAAAAACCGGTTAACAAACGACCGCTTTTGTCTAATAGTTAGCATAATGTATTGTGCTGGTTATATCTGCTCCTCTCACAAAGTGAATGATATAACGAAAAGGAAGAGTTCTGGCTCTACTTTACCCATTCTAGAGACTATAATTTTGTAAGCGTTTTATTTCGTTATATGTGTTCTTTGAAAATGATAATGCTCTAGCGGAGTGAAAAATCCTTAGACGGGTTGTATAAACCATGATGACACTGATTTTTCTAATTTTTTTTGCAGCGATGCTCGCGGTATTTTGTGAGAAGAAAAGGCTTGGCTATGGGCTTTTCGGTATCTCTCTGGTGGTCGGGTTATATTGGTTTAATCATCACGCAACCGACACACTTGCCATTTTGTTATGAGGAATCAATGGGGATGAATCGTAACCATATTCATGTGTTAAATATCTTCGGCTTGTTGGGTTTAAGTTTTGTCTTATTAATGGGGTTGGTGTTGCAGGTAGCCCTGAATGAGCTGCCATGCCCGTTATGCTTGCTGCAACGTATTGGGTTTGTCATGGTGATGTTTGGCTTTATGCTGAATGTAAAATACGGCGCTGCGCAACGGCATTATGGTGTGATTCTTTTGGGTGCTTTATTTGGTGCGGCCACGGCACTCCGTCAGATATCCCTGCATGTTATTCCTGGCACGCCTGCATACGGTAGTCCTATCTTTGGCATGCACTACTACACTTGGGCCTTTATCTTATTTGGCGCAACCATTCTCGCTGTCTCTATATTGCTTATGTTGTGGAAAGAAGAATGGCAGACACAAACGTTTGAAATGACGCGCTTTGGTCATTGGGCATGCGTGCTCGCACTCATTTCGGTCGGGCTAAATTTGCTGTCTACTTTTGTGGAGTGTGGACCATTCGAATGCCCGGCTGACCCCACAAGCTACTGGTTGTTCAATTAGCCGCAAAGCTCGACCGTTTAGCCCCTTTTGGGCGGGATCTACCTGTAAAAATTGACGGCAGAAAGCAGCCCTCGTTCAGATAATATTATCCAATATTCTTTATTTAAAAGGCACAGGCATGGCTGTATATCAGTCTTGCTTGCGGCTTGAGTGCATGTACTTTTTTACCCTCAAGCATGACACCAAAATAATTTATTTTGCTGGCCGATTGAAACCAATTCCAACTCTGCAACGTTTCACATGCATGACATTGTGAATAGGTACGCCAGAGTCTATGAACAACTACTTACCTTACTAAAATGGATTAAAAATGATCAATATGTTTCGTAGCGTTTCATTCTTAGTGTTTATCACCGCAATGACGGGGTGCAGTGTGTTCGGAAATAGCGGTGTTGAAATCGCGCCGTATACGGTTTTGCAAAAAGAAGAGCCATATGAGTTAAGGCATTATGAGCGGTTAGTGTTGGTCACAACGCCGTATGAAGATATTGAAGAGCAGCGTAATCCTTTTATGAGACTTTTCGATTATATTTCGGGTGCGAATGACGGTACCCAAGAAATTGCGATGACCGCTCCGGTATTTATGGATAGACAGGGCAACACGAGTGAGACAATGTCTTTTGTATTGCCTGAGAGCTTTTCTTTGGAGAGTGCTCCCGAGCCAGAAAACTCCGCGGTGAAACTTGAAGAGCTCAAGAACTATACGGTGGCCACGGTCACGTTTAATGGTTTACTGGGTACGGAAAATATTGAAGAACACAATGAGTTGT
>Ga0209495_1002101_pt1 | contig 13380 bp, 13 predicted proteins | sample EN1Hudsemesocosm_FD_184629 | JGI IMG/M metagenome (GOLD analysis project Ga0209495, IMG submission 184629) | Methane-oxidizing microbial communities from mesocosms in the Hudson Canyon - EN1E Hudson Canyon (SPAdes) (version 2) | ecosystem: Environmental > Aquatic > Marine > Cold seeps | place... | reverse complement strand
GTGTCGCTGTTTGACGAATTTGATCAGAATATTTTGATTTAAATAGCTTTGTTGTATGCCAGTTTACGGTTGAGTGAGAGCTACAAGCAAAACAGGCCACCTTATAAACCTCGTGGGCAATGCCCTTGCCGGGGGTCTTGTCAGAATAGGTAACAACACCATCGTCATGACGGAATTTGAATATTTTGCCGAGCGACGGTCTTTTCTGAGAAATAATAACTTTGGCATCGCTATTTTTAACATTGGTGTACTCTATGCGCCCGTCGGCATGAACTATCTTTTTAATGCCTGTAGAAGAGAACGCCAATGCAGGCGCCAGAAGGAATGAGGCGCCTAAAATAGCAATTAACAACTTCCTCATATTGATCGACATCCTACTGATCATCTAAGCTTTCCCATTTTATTAGCTTAAAGAGAGTGAAAATTTAAATGTGCCTGACATTTATAATAGCAAAAAGGTTCATCAATATTATGATTTTTGACCGGGTAATGCTACGAACTGGTCATATTTTAACCTCAGCCTTTGAAAACCCTTTAGACTTTCTGGCACGCTTAGCTGCTCTAGAGCCTAAAACTCGCGGCACTTTTTTAAGATAGCTGACACGTTTTGGAGTCTTCGCCCCAAAAGCAAACACCGAGTGTGAGTGACGCCGGCAAAGCGCGCGAACATAACTGACTGAAAGAAGAAAACTAGTCAGATATGTATTAAATTGTGTTCGGGCTGAATAATTATTCCACTTTAGGACGTCGATCATTGTTAATAAACTTAGCTACAAACACTGCTCCTTCATAACGCTCAAAAGAGTCTCGCATCATCCGGCTTAGCACCGCCATCACTTCATCATACTCACCAAATATTTGAGAGCTGATTCGGTTGGATATCACCTCAATATTTGGCTCCTGCTTCAATAGCTCAATGAATGCCAAAATAGATTCTTTATAGTTATCCTTGAGTGGATAAAAACTTAATTCAACTGAGAGTTTCATGATTAACGCCTGTTTAAGCTTGCTATATATTTACACTATAGGTTATCAAAAAACTTTTAAGATATTTATCAAAGTATAGGAAGGATAAAAACCCTTTCTCAAAGAACTCAGCATTATGGTCTAGTCGTACAGCTGGATATTCCCATGAATTTTCGCCTATAAGTTGCTCGTTCAACTTCTTTATTTTCACGTATCGGCTTGTTTTTCGCTTTGCATCAGTTCCTAATAAATACTCACTTTCTGACAATGTCCATAAAGGGCTAATCAGGTGACAATATACATCGAGTGTCTTTCCCATAATCAAACCTGCGTAAATTGAATAAAAAGCGATATGGGAATAAAGGGTGGGTGCGGTTATATATAAGTAATAGTTATCAACAGAAACTGTTAATTCAATGATACTATGACAATTTATGGTTCTTCCTATACAGGTTCTGATCAATATGTCTATATTTGCAGATAAGACCAACCAAGCTATCAATACGAAGGAGGATTGAAAATGTCCATGAGCCTTTTCTTACTTTTACCTTTAGATGCGCCACTGAAAACAGAGTATTTAAACGAAGCCGCTAAAAAACTAGATATACCTATAATATTCAATAGTGATATTGATCTTGGCACTCATTCTGGCTTTTTACCCGCCACAGTAAATAGTGTAAAAGATGGAGTTGAAATTCTTAAACTTTCTTTTACAGAAGTTTCTTTCATATTGCCGCCCAACAAAGATATTAACCCAAAGGATACATTGGTAATACAGTTTCGATTGGGTGGGAATTCTAACGAGACAGTTATTGCGTTGTATACAGCGCTACTGTATTTGTCTAGTGGCAATGGGATTGTCTTTGATTCAAAGAGTAATCAATATTTTAATACTGAACAATTACAGCAGAATATAGACGCAATACTAAAATAAGCCTAGGAACCTATCCGAGAATAGCGGCCGTCACGAAGTTACTACTTATCTTATTCCAGTAATGCTCTATTGAGTGGCTGGTATGGCCTCTCTTTTGTTTGCGAGATATCTATTAATTATCGCCCTGCAATGAGGAGTGATTTTTGAAGCTAATTATGCAAAGTGAGTTCGATAATCTACGACTAAATGATAATCATGAATATGATATTGATACCTGTGGGAACAAGCAGGTGATTAAAATATACTGCAATGATCTTCTCATTGCTAAAAAAATAACCCAAAAGAAATCGGTTCGGTATTTTGGAGCAAAAGGTTATGAGGCATTTCTAACCTCCCAAGATTAATCTTGATGAACAATGGGGCGACTCTCTAAAAGTATCGGATCTTTTTCCGGTGTGGGCATAGTTTATATTCGCGGTTTACATGGCTAGAGATGAAAAATAAATGTAACCTATTGATTTAATAAAGCGACACTATGACAGCTGATGCCTGTTTCTATATTTATAAAAAATAACTCATCTGACTTGTCATTCTGCAAGTGTTCGGATATGATTCTTCGTATCAGTGGGGCCGTAGCTCAGTTAGGAGAGCGTTCATTTATTTATAAATGAGAGGTCGGACGTGCAAATCATCCCGGCTCCACCACTTCCTGTAATCACATCTTCTCGTTTATACTCCAACTTAATTGGCTTTTAGCCATTATTCTCTGGATGATAAAATTCAGCTAAAACACTGCTATAATCTTCCTTTTACGATTTAAAGAAATTAATTAAACGTCGCAGGATAAGCAAAAAAACTGAAGTGAATTATGTTTATTCCAAAATGCATAATTATTGCGCTACCTAGGCTTTTATTTTTTAGGTAAATCCCCCCGTAGAGTATTCCAGCTATAAAAATTAGAAATAGTCTTTTATCTGCATCTACCCCGGTATGGAAGTGCGCTAGCATAAATATTACTGCTGTAATAAAAACAGCGAGCCATCCATTAAGAGCTCCTTTACTAAATTTGAAAAGCCAATCTTGGATTATCAATCGAAAAAATACCTCTTCAGCCAGGCATGTTACTGATAGGTTGAAGAAAATAAATGCGAGCGTGAATGCGCCAAGCTTTGGATCAGGTTTTGCGTCAAATAGTATGCTTACTGTAAAGAAGATTGTTATGGCTGTAAGAATTAAATAAAGTTCTTTGATGGAAGTTTTCCATTTTACAGTGCTTCTCATTGCCAATATGATCGCTATAGCTGCAAGGGCTTTATCTAGATTGGCATTTAATTTATAAGGTTGCTCTGATAAGCCAAAAGAAGGGCTTAAAAAAATTATTTCATTTTTAAAGCCTGGTATTAAATGAAGTGAGAAGGCGAGGGATAAGGCTATTAAGATAAATAATGAGGTTTTTCTTATGAAATTTATTTTATGGGAAAGCATAAAAGAAGAAAAATACAGAGCTGCAACGTAAGGCATTGCAGGTAACTTAAGAAGCTCAAATATTGCCGATGATAGTAGTAAGGTAAATAAAAGAAAAAGGCTTACTTTGATGTTGTCTGGGTGCTTCTGGGTAACTAGGCTGATTGCTAATCCTGCATATATAGAGAAACAAATTAGTGTTCCATTTGAAATTGAAGTATCCAATCAATTACATCCTATAATTAAATTACTTTAAAAGTATGCTCGGTGTTTATTATGAAAGAGCTTTACCACTTTGTCCTTGATAATATTTTCAATAAATTTATTGAGGATGATTCGGAATTTGTGAAAGTGATTGATAACTATTCTGGGGATGTCCATATAGCAAGTGATACCTTAATCTTTACATTGCCTGCCTTGTTTAAGCTTGCTTGTGTATTATATCAAAAGCATACAGATGTAGAGATTGTTGCTGAGGATACAGACTATTTAAGTTTTCGTAAGGCCTTATATAACAACCCAACCAATACGATTTTAAAAGAGCGAAAGGGGATTGTTGAAGTAGAACTTAGTAATGATGATCATAACCTAAGCACCTATAAGCTTTCTCGACTATAGGAAATATAAAGAATAGATTTATCAAAAGCATGCTGAAATGCAACAATTTAATTTTCCTGCCCTGAAATAATGTATAATTGTTTACTTTATTGTTAACAGCGAAGCCTATAGTGTTTGGTTTGACTAAACATAGCCATTAAAAAGGTATTTAATATTATGTTTTCACAGTTACAGCAGCCTCCAGCAGACCCTATTTTGGGTTTGTCCATTAAATTTAAAGCCGATAGTAACCCTAATAAAATTGACCTGGGGCCTGGTGTTTATAAAGATGAAGCAGGTCTTACACCGATTTTATCTTGCGTAAAAGCTGCTGAAAAATTTCGTGTTGAAAACGAAACTAGTAAAATTTATTTAGGCTCCGCTGGTTCCGCGTCATTTAATGAAAAAATAACCACATTGGTTCTAGGTGATCATAAGGTTGTTAGTGAAAATCGTGTTCGCACAATCTCTACTCCTGGTGGTACGGGCGCTTTGCGCATAGCGGGTGAATTTATTAATAGGTGTAAGCCGGGTGCGACAATCTGGGTTAGTAATCCTACTTGGGCAAATCATCAAGGCGTATTTAAAGCGGCTGGCTTGAATGTAAAAACCTACCCTTACTATGACTATGAAAATAAATGTTTAGATTTTGCGGGAATGCTTGAAGCATTAAAGCAAATACCCAAAGGCGATGCACTGTTGTTGCATGCTTGCTGTCATAACCCTAGCGGTATGGATTTAAACAAAGAGCAATGGCAACAAGTTGCTGAGCTAGCAAACGAAATTGGTTTTACGCCCGTTGTAGATATTGCCTATCAGGGGTTTGGTCAAGGTCTGGATGTTGATGCTTATGGCCTTAGGTTAATGGCAGACAAAGTTGAAGAGATGATTATTTGTAGTTCATGCTCGAAGAACTTTGGTTTATATCGTGATCGCATCGGTGCTTGCTCTGTTATTGGGAGAAATGCAGCCTCTGCTGATATCATGAACTCGGTTATGCTTACGGTGGTTCGGGTTAATTATTCTATGCCTCCCGCTCATGGGGCGGCTATTGTAGAAACCATTTTAAGCTCAGAAGAACTTACAACTCAGTGGCATGAAGAACTAACAGGGATGCGTGAGCGCATTAGCGATATGCGTCAATTGCTGGTTGAAAAACTGGCTGCAAATGGTGTGACGCGTGACTTTAACTTTATTACTACTCAAAATGGGATGTTCTCATTTTTAGGAATAGATAAAGACCAGATACAGCGCTTACAAGATGAGTTTGGTATTTATGTGGTTGGTTCTAGTCGAATAAATGTTGCTGGCATATCGCCAAATAATATTGATTACTTAAGTCAATCAATTGCTAAGGTGCTTTAATAGTTTTATTAGTCGCCATTTTTAAGTAATAAAAAAGCCCGCAATAATCATAATTATTGCGGGTTTTCTATTTTTATCTATACGATTTTTTCGGCTGTAACGATTACACCATCTGTATCGGCGTAGAGATAGTCACCGTTATTAAAGTTAACCCCTCCAAAAGATAGAGATGTATTTCTTTCACCTGAGGTCACAGGGATATATTTTCGTGAGCATGTGCCAAGCGCAAATAAAGCAACAGGAATATCTTTTATTTGAAATGTATCTCTGATGTAACCATTAATGATGATGCCCGCGTAGCTGTTCTGGTGAGCAAATTTCATTAAGTTTTCACCCACTACGGCATAATAGGCTTCATCTACATCAACAACGACTATTTTCCCTGTGCCATCCTCGTCTCTTAGTAGCGTAATTAGATCTGAGTTGTTTTTATCTAATTTTATCGTGACTATTTGACCTTCGCATCGATCTGCACCGCCATAGTTTTTGTATCCAGTCCCAAGCACAAATACCTTGTCACTGTGCTCATCACAGATGTCTGCTGTAAAAAATGCCATAAATGCTTCCTGTTTCCTAGTTTGAGCCAATATTCTAGCACCATGAGGTCGTTTTTTTGCATAAAGTTTTGCTATCATTACCGTTTTAATAAATCAGGCGTGCAGGCAGAAAAATATATGAAGGTAATTACAGGTGTAGTTGGCAATGATATCCACGTTGTCGCTAATCGACTAATTGATCTTTCTCTGCAGGCCAGAGGCTTTGAAGTGTTTAATTTGGGCGTAAATACTTACTTAGAAGAGTTCTTTGATGCTGCAGTAGAAACAGGTGCAGAAGTTCTTCTGATTTCTTCCCTGAATGGTGAAGCCGAGGGGTGGGGGCGAGAAGTTAAATCGCTTAAAGCAAAATACAAAACCTTAGATGACCTCATTATGATGATTGGTGGCAATTTGGTGGTGGGTACCGGTAATGCTGAAGATATTGTGCCCCGATATAAAAACTATGGGTTTGATTTAGTTTGCCACCAGATTGATTTAAATACAGGGCTTGATTCACTAGAAGTCTTTATTAAAGATAGAAAGATACAAAAGAGAAACAAATAATGAGTTTGCTTCAAGAAGAACGAAAGATCATTCTTAGCAATGAGTATGTTGATGCCTTCGACTTTGCAGAGGTCGCTGAGTTTGTTAAAAACGCCAGTAAAGATCTTTTTATATCGCATCATTTTAAAACAAAAAATAAGATGCTTGTTCAGCCTAGGGGTGGCTTTCCTACTTATAAAAAGCAATTTGCTCTTAATGAATTTTTTGTTGAGGCAAATGTAGATGTGCTGCCCTTAACAATTGATTCAAACACCCGTCTTAATGATTACGCCACAGCAAAGAAAATGCTCCGCTTAAGCGAAGAAAATGATGTGGATATGCTCAATGGTTACCCTCTTGTTAACCATGGGTATAGAACAACTCGTAAGATGATTACTCACTTCAATAAACCAGTAAGTTTAAGGCATGGTACACCAGATGCCCGATTGCTTATTGAAACAGCGATTGCTTCAGGTATTTTTGAAATTGAAGGCGGGCCAATAACCTATCTATTGCCTTATTCCAAGAACTTTCCTTTAGACAAGGCCTTTTTGTATTGGAAGTATGTTGAGCGAGTGTGTGCCAATTATTCAGAGCTTAATGAACCTATCAACAGAGAGTCATTTGGCCCGCTTACCGCAACCTTAGTGCCTCCGTGTATTACTATTGTTATTCAGTTACTTGAAATGATGCTGTCACTGGAAGAGGGTGTTAAGTCATTCTCTGTTTCATTTTCACAAACAGGCTCAATGAATCAAGATATTGTCATGGGAGCCGTGATCAAGAAACTGGCAAAGCATTATGCTGCGGAGATTGACTGTTCTGATGCCTCTATAAACCTGGTGTATCACCAGTGGATGGGCGCTTTCCCAATGAATAAAGATTATGCTGAGCAGCTAATCAACATGTCTACAGTGATTGCTGCAATGGTGGGGGCAGACAAAATAATCACTAAAACTCGAGAAGAAGCGTCTGGCATCCCCACTAAAGAAGCTAATGCAAAAACGGTAGCCAATACACAGTACACCTTGGGTATTTTGAATGGCTTGCCTAATGTTGTGGATGAGCAGGAAGAGGAAATTCTAACACTTGAAGTTAAGGCCATTATGGAAGCTGTATTTAATGATTCAGCAGATACTTTATGGCGTAAGGTCTTTAACTCGATTAAAAACGGGATTATTGATGTACCTTTTTCTCCACATATCATTAACCATAATCAAATGATTACTGTCAGAGATGCTAAGAAGAATATCAGGATCATAAAAAGAGCCAATGTACCTATTCCTGATCGTTGTTATGAGTATGAAAAAGCACAATGTGATTTAGCCAAAGACACCACAAGTATCGTTAATGATATTGTTCACGATATAGGAATAATGCAATGAGCCAAAAGAAAGAAAAGTTATTAATTGATGTTGGCAGCACCTATTTCAAAGTCAGCACGGCTGAGCATATTGAGCAGCATTTTAGAGATTTTAATAAAGACATTTTTGATGACCTTAATCATAAATGCGGTGACATAATTAGTCGATACGCTAAAGATGATGTTAACATTTGCTCATCAGCCAATGGTGGCTTAAGTGCGCTTATTATCGGTGTTACTCATACCTTTTCATTAAAGTATGCTACCAATATTGCATTTAATTCAGGCATAAACATCATAGACACGATTCTCTATCAAAACATAGAAGAGTATTCTCTACCTAGTGATCTTGTTGATGTGGTTATTGTTGTAGGAGGCATAGATTCCCATGCCAATATTTTCTCTGAAGACTTGTACAACTATTTGGCTCAGCTGAACTATTCAAATATTGTTTTTGTTGGCAGTGAGCAAGATGCTTCGGTTATTGAAGAAAACATCAATAATGTTGTGGTACTACCCAATATTATTGATGATAGGCTGCACATTGTAGAGGAACATTTAAAAGAATATTTGACCAATCTTTACCAGCAAGATATTGAAGGTAAAGAAGATATTAAGCATTTATATGATATAACGGCAAATCAAATCTATTCTACGCCCTACATAGTTAATAAAGCGCTGCCATTAATTGATGCGAGATTTTCTGTTGTTAATCCTTTTATCCTTCTTGATATTGGTGGGGCAACTACGGATATTCACTACTCGAAAGATTTGGTGGATGACAATATAGTGACTGAAAATGAGTACGACAGACTCGTATTCAAAAAATTAGGCGTGTATAAGTCAAAACAGTCTCTAATTTTTGCAGCAAAGAATAATGAGTTTGTTTATGAGCTGCTCACGCACCTTAAGGTGACAGAGAATATTTTTGTTGAGCAGAGTGAAAAGGCAACAAAAGTATTAATGCAGCTCGCCATCTTTTTGGTGCTTTGTAAGATGTCACATTACAAAAAATCCTATATTAATCTAAAGTTACTGGCTATTAATTCTATTGTTTTAACGGGCGGAATTACCAAAGTATTATCCGTTGAAGATATAGAAGATATAATTTCGTTTTTCTATAAAAAAATCCTTACCTCAGAGCATAACCCTACGATTATTCTAGATAGTAACTATGATATTTGGACGCTTGGTGCACAAGGAAAAGAATTATGTCAATAAACTGTATAAGAACACTTCTCGAAGAAGCTGTGTTAACTCACAGCGATAAAAAAGCCCTAGTTTTTAATGAGAAAAATGTAAATTATGCCGAGTTATTTGCCAAAGTAAATCAAGTGGCCTTTTATTTAAATGAGCTAGGGCTTCCAAAAAATACACGAGTAGGCATCTATTCCAATAAAGGCATTGAGCAAGTTATTGCTGTGCTTGCTATTCTGTCTACAGACTACATATTGGTACCTCTGACAAAACAATTAAAGCCAGAGCAAGTTGAGTACATTATTAACGACTGTGACATCAAGTGCATTATCACAGACAAACTTAAACTTGAAAGTATTGAAGAAATTAACTTTGAAGGACACGTTATCTCTTACGAAACAACCAGTAAGGATGTTGCGTCATTTGAAGAGATTTATAAATATTATAATAAACAGTATGTTTGTGATGTTAACGGTCATGACAATGCGGTGATTACTTACTCTTTTGGCATGACGGGAACGCCTAAGGGTATTGTAATTTCACATCGAAACTTGATTGATTCTGCGCGAGTTGTTTCTCAATATTTAAAATTAGAGCAAGATGATGTTATCTCTGGCTTACTTATTTTTAATCTTGACTATGGTTTGAATCAAATATTTTGCTCGCTTTATAAAAAAGCAACGCTGGCTTTACACAGGCTTATTTTACCTGAAGACTTTTTCAACCACTTGATCAACGATAAAGTCACCGTTTTACCTCTGATGCCAATCAACATATCACAGATTTTTGAAGATGATATGCATCGAATTCCAAGTGCGGAGCTTTTTAATCACCTTAAAACTATTACCTCTTCAGGTGGTAATGTTACTGAAAAGATGATCGGTGATTGTAAAAAAACATTCCAGCAGGCTGATTTTTACTCTATGCACGGGCTTACGGAGGCATTCAGATCAACTTATCTAGACCCTTCTCAAGTACAAATAAGGTCGGACTCTATAGGTAAGGCCATTCCTGATGTTGAACTCTATGTACTCAACGAAGAAGGTAAAGAGTGCGGGGTTCGTGAAGTTGGTGAGCTGATCCACCGTGGTGGTTATATATACCGGGGCTTCTGGAATGCACCTGAGCAAAATGAACTACGGTTTAAGTCGGTACAGATTTTAAAGGATGTAATCAATCTGGAAGGACAGTTAACCGATGAAATGGTTGTCGCATCAGGTGACTATGTTTATAAAGATGAAGAGGGTTATTTCTACTTTGTCTCTAGGCATGATGACATGATAAAAACCAGAGGCTTTAGGGTTTCTCCTTATGAAATAAAGTCAGTGGTATCAAAAAATATCCCACAAATTGATCAGTGTGCTGTCTTCGGTATAGATAACGAACTTATCGAAGAAGAAATAGTGATGGTATATTCGGCACCTAACGAGATCACTGAAGAAGAGATACTCTTTGAGCTTAAAAAACATTTAGCCTCTTACATGATACCGAGCAGGGTTATTTATAAAAGATCGCTGCCACTTGTGCAGAATGATAAAAATCAGATTAATATAGCTGAGCTGAAGCGGGAGCTCAGTTCATAGTAAAATTCAAATATTGTCGTTCCGGCCAAGAGTACGCCGGAATGATGATTGTTTATTTCTGTCATTTTTCGATCCGTCCCCTTATCACCACTTAATGCTCTTCTGCATGCCAATATAATATTACTGTTAATTTTTTGAGCTGGTTATTTTGTCGACAATATGTTTGTTATTTGTTGACGCTTAATGTTTAATTGTCTATATTGTCGACAACATAATCAAAAGTAATACTGCTTTAGGTGCGCATATGACCAAAATTGAGACGCTTATATCTGAGCAAGTGGTTACATCTGCAGATAAAACCTTTATTCAATTAAGAAAAGATATCGTTGAAGGTCAAATTAAGTCGGGTTCTAAGCTTAGTGAAACAGAATTGTCGACAAAGTATTCTGTTGGTCGTTCTGTTATTCGTGAAGCCATTAACCGTTTAGTGTCGTGTCATATTGTTGAACGTAAAGCCAATGTGGGCGCTAGGGTAGTCGCTTTAACTCCAGAGGGTTTGATCAACCTGTATCAAATTCGTGAGTCTTTAGAGGGTATGGCAGCGAGGCTGGCTGCAAAAAACATGACTGATCAGGAAGTTTCAGACTTAAATGCTTTATTAAATGCTCATTTTCAAGAAGTAAAAGGTGGTGAGTCTTATTACCAGGAAGCGGGTGATGTTGATTTCCATTACCGGATTATCCTCGGCAGCAAGAATAATCATCTTATTTCACTGTTATTTGATGGTATTTACCACTTGGTTCGTATGTATCGCGTGCAACTGGGTATGGCGGGGCCAAGGGTAACTACTGCATTTGATGAGCACAAACATATTGTTCAGGCTATTTCTAATCGAGATGAAGAGTTGGCAGAAATGTTAATGCGTCGGCACATTTTGTATTCGAGAAATAATATTGAGCAAAAATTATCTAATCCTATTTAAAGAAAACAATTGATAGAGAGGCAAGCGATGAGTGCAGGTAAAAAATTTCGTCAGGCTTTAGCTGATAATAAACCCTTACAAATTGTAGGTACGATTAACGCTTACTCAGCCATGATGGCAAAACAAGTTGGTCATAACGCCATTTATTTATCCGGTGGTGGAGTGGCGAATGCTTCTTATGGTCTACCTGATTTGGGGATGACCTCACTTAATGATGTGCTCGTTGATGTGCAGCGTATAACTTCGGCTTGTGATTTACCGCTACTGGTTGATATAGATACCGGCTGGGGCGGAGCGTTTAATATTGCTAAAACCATTCGTGATATGGAAAAAGCAGGTGCAGCAGCCGTTCATATGGAGGACCAGGTGGCACAAAAGCGTTGTGGTCATCGTCCTAATAAAGAAATTGTCTCAACTGAAGAAATGGTAGATCGTATCAAAGCAGCTGTTGATGCTCGCATAGATCCTGATTTTTTCATCATGGCGCGAACAGATTCGTTTGCACAAGAAGGTTTGGAGGCCGCTATTGTTCGTGCTAAAGCCTATGTGGCTGCAGGTGCTGATGGTATTTTTGCTGAAGCGGTACAAACAGAAGAGCATTACCGAGCGTTTTCTGAAGCCTTGGATGTACCCATTTTGGCTAACATTACAGAGTTTGGTCAAACTGAACTTTGGAATAAAGAGCAGTTAGGCGAGTGGGGGGCTGCCATGGTGCTTTACCCCTTGAGTGCTTTCAGAGCAATGAATAAAGCAGCAGAAAATGTATATCAATCTATCCTTGAACAAGGAGACCAGAAAGAAGTGGTTGATACTATGCAAACACGCATGGATTTATACGATTATCTGGGTTATCACGATTATGAGCAGAAATTAGACAAACTGTTTAGTGAAGGTAAAAACAAGTAATTAAAAATCAGTATCGATCACTAAGTAGTTAATTCTAAGTTAAAAGACATGAGGGATATAAAATGACAGCTAAAAAACTAAGTGGTGCAGGGCTTCGAGGTCAGAGTGCTGGTGAGACAAAACTTTGTACCGTGGGTAAATCGGGGTCTGGTTTAACTTATTGTGGTTATGACGTTTCTGATTTAGCCGATAACGCAACGTTTGAAGAAGTGGCTTATCTTTTATTTAATGGTGAGTTACCTACAGCTAATCAGTTAGCTAGTTATAAAGCTGAATTAAAATCAATGCGCGACTTGCCACAAGCGCTAAAGGAAGTTTTACAACATATTCCTGCTGATGCTCACCCAATGGACGTGATGCGTACCGGTTGTTCATTTCTTGGTAACTTAGAGCCTGAAGTCGATTTCTCTGAACAAAACAAAGCCGCTAACCGTTTGTTGGCCGCATTTCCTGCCATTATGTGCTACTGGTACAAATATAGCCATGACGGTGTAGAAATTGACTGTAATACAGACGAAGAATCAATAGGCGGGCACTTCTTAAAGCTACTTCGTGGAGAAACACCTTCAGAGCAACATCGTCGTGTTATGGATGTATCTCTAATTCTTTACGCAGAGCATGAGTTTAATGCGTCGACGTTCACAGCACGTGTTTGTGCATCGACTTTGTCTGATATGTATTCATGTGTAACTGCTGCTATTGGCTCCCTTCGCGGGCCTTTACATGGCGGGGCTAATGAAGCGGCTATGGATATGATTCAAAAGTTTAAATCGCCTGCTGATGCAAAAGAACAAATGGCGGGCATGTTGGCACGTAAAGAAAAAATTATGGGTTTTGGTCACGCTATTTATAGTGAGTCTGATCCACGTAATGTAATTATAAAAGCATGGTCAGAAAAGCTAGCGAAAGAGAATGGTGATACGTCTTTATATGACATATCGGTTGCTTGTGAAGAATTTATGTGGGACACCAAAAAGCTATTTTGTAATGCAGATTTTTTCCATGCATCGGCTTATTACTTCATGGGCATTCCTACTAAGTTATTCACGCCTATTTTTGTTTGT
>Ga0209495_1002100_pt1 | contig 13381 bp, 3 predicted proteins | sample EN1Hudsemesocosm_FD_184629 | JGI IMG/M metagenome (GOLD analysis project Ga0209495, IMG submission 184629) | Methane-oxidizing microbial communities from mesocosms in the Hudson Canyon - EN1E Hudson Canyon (SPAdes) (version 2) | ecosystem: Environmental > Aquatic > Marine > Cold seeps | place... | reverse complement strand
ATATTAGTTGGCACAGCATTAACCGGTGAAACAGAACGGTTACACCAACGTGTAAATCAATTTTTTGAACGATTAGAAACTCAATTTAGACAGATCTTGCGTGAGAGAGAATTAACATTAACAGAAGCCGGTGGACGACCAGTTAATGAAACCGCCAACTTATTAGTGGTTGTGATAGAAGGACATATGCAACAGTTTGTTCGCAGTAGCTTTAAACAGTCACCCTTGTCTGGCTGGGACAAACAATGGCCATTATTAGCTACGATACTGGCTGCTTATTCATGATTAATGTCGTGTTAGTTGGCAATAATGTAGAAACAGAAAAGCAACAACTTTCTAGGCACATAGATATAAAGGTGGCGGTTATTGCACCCTCAACATTAGAAGATACCGTTGCCCAAGCAGAACCATTTCAAGCAGATATTTTTATTTTGAAACACGCTGAAGAAGATATTGATGCTGCCATGCTCTGTCATTTTTTAAGCAAACGTTACCCTGATGCACAAAGTTTATTTGTCATTGATGAAATACCCACATTTGAAATGCTACAAAACACAGGGTTTAAAGCACGTGGGTACATCACAAAAGAACAACAAAATAAATTAGTCGACGCTGTCAGAGTGGTACATGATGGCGAAGCCTGGTTACCCAGAACATTAGTCGCCGAAATGTTAAATCGTTTTTCATCATATAGCAGTGATATAGCTTAAAAAGAAAACCTAATTTATTAGCACCGAAAAACCTCAAAGAGCGACATTAAAATATCGCTATTTATGCCTCTGATTTGCTTTTTTGCATAAAATATGTGTTGTTTATTTATTTTTTTAAAAATTAAAATGACCTTATTTTGCTAAATTGGTAGAAAACAAGCATATGTTGAAAGCATTGATATACCTTGCTTTCTAAGTGGTTTTTCCTCTATTAGTTTAAACTTAAAAGCAAGGGCTAAGTTTTTATTTTCATTTAAAACAGTGACCTAGTACCAAAGTACAATACTCATTTTCAAATAAAAGGCAGATGATAGCGGTAAGTTGGAATGGAATCTCTTTATTTATTCACTAAATTGAGGTGCTCTATCATGGCTACAGAAATCGGTATTATCAAAACACTCATCGGAACAGCAGTTGCAACAGCTGCTGACGGATCGCAACGTAACTTACAAGCAGGCGACCGTGTCTTTCAAGATGAAATTATCACAACCGGTGCTGCTGGCGCAGTAGAAGTTGAATTCACTGATGGCAGTGTTATGACCTTAGGGCGTAGCTCACAAACTGTATTAGATACCGAAACCTTTAATCCATTAGATGTAGCCGAAGCTCCTGCTGATGCAGAAAGTGAAGTTGATGCATTACAACAAGCCTTATTAGAAGGTGCTGATCCGACTCAAATTGGTGAAGCAACGGCTGCAGGTGCTGGCGCAGGCGGAAGCGGAAATGAAGGTAGTGATTTTGTAACCGTAGATTATTTAGCCCCTTCCGTTATCCCTGAATCAGGTTTCGATACCACAGGCATCTCCTTTGAGTTTGATGAAATTGAAGAGGAATTACCTGCACCGATAGGTGATGTTCCTACTTTATCCATTAATGATGTCACCGTTTTTGAACCTTCGGGTAACGGAGAATATAGTGGTGAAGATGGAGGCTCACCTGGCCAGTCAAATGGCTCGGGCGGTGGTGGTATTTTTGTTACCGGTCATGATTCAGATGAACATTCAAATATCGATTATATGAGTTCTGGACTTGATTATTTATTATTTGGTCAGGCTGTAACAGTCGGTGAGCGAGCAGGAAAAACCGTTGCGGTTATTGGGGACGGTAGCAGCGCGGGATTTGTATCAGGATTGACGACAGATGGCTGGACAGTTACCTATTACATAGATGGTGATCCAAATATCACCGATGCATTTAATGCTGATGCTGTCCTAGTGGAAAGTGGCAATGATTCGTCATTAAATACACAATTAATCGCATTAACAGATGATTTTACTGATTACATCAATAACGGTGGCGCACTTTATATCAATACGGATGAAGGTGGTGGACAGTCATGGTATGACTTTGTGCCATCATTTGGTGACACCATCAATACGAGTTTGGGTGGAACAGGGGTTTATGCGGTAACAGGCGCTGGTTCAGCAATTGGTTTAACTGAGCCTATCGTTGATGCCGACCCTACGCATAGTTATTTCACCGGTGTCGATACCAGTTTATTTACCATATTTGAAGTTGCAGATAGTGACTCTGTATTTGGTCAAGATAATGGTGCGGCAGTCGCATTTGGCTCAAATAATATAATAATTGGTGATGGTGGTTTTCAGACAGGCGAAAGTACGTTTGCTGAATTCACCGTCAGTTTAAGCTCAGCATCCGATGTAGATGTATTAGTTGATTTTGTTACTGCTGATGGCACTGCTATTTTTGGTGGTTCAGGCGTAGCAGAAAATGATTATGGAGCCACATCGGGTACCGTAACCATTCCTGCAGGCTCTTTAAGTGCAACTATTCAAGTTGAAATTTTTGGTGACAATGTTACCGAGATAACAGAGCAATATTTTGTAACATTAAGCGCACCAGTCAATGCGACTATTGCCGATGGTACGGGTATTGGTACTATCCTCGATAACGATCTGGTTGAATTCTCAATAGAGGCTTTATCAGGTTCAGAAGGTGGTCAACAATCATTTGTAGATGAAGGGGATATTGCTAGTTATACCATTAGTTATGACGGCACCTTAGCCGATGGAGTGCAAGCTGCTGTTACCTTTGATACTGCAAGTGGCACGACCGTTAATTTTGATGCCATAGAAGGTGTCGACTTTGATGAAAGTACTGGAACTTTAGTCTTTACAGGTGGCTCAGGTGTCACCAGTGTTGTTGTGTTTGTCCAAACTACAGGCGATAGTTTTGTTGAAAATGACGAGAATTATTCAATTAACCTCATTTCATCGAGTGCAAATTCGACCATCGATCCATTAGCCGACCATGTAGATACAACGATCCTTGATGATGATCCTGTTACTTTTGATATATCGGTAGCATCAGAAACGGACGAAGCCGGCACGCAAGTGGCGGGCATTAGTGAAGAAAATGATGCGGATGATACCGGTACGTTTACCGTTAGTAGAGGTGGAGGCACATTACCTGCAGGTAATGAAGCCAGTGTGACGATTACTGTGACAGGCAGTGCCGAAGATGCTGACTTTGAAGGTATGAGCGGCAGTGATTATGCTGATATTGTGGCGGCGATCCAAGCGGCAGCAGCGGCAGCGAACTTAGCTGTGACGGGCGTGACGGGTAGTAGCTTAACCGTGACCTGGGATTCTACCGATGGCAGCAGCTTTAATGTTGACTTAACGGCCTTTGATGATGACCTAACGGATTCCCCTGAAGGCTTGACCTTAACCTTAAGTGCACCAAGTGTGACTACAGGGCCAACACCAACTATAACTAACACAGCTGCGACCTTGAATATTACCGATGTTGATCAAGCGATCACGATTACGATTGCCGATACCCAAACAACAATTACTGAAGAAGGTGGCGAAACAGACACCTTTACCATTAGTTTAAGTGAAGCGATGAACAGTGGTAATACGGTAACCGTGGATGTGGACTTTGCCACAGGCAGTGATACCGAAGATGCTGACTTTATTGTGGCAGCCGAAGCGGCGTTATTGGCGGCGGCGAATGCTACCACCGGTGTAAGTTATGCCTCGGGAACCTTAACGTACAGTGATACGTTTGTGGGTACGGACTTAAGCTTTGATGTCACCGCCTTTGATGATGACTTATTGGATTCACCAGAAACCTTGAATGTCACCTTAGACAATGCAACGGCAGTGAACGGTAGCGCGACAGCTGCTGATTCAGAAGATGTGACCATTACGGATACTGATCAAGCGATCACGATTACGATTGCCGATACCCAAACAACAATTACTGAAGAAGGTGGCGAAACAGACACCTTTACCATTAGTTTAAGTGAAGCGATGAACAGTGGTAATACGGTAACCGTGGATGTGGACTTTGCCACAGGCAGTGATACCGAAGATGCTGACTTTATTGTGGCAGCCGAAGCGGCGTTATTGGCGGCGGCGAATGCTACCACCGGTGTAAGTTATGCCTCGGGAACCTTAACGTACAGTGATACGTTTGTGGGTACGGACTTAAGCTTTGATGTCACCGCCTTTGATGATGACTTATTGGATTCACCAGAAACCTTGAATGTCACCTTAGACAATGCAACGGCAGTGAACGGTAGCGCGACAGCTGCTGATTCAGAAGATGTAACGATTACTGATATTGATAATGCGATTACCTTTGCATTAAATGTCACTTCTGAAGTTGTAGGAGATGATACTGCGACTCAACAGGCGACAGTCACCGAAGAAAATGATCTTGATGATCTGGCCACGTTTACAGTTTTACTTACAGGCTTGCCATTAACAGGTGCTAATACCGCTTCTGTTGATATTAACTTTACAGGTACTTCGGAAGACGCCGACTTTGTTACAGCAGCATTAGCATCATTAAGTACGGTGGCGGGAAGTACTGATGGTGTAAGTCTTTCAGGAAATACGCTGACGTTTACTAGTAGCTTTGTAGGATCATCATTATCATTTGGTGTTGAAGCATTTGATGATGGCAGTGATGAAGGGCCTGAAGATCTTATCGCCACACTGAGCAATGAGCTTATTGATAACGGTTCGGTAGGTCTTGTTGGTGGTCAAACAGTGGCTACCGTCGATATCTTGGATGATGATGGTGCGTTCCCAAGTGGTTTGGCATATACAGTTGCTGGTTCTAAAAATGTCGATGGCGAGCAATTGTATGCTGTTGATTTAGAAACTGGTTCAACTGTACGTGTTGGTGAAGTTTTGGTTAATGGTGTTGCTTTAGGGCCGAATTCAACTTCAGGTATGGCATTAAGCCCAAGTGATGGATTCTTGTATGCAGTTGCTAAGCAAGGTGGGAGCAGCTGGTTGTTAAGAATTGATCCAACATCAGCTGAAACCACAGTTATTGATGATGTAAATAGTTTTTCTAAGGCTTCGGCGGCTACTTTTGGTACTGATGGTACATATTATCTAGCCTTTGGTAATGAAATATTCACACATAATTTAGTAGGAACTCTCACGCTGATTGCAGAGGCTTCTCCTTCAGCATCATTTGACGCGATGGCTATTAATTTGGATGGGACAATTATGTATCTTGCCGTTGGTGATGACCTCTGGCAGGTTGCTATTAACCCTGATGCCACTATTGAGGTTCCAACCTTGATAGGTCAAATTACAGATGGAACAGATGCGTATTCCCCAGATGGTTTATCTTTTGATGATAATGGCGCCTTATGGGCACTGGATAATGCCGGTAATATTCTAAGATTACAATTAGATGGAACCGCTGAGAATGTAATTACCTTAGCTGTTAATGAAGTTACTGGTAATGGTGCTCATTCCCTTGCAATTAGTAGTGTAGATCCTGGTACATATATTGTGCTAAGTGAAGGTGCTGACTCAAAAACTTTGTATTTGGATGATGACTTTACAACTACTCCAAATATATTAACGGAGACAGATCTATTTGGTACTCTGGGTAATGTTGATATGGCAGTTGATGCAGCTGGTGCAGTCACTATATCTCAGGATACTGGTGATGCTAATGATGTTACGAGTGTCTTTGTTCAGTCTGATGATGATGGTCAAATCACGGTTAATGACTTTGAGAATGTCGATGTTCAAGTACGTGGACATGATTCATCTGCACTGGTAATCAATGATGCCGAAAGCGGTAATATTGATATGGGTGAAGGTGATGATAGCGTTACTATAAATAACACTACAGGTACGGGTACGTTTACTATCAATACAGATGGTGGTAACGACACGATTACATTGAGTGATCTGATTGATAGCAGTTACATTATTGATGCCGGTGAATACCAAGATGGAACCGTGTTGAACGATGATATTGATACAGTAGAAATTGATGATGACCTTGTTCTTGGTGATGGTACGGTATCATTAAGTAATGTTGAAATTGTGGATATCACTGGATCTGGAAATAACACATTGACACTGACCGCTGCTGATGTGCTGGATGCTACGGATACTGGCAATATATTGGCGATTAAAGGCGATACTGGTGATGCGTTAGTATCTGGAGATACTTGGACGGCTGGCACGACAGGGGTTACTGGTGTGGATGGAGGTACTTACGATACTTACACTTCAGGTTCTGCAATATTGTATGTAGACACAAGTATTGATACTACCGGTTTGTAATTTAGTAAAACCATAAGACAAAAAGCCTCGATTATTTGGGGCTTTTTTTTGCCTGAAAATCAATCTACCAGTTGTTTTAGAACGAATACGGTAACAAAAAAAGAGCGTTTCTAAACTATCGTGAACTAGTTCCTATCTTTATTTTATTAATCTTTTAGTGTTCCCCTCGTTGAATCACATTGGGAAATATTAAAAAGTGACACTAGAAATTGGCATTATAAAGACGCTTATTGGGGCGGCAGTTGCAACTGACTAGGATGGTTCTCATCGCAGCTTGCAAACGGGAGATAGTGTTTGTCATGGTGAAGTTATCACTACGGGAACAGCTGGGGCGTTCGAGGTTGAGTTTAACGATGATTCTGTTATGACCTTGGGCCGAAGTAATCAAGCAATTATAGATAGCAATGTATTTAATCCTTTAATGATGGAGCAAAACGGTGATGACTTGGTTTTTATTTAAGATCGCTTGAAGTGGGTTTATATCGTTAATGAATATAAAAATTAATTCAAAAGGCCGACATTATGTTGGTCTTTTTTTTTGAAAATATGATTATATTTCTGATTGATTTTATAGTCGCGCCATAATTTCAGAATTATCACATAGACAATAAAAGTGTGAGCAAAGTCACAAAAAAATCAAACCTAGTACCTAAGTACAATATCTATAGCTTTTCCATTGCCGTAGTGTAGCCAACTGTAAAAAGACATTTAGCGAAATTTGACCGTTAATTTTAGGGGATATACACAGTGGCTACAGAAATCGGTATTATCAAAACACTCATCGGAACAGCAGTTGCAACAGCTGCTGATGGTTCGCAACGTAACTTACAAGCAGGCGACCGTGTCTTTCAAGATGAAATTATCACAACTGGTGCTGCTGGCGCAGTAGAAGTTGAATTCACTGATGGCAGTGTTATGACCTTAGGGCGTAGCTCGCAAATTGTATTAGATACCGAAACCTTTAATCCTTTAGATGTTGCTCAAGCTCCTATTGATGCAGAAAGTGAAGTTGATGCATTACAACAAGCCTTATTAGAAGGTGCTGATCCGACTCAAGTTGGTGAAGCAACTGCTGCAGGTGCTGGCGCAGGCGGAAGCGGAAATGAAGGTAGTGATTTTGTAACCGTTAATTATTTAGCCCCAGAAGTGACACCGACATCAGGCTTTGATACTACGGGTATTTCAATTGAATTTCCTGAGCTTGAAGAAGAAGTACCTGGTGTAGAACAAGACCCAGATGATGTACCGACAACAGGTTTGACGTCAATTACTGTAGATGAAGATGATTTAGGTGGTGGAGAAGGTAATGATCAATCAAACCCTGTTTCTTATGATGTCTATACTGCGTTTCATGATGATACCGGCTTATATCTTTATGATTTTTACGATCAAGGTAATAAAGATAATGCACCTGGTGATGATAATGCAGGCGCTGCTGCGCCAACGACAGTTACAGGCCTCTTAAATGTATCATTTGGCGCAGATGGTGCAGGTGATATTACCTTTAATAATGCAGGCCAACCGGGCTTAACCTCTGGAGGAGAGCCTTTAAATTACTGGGTTTCAGACGATGGCCATACCTTGGTTGCTTATGTAGAGCATAACTATGGAGATGATTATGGTGAGGGGGATGTAATTTTTGTTGCACAAATCACCGATCCAGCCACAGGCGCTTATGAATTTACCTTAACTGGAAATCTAGATCACCCAGACGCTACAACTGAAGATAATTTATTAGTTGATTTGGCCTACACTATTTCTGATAGTGATGGCGATACAGCTCAAGGTGCCTTGACGGTTGATGTTGATGATGATTCTCCCGTAATAGATAGCGTGGAAATATATGGAGAAGATAGCTTAGGAGTAGTAGAAGCAAGTGGTGCACAAGGTGAAGCTTTTGCATCTTTCGGTAGTTATATAAACATTCATCCGGGTGCTGATTTTAGCTACAATAAAGAAGAGTCTAGCCCTTACAATATTGAACATACCTTAGAATTAACAGGCGATGGCACTACTACTTTAGTTACAACAGATGGCAATCATCCAATTAGCTTAGTGGTATCTGCAGACGGGCAAACAGTGACCGGTCAATACGAAGATGGCGGTACGCAAACGGCGTTTACGGTCTCGCTTTCAAATGGCAGCATACGTTTAGTGTCGAATGTGGCTTTAGAACATGACAATACCCAAGGTGGCACAGAAGATAATAGCTTAGACATTAATGGTCTTGTGAACTTAGCAGCGACTGCCACATGGATAGATTCTGATGGTGATACTGATGTGGAAAGCAACAGTACGCCGCTTAATATAGCGTTTATAGATACCGATCCAACGTTACAATTCACTGCAGCAGCGACTGTGGAAGACTTAAGTGTTACGGAAGCAAGTTTAGCCGACGGTCAAGACAGTGTGACAATAACAGCACCGACGTATACCGCCAGTGCAGTAGATGGTTACACCGATGTTGTGAGCTACGCCTTAGCCTTAGTTGATGGTGCTGCAAGTGGTTTAATGACCACGGATGGCAACCATGCGATTACCTTAGTGGTTTCAGGTGATGGTCAAACCGTTGAAGGTCAATATAACGGTAGTAATGTGGCATTCACGGTATCGATTGTTGGTGGTGAAGTTGTACTTACATCGAATGTGGCGTTAGAACATGCTAATGGCCCTCAAAATACCGAAGACAACACCTTAGATATTAATGGTTTACTTAACTTAGTATCAACCGTGACAGTGACCGATGGTGATAATGATGCGATTGTGGGTGAACACAATTCACGAACCGCCTTGAACCTAGAGTTTGCAGATACCGACCCAACGTTAACGGTTAATGATGATATGACGTTTAGCGCTGCATTAAGCGTTGTGGAAGCCAGTAGTACAGACGGTGCTCAGATCATTCAAATTTCAGGTCCTACGCATACCGAAAGCGCGGTGGATGGTGAAACCACAACGGTTAGTTATGCGTTAGTAGCGGATTTTAATGTTGAAATACCTGGTTTAACCACCAGTGATGCAGCCGGTGGTGAATATCCGATTTTCTTATATCCGCAGCCGGGGGGGGGCATTGTTGGTCTTTACCACGATGGTGCTGGAGTTTCACATACAGCGTTTGACATTACCTTGTCAGGCAGCGAGGTGAGGCTGGTATCCTTTGTTGCGTTAGAGCATGACAATACGCCACAAGGTGCAGGTGAAGACAACAGTTTAGACTTAGGTACCTTAGTGAGTGTTGCTGCGACAGTGACCACCACCGATGGTGATGGTGATGTGGTAGCAGATAGTACAACGGCTGCAACGCCATTAAGTATAACGTTTACTGATACCGATCCAACAGTGACAGTCACAGCGGCAGCAACCGTAGGTGATTTATCGGTTGTTGAAGCCGCGGGAGAAGGTGAAGGCAATCAAGCCAGTGTAGCGATTACAGCACCTACGTATACCGCGAGTGCAGTAGATGGTTACAGCTCAGCAGCAGTGACGTATGCATTAGCGTTAGATGATGGTGCTGCTAGTGGTTTAGTGACCACAGTTGATAACCATGCAATTACCTTAGTGGTATCGCCAGACGGTCAAACCGTTGAAGGTCAATATAACGGTAGTAATGTGGCATTCACGGTATCGATTGTTGGTGGTGAAGTTGTACTGACATCGAATGTTGCAGTAGAGCATGCGAATGAAGTTCAAGCAGATGATGCTGATGATGACACCTTAGACATAAATGGTTTGGTGAACTTAGTATCGACAGTCACAGTGACGGATGGTGATAACGATGCGGTTGTTGGTTCAACGAAGACTGAAACAGCCTTAAACTTAGAGTTTACAGATACCGATCCAGTGCTTATTGTAACCGCTCCAGCGACCATAAGTGGTTTGAGTGTTACTGAAGCGAGCTTAGTTGGCGGTCAAGACAGTGTAGCGATTACCGCGCCGACCTATACAGCCAGTGCGGTAGATGGTTACACCGATGTTGTGAGCTATGCCTTAGCCTTAATTGCTGGTGCTGATAGTGGTTTAATGACCACCGAGGGCAACCATGCGATTACCTTAGTGGTATCGCCAGATGGTCAAACCGTTGAAGGTCAATATGACGGTACGAATGTTGCGTTCACGGTATCGGTTTCAGGTAGCAATGTTGTATTGACATCGAATGTGGCGTTAGAACATGACAATACGCCACAAGGTGCAGGTGAAGACAATACCGTAGATATTACTAAGTTAATTAACTTAGTATCGACAGTCACAGTGACGGATGGTGATAACGATGCAATTGTTGAACAAGAAAATCTCACAACAGCCTTGCATATAGACTTTGTAGATACCGATCCAACGTTAACGGTTAATGATGATATTACGTTTAGCGATGCATTGAGTGTTGTGGAAGCCAGTGGTGAAGATGGTGATCAGACCGTTACAATTTCTGGTCCTACGTATACCGCGAGTGCAGTGGATGGCTATGACACAACAGTTAGTTATGCATTGGTTGCAACAGAAGGTGAGGTTGCTGGTTTAGTGACCACCGATGGCAATTATGCGATTAGCTTGGTTCAGGTTGATGCAAACACGGTTAATGGTGTTTATAACGATGGTGCTGAACAAGTGGCGTTTACCATTGACTTGTCAGGCAACAGTGTGACGTTGGTATCTAACGTGGCATTAGAGCATGACAATACACAAGATGGTAGCGAAGATAACAGCTTAGATTTAGGAAGTTTAGTGAGCGTTGCTGCGACAGTGACAACCACTGACGGTGATGAAGATGTGGTGTCTGATAGTACTACAGCAGCTTCGCCATTAAGTTTAACGATTAGTGATACTGATCCAAGCTTAAGCGTGAATAATGACATCACGTTTAGCGATGCGTTAAGCGTGGTAGAAGCCAGTGGAGCAGAAAATTCAGACACTGTTACTATTTCTGGGCCTACATATACTCCTAGTGCTGTGGATGGTGAAACCACAACGGTTAGTTATGCGTTAGTTGCCACAGCAGGTGCGGTGGCTGGTTTAACCACCAGTGATGCAGCCGGAGGTGAATACGCAATTAGCTTAGTCCAAGTTGATGCAAATACCGTTAATGGTGTTTACAACGACGGTGCAGAGCAAGTGGCGTTTACCATTAGCTTGTCAGGTAGCGATGTGACGTTGACCTCCTTTGTCGCGTTAGAGCATGAAAATATCCAAGACGGCGAAGACGATACCTTAGACTTAGCGTCATTAGTGAGTGTTGCTGCGACAGTGACGACCACTGATGGTGATGGTGATGTGGTTGCCGATAGTACAACAGCTGCAACGCCATTAAGCTTAACGATTAGTGATACTGATCCAGTGTCTATTACCCCTGAAGATATTCATCGAATCGATTTGGCGACTGCCCCTGATGTGGTTGCAGATCTAAACTTCGTTTCAGGTGCTGATGGTGTTGAAACGGTTCGTTTTATCAATATTGTCGATGGCGCTCCAGCAATGGATGAAGCTGGCAATCACTTAAGTTTTGAGGGTGGTTTACTTTACCTTCACTATGGTAATAACGGTACTGACTTGACTCGTGTTGAGGCAACTACATCGCCAACATTAGGGCAAGGTACTGTTGCTTATTTCATTGATATTGACCCAAGTACGGGTACATATTCATTGCACTCTGAAGGTGTAATCGAAAATGGAACTACAATCGCTGCTACTAATTTGAGTAGTGTGGGTGGTGGTAATGTTGAACTGAAAGCAATTAGTAATATTGGTGGTACAGAACAGGATGTGATATTAACAACGGCAAGTGGTGATACTGTTAATTCAAACCAACATACAATTGGTATCAGTCAAGGTAATAGTTTTGTTAGCCCTGAGGCTATTCGATTTGACTTTGCTAATGGCTCTGTGAATGGTGCTGGTGATTATGTTTATGATGGGACACACAATGTTACAACAGCATATCGTCAAGCGGTCCATTTAACCGCAGGTGCAAGCTCAGCAAGTATAACGGTTGCTGCTATCTTGGCCGATAGTGATAATGTTTTCTTTGGTGATACTGCCGGGGAAACAGGAGTAGCAATAACAGGCGTTAAAGTTTATAGCGGTACAGTTGTTCAGGTTGATGCGGGTACAGCTACAGATCAAACTGCTAATGTTACGATTACTTATAATGCCGATGGAACAATCAGTATAACTGGCCTGCAAGATGGCTGGGTCTATGAGGTCACTACAGATTCAGACTTTAGTGCTCTTCAACTTGATGCTGATTCTGGTGTCTTTAAACTTGGCTTATTCTCATATGGTGTGGCAAGTGATGGTTTACCCGTTGAACTGTCTTATGATGTAGAAGGTGTTGATGGTGATGGTGATACTGTTACTGGTTCTATTGATGCTACCTTATATCCTGCTGGTGCAACTGTTAATGGCGATGAGCTTGGCAATATCCTTGATGGTACTGATGGTATTGATTATATCTTGGGTAATGATGGCAGCGATACACTGACTGGCTTAGGAGGTAACGACATCCTTGTAGGTGGTGATGATTCTGATACATTCGTATTTAGTATGGCTTCAAACACTGACGATGATGTTATCGTTGACTTTGAGATTGGAACAGATAGTTTATCGTTTACTGATGTTATTGATACTGGTACAGCCGGTTTAGATTTGAATGATGTTGTCTCAAGTGTTTCAGATGGTGGTGCGGGTAGCGATGTCACTGTGAATCTAACCAATGGTGGTAGCGTCATTTTATCAGGTATAGGTACAGGCTCAACGACTGATGCTTCAGCCTTAGAAAGTTTGATTGGTGCTGCAAACATTGATCTCACCAGCTAAGTTAAATTAACTGGAGTTAAAATTAAAAGCCCCTTTATTGGGGCTTTTTTTTGGCTTAAATATTTAAAAATATAAAGGTTTATAGGTAAAAATACCTTTAACTTTAGCGGCAAGGCTATGCCGCTATTATTTTGACACTATTGCCGCTAAGATCGTAACTCATTGAAAATATTGTAAAATAATTTTGTGGCATGTTTGGTGCTTGGCTTTATATGAAAATATATTAAAGTTGGAGTAAAACATGCCGATAACCTTTGATTCCGCCTTAGGAATTCACGCTGACACACTACG
>Ga0209495_1002096_pt1 | contig 13388 bp, 9 predicted proteins | sample EN1Hudsemesocosm_FD_184629 | JGI IMG/M metagenome (GOLD analysis project Ga0209495, IMG submission 184629) | Methane-oxidizing microbial communities from mesocosms in the Hudson Canyon - EN1E Hudson Canyon (SPAdes) (version 2) | ecosystem: Environmental > Aquatic > Marine > Cold seeps | place... | reverse complement strand
AGAAGAGAGCAACGCAGTATTGCCCGGATAGCTCAGTCGGTAGAGCAGAGGATTGAAAATCCTCGTGTCGGCGGTTCGATTCCGTCTCCGGGCACCATTACACAAGGCTTTCAGCCAAATTAGCAAACCCTAAACAACTCTCGGTCTACCCATGGTCTACCACAGACCTTAATTTTGTGCTTTTCGCGTAATCACACAGTTTTCAATTGATCTTTCAGATATCACAGCCCAATTAGCGTATGGCCTGTTGTCCAAATTCAATCCAGTTCAAATAGACCACTTACTTGAGGCCGTTAAGTCGTTACAGCCTGGTGACAGGTTATCCTTCACCACGCTAAGCACGTACATCACTTACCTCGATATGGCCCAGTAGACTTACCCACAATAAGGTCAGCTTCCAGTATTATTGATTGTGGATGCAGGCTGGGATTTTCAATGCAGCCAATTAGTATTTCTGCACACAATCTGCCTGCTTCACGTACTGAAGAGCGAGTGGCTGTAAACACAGGAATGGTACCGCCATTCTTTAGATAGGATAAATCATCATCATGAATCACAATGGAAAAATCCTTGCCCAGGCGCAGGCCTTTTTCTTCGATAGCCCAGCGTGCGCCAATGGCCATAATAAGGGACGATACTAGAGCTGCGCTTGGTGGGTTGTGGCTGTCTAATAGGTTAGTCATCGTGCGATAACCAAAGTCTTCGGTCATTTCGTCGGCAAAAATGAGGCTAGTATCCGGGCTGATGCCGTGGCTTGAAAGAGCTTCTTCGTAGCCTGCACGGCGGCGCTGGGCGAAGTCCAAATGTTCATTACCGTTAATAAGGGCGATGCGGCGGTGGCCCAAATCAAGTAAGAACTCGGTGGCGTGGAAAAAAGCCCGCCGGTTATTGACGTCCACATGAGGGTAGTTGAGGTCGCCGGGCACCCTCCCATGGACCACGAAGGGCAGTTGTAGTTCTTTGAGTATTTCTATTCGGGGGTCATTTAGCCTTGGTGCTTGCACTACAACGCCATCAACCGAGCCTTTGGTATGCAGGTCTCTATAAGCCTCTGCTTCTTTGTCATTATCAGTTAAAGACAGGGTAGAGTCGTAGCCTTTGTGGCTATAAGTTTGGGCGGCACCAGCTAGAAAGTCACCAAAGATAGGGTTTAGCATTTCATGTTGGGAGGACATTGGCAGTACATACCCAATCATTTTACTTTTGCCAGTGGCGAGGCCCTGGGCACGAGTATTAGGGTGATAGTTATGTTCTATGGCTGCGGTTTGTACCAATAAACGCGTTTTTTCACTGACTTCTGGGTAGCCGTTAAGGGCGCGACTGACGGTGGTTTGTGACATGCCGATTAGTTTGGATAATTCTTTTAAATTCATATAAATTCAAAGGGGTGTGGTAGGTTTTCTAGGTCTTATTTTGGAGTATGATTGCATAGAAATCAATAAAAATATCTGTATACAGTCTTTAAAAGCGCTTTGATAAATATATTTTTAAGATTTTTGTCTATTGACATCTTATCGAGAGGTAGTGTTAAATGGATAAATCCAAAGCGCTTTGAAAGAGTTTGGACAAAGAACCATCACTAATAGATATAATAAACGGAGAATTCCAATGGTAAAAAATTTACTACCTACGGCAATAGCACTAGCCTTAACTGCTGGTGCTGCACAAGCGGGGAACTTAACGGTGTTTGGGCCCTGGCTTGGTGCAGACCAAGAAAACGTCGAAGCAGTATTAGCTGATTTTGCTGCTAAATCAGGTCACAAAGTATCCTATGTGGGTTCCGACAGCTTTGAGCAGCAAGTTCGTGTTGACGCAGAAGCGGGCTCAGCTGCCAACGTATCGGTATTTCCTCAGCCGGGTTTGGCTGCAGACTTAGCCAGGAACGGATTCTTAACTCCACTTGCAGCTGGAACTGCTGACTGGGTACGTGAAAACTACGCAGCAGGCCAGTCTTGGGTCGACCTAGGCACCTATGCTAGCGCCGAAGGTCAAGACAAGCTTTATGGTTTTTTCTACAAGGTAGATTTGAAATCATTGGTATGGTACAACCCAGAAAACTTCGAAGACGCTGGCTACGATGTGCCGCAGACAATGGAGCAATTGAAAGCATTAACCAACCAAATTGTGGCTGATGGAGGCACACCTTGGTGTATTGGTCTGGGGTCTGGTGGTGCAACAGGTTGGCCAGCAACCGACTGGGTTGAAGACATGATGTTGCGTACACAGTCTCCTGCTGATTACGACAAGTGGGTGTCTAACGAAATGAAGTTTAATGACCCTAAGGTAGTCGCCGCAATCGAAGAATTTGGTTACTTCGCGCGTAATGATGATTATGTTGCTGGTGGCGCTGGTGCGGTTTCGTCTACGGACTTCCGCGACAGCCCTAAAGGGTTGTTTAGCTCACCTGCACAGTGTTACATGCATCGTCAGGCCTCCTTTATCCCTGCGTTTTTCCCAGAGGGCACATCGGTGGGTGAAGACGCTGACTTCTTCTATTTCCCTTCTTACGCTGGTAAAGAATTAGGTTCGCCAGTGCTGGGCGCAGGAACTGTCTGGGGCATAACCCAAAATAGCCCTGAAGCACACGAGTTGATTGCTTATTTGCAGGATCCAAAAGCCCACGAGATTTGGATGGCCCGAAAAGGCTTCCTAACTCCTCATAAGGGTGTGGATACTTCTGTATTCTCTGACCCAACGTTGAAAAAGATGAACGACATCCTATTGGGCGCCACAACGTTCCGATTTGATGCTTCCGATCTAATGCCAGGCGGAGTTGGTGCGGGATCGTTCTGGACCGGCATGGTGGACTACGCTGGTGGCAAGAGCGCTCAGCAAACTGCTAATGAAATTCAAGCTTCTTGGGATGCCTTGAAGTAGTCATTACACCTCAGTAAATAAACGGGCAGCACAAGCTGCCCGTTCTTTTCGATTTTAAATACACCTCGAAGTACTCTGATAAGTGTTTCACTAATTTCTAATGTATGCCAGTTTCTGGCATTGATAGTGTAGTATTTATCAGATTAATTCACTGACTATAAGGCTGCACAACTATGCATCCCGCCCTACAAGGTATATTAACGATTGTTATTGGTGTGGTGATTTGCGTTGCATATTTTTACATTTCCAATTGGATAATCGACCATCTAGTTTTCCCTGCTAAGGGGCCAAAAGCAGGACGTAATATTAATCGAGCAAATATTATTCGACCCTGGTTGTTTTTATTCCCAGCCATGCTCGCGTTAAGTGTATATCTGGTCTACCCCATTTTTGAAACGGTTTTCCTGTCTCTAACAGAGCGCTTACCAGGAAACAAATATGTGTGGGTAGGCACTGACAACTATAGGCAGATGTTAGCAGACCCGAAGTTTGCAGAGGCTTTAATTAATAATCTACTGTGGTTATTAATCGTACCGGCGTTTTCCACCGCCTTTGGGTTATTAGCAGCACAGCTTACAGACCGCATTAGCTGGGGTAATGCTGCCAAGTCACTGATCTTTATGCCGATGGCTATTTCGTTTGTAGGAGCCTCAGTCATTTGGAAGTTGGTTTATGATGCGCGCCCCGCGGGGCAGGAGCAAATTGGTGTTTTGAACTCAATTTATGTAGCAATAACGCAAAACGACCCACAAACTTGGCTAACGCAAATTCCATGGAACAGCTTTCTTTTAATGGTTGTATTGATCTGGATCCAAACGGGTTTTGCGATGGTCATTTTATCGGCAGCTTTGCGTGGTATCCCCGAGGAAACCGTAGAGGCCGCTATCGTTGATGGAGCAAATCCATTTCAAATTTTCTTTCATATAAAGGTACCACAAATAATGCCTACAATATTGGTGGTGTGGACCACCATTACAGTGACGGTATTGAAGGTGTTTGACATTGTTTATGCGATGACGAACGGCCAGTGGGAAACACAAGTATTGGCAAACTACATGTTTGACAAGTTGTTTAGGGCCAATGATTGGGGCGTAGGTTCAGCGACCGCAATGGTTATCATGCTCTTGGTTACGCCCATATTGTTCCTCAACATCCGTAACGCACGTCGAGAGATGGAGTAAAACATGCGCCTAAATAATCCTCGCTCCCCTGTTAAGTGGATGCTTCATTTGTCGGTGTTGTTATTGGTAGCACTATGGGTTTTTCCAACTGCAGGGTTATTTGTGTCATCCTTTCGAACGGTTGAGCAAATTGGTGCTAGCGGTTGGTGGGCATCCATGTTCCCCAGTGAACAAAACATTATAGGGCGCACCGCGAAGCCAGAAACCCAAAACAAAATTAATAACTTATATGTACTTGAAGGGGATTTGTTTGACGATGACAAAGAAATGACTTTGTCAAAATGGGGTACATCGTCTAAGGCAATCGACACTTACCTACCAGGTGAGACCGCACCCTTACGTCGAGGTGGCGTCATATCGGTCAAAGAAAATGGCCACTACCGAGTCGAAAGTAAAGAAAAACTGAGTGGTTCGCGTGGTCAGAGGGTGTTTTTTACGGCAACCGTGGCTCCTCAGTTCACTTTAGATAACTATCAAAAAATGCTGTTTGACAAGTCCAATGTAGAGGGCATGGCTAGTGCCTTTATGGCAACTATGACAGTAACAATCCCAGCGACCATTATACCGATTCTTCTTGCTGCTTTTGCTGCTTATGCATTAGCTTGGATGAACTTTCCAGGGCGCGCTGTACTGGTTGCAGTGATCGTTGGCCTGTTAGTGGTGCCTTTACAGTTAGCTTTGATCCCACTACTCAAGCTGCACATGAACATCGGTATAGGTAAAGGATACTTAGGGGCGTGGCTGGCCCACACTGGGTTTGGATTGCCGTTGGCGATCTATTTGTTACGTAATTATATGGCTGGATTACCTCGTGACATTATAGAAAATGCCCGCGTGGATGGCGCGACTGAATTCCAAATATTTACTCATATCATTCTACCATTGAGTTTTCCGGCATTGGCGTCGTTTGCCATCTTCCAGTTTTTATGGACCTGGAACGATTTACTTGTCGCGAAGGTGTTCCTCATCGACTCCAGCGGTCAGACCACCGTCATGACAGCGAAAATTGTTGAAATGCTAGGTACTCGAGGTGGTAACTGGGAAATATTGGCTACAGCTGCATTTGTTTCTATCGCTGTGCCTTTGATTGTGTTTTTTGCCCTCCAGAAATACCTTGTTCGCGGTCTTCTGGCTGGCTCTGTTAAATAGGAAATTTGTTATGACACATGCAGAAAATATGGATTGGTGGAAGGGAGGTGTCATTTACCAAATATATCCTCGCAGTTACCAAGATACCAATGGCGATGGGATCGGCGACTTGAATGGTATCACTCAACGTTTACCCTACATTAGTGACTTGGGCGTGGATGCTATTTGGATATCGCCTTTCTTCAAATCACCGATGGATGATTTTGGTTATGATGTATCCGATTATTGCGACATTGACCCAATGTTCGGCACCATGGCTGATTTCGATACTTTGCTGGCTACGGCGCATAGTTTAGGTCTGAAAGTTATGGTCGATATGGTTTTATCGCATAGTTCTGACCAACACCCATGGTTTGTTGAGAGTCGGGCTAGTCGCCACAATGATAAATCCGACTGGTATGTATGGGCTGACCCACAGTTTGACGGTACACCTCCAAACAATTGGCTGTCCATCTTTGGTGGTTCGGCATGGCAGTGGGACTCGCGTCGTGAACAGTACTACCTGCATAACTTTTTAACTTCGCAGCCAGATTTAAATTTCCACTGTGCTGAGGTACAAGCTGCTTTGTTAGCAGCTACCAAATTTTGGCTGGACAAGGGTGTTGATGGTTTCCGTTTAGACACCATCAATTTCTATATTCATGACCAACAACTGCGTTCCAACCCACCATTGCCGGCTGAAAAGCGTAATAATTCAATTGCTCCATCAGTGAACCCATACAATTACCAAGAGCATGTATATTCCAAAAATCAGCCCGAAAACCTAGATTTTATTAAACACTTTCGTTCCTTGCTGAACGAATATGAAGGCCGCACAATGTTAGGTGAGATTGGCGATGCACAGTACGGCCTAGAATTACTCGGCCAATACACGGCAGGCGACCAGCATGCACATATGTGTTATGCCTTTGAGTTTCTGGGTTCTAATCCCATGACACCTGACTGGATAAAACAGACCTTAGAAAAGGTTCAAGATGTTGCTGCAGACGGCTGGGCATGCTGGGCCTTTTCTAATCATGACGTGGTACGACATAAGAGCCGTTGGGGGTTAACGGATGAAGCATCAAAAGCCTTAACGGCCTTGATGATGTGCTTACGTGGGTCTACTTGCATTTACCAAGGTGAAGAGCTTGGGTTTAACGAGGCAAATGTGCCCTTTGAATCATTACAGGACCCATATGGTATTGAATTTTGGCCAGAATATAAAGGCAGAGATGGGTGTCGTACACCAATGATCTGGGATGCTAATGCTCAAAATGGTGGTTTCTCCACCGGGAATGTTTGGCTGCCAGTAGAGCCCGGTCAGTTTCATAGAGAGCCTAATTCACAGGTAGGAGTAGTGGGCTCCATGCACAGCCACTATAAACAGGCCATTGCGTTACGTCATTCCTACCACGCACTGGCTCAAGGTAAAATTGTGTGTATGCGAACCACCGAGCAGACTATTAGTTTTAAACGTGTGTTGAATGATCAGGTGCTATTCTGTTCATTCAACTTGAGCGACGACGCAGTACTAGTGAGGTTACCTGAAGGCAGGTGGGAACTCGTAGAGCAGCAATTGGATGGCTTAGTCGTCCCAATTGGCAATGAGGCAAATTTAGACGCGTGGCAATATGTTATTGCTGTGCAAGCCTAAGAGAACGAAATAATGGCCGACTTAAAACTGACTAACATTGGCAAGACATACAAAGGCGGAGTGGATGTCCTCAAGGGCATTAACTTGGACATTAAACGGGGTGAACTCATTGTTTTTGTTGGCCCTTCTGGATGCGGAAAATCAACTTTGTTGCGTATGATTGCTGGTTTGGAAACTATCACTCATGGGGAGATGAGTATTGACGGAATGCTGGTCAACGACGTTCCTCCAGCAATGCGCGGCATTGCGATGGTATTCCAATCGTACGCTTTATACCCTCATATGACCGTACGTGAAAATATGGCATTTGCGCTCAAAATAGCGAAAAAAACGGCTGCTCAAATTGAAGATGCTGTGGCCCATGCAGCTCATATCCTCAAGCTACAAGAATACTTAGACCGTTTGCCAAAAGCTCTCTCAGGCGGGCAGCGCCAAAGAGTTGCTATCGGTCGCGCTATCGTGCGTGACCCAAAGGTGTTTTTATTTGACGAACCTTTATCCAATCTAGACGCCGCATTACGTGTGGCGACACGTATCGAAATCGCTAAATTAAAAGAAGCTATGCCAGATCGAACCATGGTTTATGTTACCCACGACCAAGTGGAAGCAATGACTTTGGCCGACCGAATTGTAGTGCTCGCGAATCGAGGCATCGCTCAGATGGGTACACCTATGGAGTTATATCAAACCCCGCAAAATGAATTTGTAGCTCAGTTTATAGGTTCGCCGGCAATGAACCTTCTACCTGGAGTGGTTATCGAAACGGGTTCAAAAACCGTAGTTGAGTTGGACTCAGGTGCTCGCGTCGAATCTAGTATTACGACTACTGCAGTTGATGTGGGCAAAAAAGTTAATGTAGGGGTGCGCCCTGAGGACCTCTCAGTATGTGTGGATGCTGAACTACACTGTGGTCGTATTGACTATGCCGAAGCCCTGGGTGATGTGACGCTGCTTTACTTTCACCAAGAATCTGACAATGACGGTATAACCGCCAAGATACCAGGCATTCATTTGGAGCTCAGGGGACAAGTAGTTAAAATTACGGCTGATGCCGACAAGGTGCACTTATTCCATAATGGGCAGAGCATGCGATGATCCTAAATTGTGGAGAGGCACTGATTGATATGATTCCACTGGCGAATACAGACGGTAAGGTGGTGTTTCAGCCTTTAGCGGGGGGTGCTCAGTTTAATACTGCCATTGGTTTAGGTCGATTAGGTATTAATTGTGGCATGGTTTCCGGAATTTCAAATGATATGTTTGGGCAGCAGTTGATTCAGTCCTTGATGGAGAGTCGTGTATCTACACAATACCTAGTCCGCTCGGACAGGCCGACGACATTAGCGTTTGTGAAATTGACTGGGGGGCAGGCCACTTATACCTTCTACGATGAAAAGAGTGCCGGTTGTACACTGCTTCCTGAAAATATCAGCCATCTTCCAGCCTTCGTGTCGTGCCTGTGTTTTGGTGGAATTAGCTTGATAGGTGACCCTAGTGCGAGTACCTATTGTCAGCTTGCGGAAAGAAGCTCCTATAATAAGATCATTATGCTGGACCCAAATATACGGACAAGTTTCATTCTTGATGAACCTAGTTACCGACGTAGGCTGCAGCGCATTATCGCTGTGGCAGACTTAATTAAACTGTCTGACGAAGACCTAAATTGGCTAGTTCCTGAAGGTGACATTGCCTCAAAAGTATCGGTCCTATCCCAGTCATCCCATCAATTAGTGATAGTGACCCGTGGTGGCCTGAGTATACTGGCCTTTCGTGATGAAGCTTTGTTGGTGTCGTCGCCTGTAAGTATGGTAGATGTGGTTGACACAGTAGGAGCCGGTGACGCTTTCAATAGCGGCCTGCTGGCCAGTTTTGAGCAGCAAGGGTGTTTGTCAAAAGAAAAAATGGCTAGGCTAACTGCTTCTCAAGTGGGCCAGGCGCTGGCTTATGCCGGTAAGGTAGCCGCGGTTACTGTGTCACGCGATGGTGCTAACCCTCCTTGGCTCAGCGAGTTAGGGTAGGCACGTGTGGAAGGTCGGGGTTTAGCTGGACTAAGGGATGCTGGAAGTACTTGGTCCTTTGATATAGACAATGAGATAATCACCAATAACCTAATCTGATATCAAAGCCAAACTAGCGTACGACCTGTGGGCCAAACTTAGCCTAGCTCAAATAAAGCACTTACTCGAGGCCGTTAAATCGTTGCAGCCTGGTGATGACCTGGCGGCCTTTATAGCCACGTTGAAGCATGACGTAGAACTACTGGCATAGCTCCACAATAAGGGCTGAGTGGTCTGTGAGCGTGTCGCGGGTGCTATGGTCGTAATAGCTAGCCATACACCGGCTGGTGGCTTCTCTGCCGGCTAAGGCGTGGTCAATCCTAAATCCATTGTCAGCGCGTGAATACCAACTAAATTCAGGTGTTTGCTGGCCATTATGGATGCGCCATAGGTCGGTTAGCGTATCGTTTGCTAGGCGTACAAATTGATCGGCATCAACATAACGGTGGCTTACCACCCAATAAGCAGAGGCAAATTACAGCCTTGTCTCTTATACCGTGGCCAGTTTTACTTGACCACTACAGTGGATGTGTAATGAATGCAGCGAACGAAAAATACGCCGGCGCCTACACCCTGATTCTATACTGGCAAGTTTTTAGATTTCCACCTAACAAAAACAAATTTGCCATTATCTAACTCAATTCTATCTACAATATCGCCTTGTCCGAATTCAGCAATAGATTGCTTATACTTACGACTCTTTAAATCGCTAAGCAGCTTAAGGAACATTTCATGCTCCTCCGCTCTATCTCTTGCAAATGGGAAACTATATGCAGTTTTTATGGACTTTCCATCTCCATCATATTTGGGGGCTTTCTTAGAGAAAATACGGGTCGCTTTCGCTCCTTTTTTTTGCGATCTCCTCAGCCAGCTGTCTAATCTTATACCGGCATAACTATCTTGAAGTACTAGCTCCTTGTAATATATCCAATAACGAAGACATTTACGGACAAACAAAAAATTCAGATTGCGGACGTGCTCACTGGGAGTGTCGATAAGTCCCTCAGCGAGGGTGCCCGAGGTTACAAGAAAATTGCTACCGTAATTCGGATGAATGAAATCACATAGAAAATCGTAATCAGCGCGAATAACGCCAGTTTTTGGAAAAGGATCTATTGGTATACCGAATTTTTCGATTACTTCTTCCCTTGTTGCAATTGCTTCTTGAAATAAAAAACTGTGTGATCGCGAGGGCTTTTCATCTTGCTTAGTTGATGTGCCTACTTCACCAAAATAACTATCGAGATCTATAATTGCATCATTTATGTGAATAGGTTTTGGGGCTTTGTTTCTTTTATCATTCCCGTGGCCGGTCCCATAGTATGAAACATGGTAGTACTCACTTAGTTTTTTCAAGTAGCCCTCAATTTGCTTAAGGTTGTTCTGCCCCGTCAACTTTTTTACCGTAGATTCTAATCTTTTTATCGTAGATGCATATGTGGCGATGTGCTCCAAAGCAGATCGAGAAAAAGCAGCGAGACCTATTACGTTTTCACTTTTGAAACAATCACTTGCTCCACCAAATATGTATTTTAATTTTGCCGCAGTTAGTAGATTGAAGAATATTTGCTCGAAAATAACTTTTTTCAACATATTCTCTATTCCAGAAACACCCTCACCCGAATGTGACTGTGCAGAAACGTACGATTCCCTAATGTCATCGAAATTTCTTGCATATTTAGCGAGTTCGTCACCTGCTCTGAAGTAAGAAAGCACTTCACCGAATGGGTTATTTCGTTCTAAGTCTTCTAGCATGGTCAGTAACCGAATTGAGTGTTTATGACGCCTAACGGCATCATAATAATTATTAGCGTTCCGGCGCTTTAATTCCTATAGCAATTGTCGATCACACAGCCCCTATCAAAGAGCATACGCCTAACAATATAGGAATAATTCTGAAAATGAGCTCTACTTCCATGATTAGGCCTATGGCTCTAGGTGGCATAGCCTGGGCACTACTCACTCATATTTAGCAGCAATTGCCTCGATACGCTTTTGGTATTCTTCCGGCACGCCGTCGCCGGCTAGTTCGTCTAGGGCTTCGTAAATAATGCCTCTAATTACGTGCTCAACTTCGACATAGCTTTCCATACCTAGGACTTGAGAAGCCACCTTTGGCGGTAGCGCCAGCAACTTAGCCCTGGCGTTTGCGAGCAATCCCTGCCAACCTTCTATCACCAATTCCATGGGAATTAGGTTGCCTCGTTGTTGCTCTAGTTCAAGCGTGGCTTTTTCTGCCTGGAGTTTGGTCAGCTTGGCGCGCTCCTGGCCCAGGTCTAGCGTACCGCTGCTTTCAAAGTCGCGCCCACGCAACCAATCGCTAACGGCGCGCACAGTAAACATCACCTTCTGGCCGTCCTTTTCTGCTGGGCATCCTTTGAGCCGCCATTTGTCCACGGTTGTTAAACTAACGTCGAAAACCTCAGCAATTTGATTCTTGTTAAACTTCATCACACTACTAACCTTTGTAACTTTATGTAACTAAATAAATAACGCGCTCCTAAAATACCCTTGATGGGATTGGTGAGTAGGGACCCAAGGTCTGAGGCAAAAAACGCTTTTTACCTACACCCGTCATTTGCACCGATAAAACCTATATAACTCCCTGTCTTGAGAGATAAACCGGTTTTATAGGTTTTATCGCTGCGCCCTTTTCAAAGAGCTATAGAGATAAATCGGTTTTACCGGTGCAAAATGGGTGTGCGGGTTATTTTTCGTTTTTAGCTATTAGAGTACATGGGGTGCCTAAAGTAGTCCGTTGCCGGCCTGGTGGTGCCACTGACTACCTTCTGCAAGTGACCATGCTCGCATAGACTATCTAGCGCCTCATGGATTTGGTCCGTCGTTGTCAGTCCATGCCAGTTCTTGCTATTAATCGCACCTATACGGAACGGGTTAGGCATATCATGCAAGCGCTTCTGCAATGCCTTGGCGCTACCTATAGGGCCGTCTGCAAGTGCGTACACGCGCCTAGCGTGGCTTTCTAAGTACTCACACCATGCCAAGGCTTTCTTGGCTGACTGTATGCCTATGCTGCCCCCTGGGCTTGAGTCTACCGCGTGGATAATCAAAGCCAGGCTAGGTAACAATGACACATATTTAGCCAGGTGCGATTCCAGTTGTGGGCTAAGTGTGGCGCTTCTAACCAGTTTCTGGTTTTTGTCATACCAGGTGTTAAATAACTTTTGTGCGTCAGGTAAAAACTTTTGGATTGTTGGGCTGGCTAGGTCACCTTCGAGCCAGTTTAGTTTGTTAAATATCTGAATAGCTTTTTGTTCTGCTTCCTCATTGGGTGGCCTATCCACATGTTCGAAGGGCTTGGGATCTGGGTACACCATTAACTGGAATCGCTCAACAAGCCCGTCGTCGCCTTTACCTTCTTTTTGCGCTGCAAGGTAAGGTATTAGCTTGCCAGGTTGGATGCCGCCCATTAGGCTCAACGTGGCGCTCTCTATGCGCTGTGTGCCCCTGCCAATACGATCATAAGTAAAGCTGCCAGTACCAGCCCAACATTCCAGGTAAAAGGCACGGTCACTGGCACGGTCGGGCTTATCCAGCGTATTTAGCCAGCCGGTTAATTCATCTCTGAATAGTAGGACGCCCATAGGATTACTGCCCAATAACTCCCCTAATTTTTCCACCGTAGCGTCGTTCACAATAAACCGTTTGCACGGCGGTGGCTCCACAGGCTCCAAGGTCAACGACTTTAGAAAATCCTTTTCGCCTTCTTCCTGTTTCCCATTCTCGATCTTGTTTTTTAACTTCTTTTCGTTGGCCTTCAACGCCACCTTGGCCACTTTTACTTGCTCAAGGTATTTGCCCATTGCTACACCATGCTTTTCAAATTCGACCGATTCAAATTGATGGAGTGGGGCCATCGCTTTTGTAAGTGACGGCGTTTTCTTAGCCGATGGGCGGCCAATAACAGCGCCCCATAGATTAGGGACTACGAGCCATGGGTCGTACCGCTTAGGCATTACAGCCAGCTTGCGGCCAATGAGGGTGGCCAAAGCGACCATGACACCGACGGCCACATAATCGGGTGATGAATTATCCATTCGCTCGGCTATGTCCGTGATGTAGTCACGCATGCTGTCAGGCAGCATTGCAGGGTCTAAAGGTTTGACTGGCAATAGCTCTGCTTTTAATTCCTTGGGTTTATCCCAGGTTAAAGTATCGGCCAGAGCTGGCGCATTACCCGGCCTGGTTTCCGGCGCTACCCTAGGGTTGGCCTTGCCTGCCTGGATACCGCTATTTATCGTCTTGACCACCTCATTGGTAGTTAACCCACATTGCTGTGCTGCTTGGGTTAGGGCTTCACGTGCTACGTGTTCAGCGATTCCACCACCGGCGACCAATTGACCAATGCTGAAACTCGCTGTGTTAAGGGCGGCGTTTCTGGTGCCTTCTGGTGCCGTTGCAATGGCCTGGCACTCGCTGTTTAGGGCTGCCGTGCAATAGCCCTGTGAGTCGTTAGAGGCCGGTATA
>Ga0209495_1002093_pt1 | contig 13394 bp, 12 predicted proteins | sample EN1Hudsemesocosm_FD_184629 | JGI IMG/M metagenome (GOLD analysis project Ga0209495, IMG submission 184629) | Methane-oxidizing microbial communities from mesocosms in the Hudson Canyon - EN1E Hudson Canyon (SPAdes) (version 2) | ecosystem: Environmental > Aquatic > Marine > Cold seeps | place... | reverse complement strand
ATGGAAAGATAAACGAATTCATTATGTTGTAAATTGTGCGAGTTATGGTTGTCCAAATCTGCAAAATAAACCTATGAGAGCTTTAGAGTTGAGCAGACAACTGGATGAGGCTGCTAAGGAGTTCATTAATGCTGATAAAGGCTTAAAATTTGAAGCAGATGCCCTTGTTTTATCATCGATATATGATTGGTATGGGCAAGATTTTGGTGACTTTGAAGAATTAAGAGAACATCTTTTAAACTATCTTGAGGGTGACTCGTTGGTTATGATGAAAAAATTTAGTGGTGCCGTAGAGTATCGATACGACTGGAAACTTAATGAACACTCAGAAGCAATCGGGGGGGATTAATATCCGCCCCTATTGCTTCTGAGTTAGTTATAAAGGGAATGTAGTTATAAAGGGAATATAGGTGTGGTTATTGGGTCACAGCCTCGGCAACCGGCGTTTTAGAAATAAGTGTTTCACGGGAAATCTCTTTTATGCCCCCCATAAATAGGCCTGTTGCAAATGTAGCAGCAATTTCAGGTTCAGGTATTGATGTATTCGCCACTCTTAGTCCGATTTCATAAGCAACACCAAAAAACGCTGCAGACAGGTAAGTGGAGTCAATTTCTGGAATTACGCCACGCTGAATAGCTTCTTCAATATCTTCCTCAAGTGTAGCAATATTGGTTCCGATGATACTTTCACCAAAAAGATCGCGTATCACTCGGTTATTTGAGTGGGCTAACTGATATACAATAGGGTCTTCAGAAATGGCAGTAAAAACGGCCAGATAGGTTGAGTGAATAAATGTCTCGAGCGTATCTGAACTTTTCCTAAGTTCCAGAAGGTGCTTGCTTAAACGCTCAATATAGTCACTTAATAAAGCAGAAAAGATTGATTGTTTATCTTGAAAGTAATTATAGAAGGTGCCTGATGCAAGTCCTGTTCGGCGAATAATATCTCTAACAGTTACCTGATCGTAACCTTTTTCGCTGAAGCAGTCTCTTGCCGCAGTTATAATCGCCTTACGATTATTTATGCGGTTAAGCTCTCTCTTCCCTAAGTTTTCTTTGATCATCCTTATATCCCTTTTAGTAATTAATCCTTTATATATAGCAATTTAGATATGTAAAAATTGCTTTTTAATACTATTAAATTATATCTCGTTTGGTTTTTATTGCCTATAGCTTAAGACGTGTAAAGCATAAAATTGTGATATTTATACGTAATCAAACTTAAGTGTGGTACTTAGGTACAATTATGTGGTTTTGGATCGTTATTAAAAGTTTATGAAAGCGCCATTTGTTATCGTTTAAACGTCAATTGATTTATAATTGACTATATTCAGTATTAACACAACTTTCAAAAGAGCATTATGATAAACGCAGTTGAAGTCGACCAGAAAGAGCAACTTGAGCAAAAGAAACTTCATAAATTATTGAAGCGTGAAACAGGTAAGGCCATTGCTGATTTTAATATGATCGGCGAGGGCGATAAAGTGATGTGCTGCTTAAGTGGTGGTAAAGACTCCTTTGCGATGCTTGATATTTTGTTGACCTTACAACGTAATGCGCCAATAAATTTTGACATTATCGCTGTAAACCTAGACCAGAAACAACCTGGGTTCCCTGGGCATATACTTCCTGATTATCTGAAGGCTATGGGTGTTGAATATTATATTATTGAAAAAGACACCTACAGCATCGTAAAGGACAAAATACCTGAGGGTAAGACCACTTGTGGGCTTTGCTCACGTTTACGACGTGGAATTTTATACAATTTTGCAGTAGATCATGGAGTCACGAAAATTGCATTAGGGCACCACCGGGACGATATTCTTGAAACGTTATTTCTGAATATGTTTTATGGTGGAAAGCTCAAGTCAATGCCGCCAAAACTTAAGAGCGATGATGGAAGAAATGTTGTGATTCGCCCTTTGGCATATTGTCGCGAAAAAGACATTGCTCGTTATGCTGAGCTTAAAGCGTACCCTGTTATTCCCTGTAACCTTTGTGGTTCACAAGAGAACATGCAACGGAAAAAGATTAAAGCAATGTTTCAGGAGTGGGATAAGCAGTATCCTGGACGGCTTGAAAGTATGTTTAGCGCAATACAGAATATTGTACCTTCGCATTTGGCTGATACATCTTTGTATAATTTTGACAGTATGAGCCGTGTTGAGCCTACAGAGCTCTTCGAAAAACTAGATGTGCTTAATATCTGATTTTCTTATTCATCATTCCGAGACTTGATTCTCAGTAGGTAACGTTATGAATCGTAGCATCAAAAAGTTATAGCATAAAAAATTTATAGCATCAGGCAGCACTAACAGCTTGATCTTCAAACTCCGCAATGGGGTCGCCGCTAATTAATCTATCATAGCTGCGACAAAAATCTGCACTACTGTTCATAGAGTCTGGTTGTCGATAATATGTGTTCCAGCAAAGTGATAAGTTCTGAACACTTTCTTTGGCCTTAAGTGATATAGATGAGCGCCTGTAAATACACCAGGCTATTGCCGTTGCGTAAGCGAGGTTGGTACTAAGCTCTGTATGCGGGTTAGTTAAGAAGCTTCGTTGACTTGCTAAACCTCTTATTTTGCTTGCTAGGTCTGGGTCAAAGGCCAAATACTTATCCCATACATCAGTATGGCCTTGAGATGAAATATTAAATAAGCCAATGCCTTTAGTGCCGGAGTTATCTTCTTTTAAAGGAGATAGATCACTTTCTATGGCTGCGGTTCCCAAGAGAAGATCAACCGTAGATTCATTAAAGTCATTCAGGTACTTGAGTGTGGGTTCAATCACCTGTTCTTTTAAACAATGAGCATTAATCAGCATGTTCTAACCTCCTGTACTCTTATTATATTCAGGAGCAAATTTCGAGCCATTAAACTTAGCTTCATTTTTTAATTTTACTATTAACTATACTTTCTAACTTAATGTTAAATATAGTATAGGCAATAATTTATGTGGCTGTGATTGAGATAGAAATAGATTTGTTACTGATTGTAAAGCCTGAGAGGGTGTCATTTAACTGTCAGGAGAATCTAACGACATTAAAGTCGTTTGGTGCTAGAGATGCAGCCAAACAGGGTTCTTAGGCTACAGAAAATTTATAATGGATTTTTAGCGTGAATGCACCCCTAATATCACCGTCACTAAAGAGATAGTAGAGGAAATAGGTTTAACTCTAGTGATTGAGCTTGCGATATAGCACCGCTGTCAGGCAAGGCTACAATACTGCATATTTCTGATATTGCTGCACCACTACGCCTGACCAGTGCTGAAGCGGTAGTAATGGTATTTCCTGTGGCTATTACATCATCAAACAATAATACATTATCTGTTTTCTCGCATTCACCTTCCCTGATATACAGTGCATCATAATTAAAGCCATTATGTGCTTCTTTAAGCCATTTTTCAGGGCTTCTTTGGTATTTTCTGACGCATGAGAGTGGAAGGTTTAAAGAGTAGGCGAGGGTAGATGCGAAAGGTAGTGCGTTGGTTTCAATAGCGACGATTCGGCTAATAGACGAGTCTATGTAGTTGTGAACTAAGGCATCAATGACCATTCTAAATGCTTTAGGGTTAGAGACTAGTCGTGAAAGGTCTATATAATTAAGACCTTTGGCTGGCCAGTCGTCAAAGCGACTGATTAATGACTTGATTAGGAATTCATCATAAACCATAGCGAGCACCTCTATTTAGTGTTGCTTAAACCGTACTTACAGTTTAGGTCAACTTAGAGAATAAAGGTATTAGCTCCGTCAACCCTTTAATGTGACGGAGCTAAAAGAGCCACTGAGGGTTTAAATAATTCTTGAGAACCCTTGCTGTGCTTGTGAGGCAGGGATGTATTTATCAAAAATCTTGCAGATAGCCCGTATTAGAAGTCGACCACCTGGTTGTACGAAAATAGTGTTATCGTTAACCGTTACTAAGTCATCTTCTTTATATTGAGCTAATCTATCTAATTCGTCAGCGAAGTAATCTGAGAAAACCAAATTGTGATCTTTCCCAAATTTCTCCATATCTAGTTTAAAGTGGCAGATGAGCTGCATAATTGCTTCTTTACGAATTTGATCGTCATCGTTCAACCACACACCACGTTTAACGGGTAATTGATCGTCATCTATCGCTTTATTGTAGTCTTCAAGGTCATGATGGTTCTGGTAATAGCATAAACCAACCTGACTAATTGACGATACTCCCATGCTGATAAGGTCACAGTCACTATGCGTTGTGTAACCTTGGAAGTTGCGGTGAAGTTTGTCTTTACTTTGGGCTATTGCAAGTTCGTCATCGGGTTTAGCGAAGTGATCCATACCTATATACACATAACCCGCGTCTAAAAGGGTATCAATTGTTTCATGCAGTATAATAAGCTTCTGATCTGGAGTAGGCAGGTCACTTTCATTAATTCTACGTTGCGGCATAAACCGGTGAGGCATGTGAGCATAATTAAAAACCGAAAGGCGGTCAGGGCTCATATCTATAACACGCTTAACTGTTTCATCAAATGTTTCTGGTGTTTGAAAGGGAAGACCGTATATTAAATCTAAATTAATGGATTTAAAGCCAAGCTCTCGGCCTTTATCTAAAACAAAGCGGGTTTCTTCTTCCGATTGAACGCGATTAACCGCGACCTGTACTTTTTCATTAAAATCCTGGACGCCGAGGGATATGCGATTAAAGCCAATATCTCTGAGTGTTTTTAAGGTTTCTTCGTCAGCTTCTCTTGGGTCTATTTCTATTGAATAGTCACCGCTATCATCATCAAGAAGATTGAAGTGTTTGCGTAGCTCTCCCATGAGTTCACGCATTTGATCATTAGAAATGAAGGTGGGGGTGCCACCGCCCCAGTGTAGTTGTTCTACTGTACGGTTTTCAGAGAAAAGTTGAGCTTGTTTTTCAATGTCTTTATAGAGACGATCTAAATAAGGCTGCGCACGATCTCTATGTTTAGTAATAACTTTGTTACAAGCACAGTAGTAACAAACATGAGCACAAAATGGAATATGTACATAAAGAGACAAGGGTGCAGAGCTGCCTTTGCATGATTCAGCTGCCGCCAGGCAATCTTTTACACCAAAGCTACTATCGAACTGAACAGCGGTTGGGTATGAGGTATACCTTGGCCCTGATAAGTCGTAGCGACGGATAAGTTCTTCATTCCAAATTAACTGATCGTTATTGTTCATTAAGGCTTGCTCATGTTGTAAATTAACGTTGTACAGTATAGTTCACTATGCAGAGTGGTTGTTGATACATATCAACGTGCTACTTATTCATATGCTGGTGTTAATGATGGATAGTTTGTAAGAACGGACGCAAAAAAGGTAAAGTCCATAGTCCGTAGGCTATTAATAAAAGCCCTGATAACATTCTAAAGCCCGTATTTTGAATGAGTGACGATGCCTGTTTTGCTAAAAGTCCTGTTGTTAAAATGGCGGGAAGCGTACCTAATCCAAATGCAATCATGTGAAGTGAAGATAAAACGGGATCGTTAGCCATGCTTGACCAAATAAGCGTGGAATAAACTAGACCGCATGGTAGCCAGCCCCAGATTAGTCCGAGTAAAAGAGCGCCTTTAAGGTCTTTAACCGGCAGAACTTTTTTTGACCATGGTTGGATTATCTTCCATAGACCTCCACCCAATTTTTCAATAAATACTAAGCCCTTCCACCAACCGGCTATGTAAAGCCCCATAACAATAAGAAGAATAGCTGCAATGGTGCGTAAGGCGGTAGCAATAACAGACGCTTGTTCGGCTAACAACCAGCCGAAAGAACCCATAATGAAACCAGCTAAACCATAGCTAAAAATTCTACCGAGATTATAAGATAGTAATGTAGCTAAAAGGCGGCTTTGCCGGTTGGAGCCGGGAGGGATGGCCATGGATAGCGCTCCTGTAATACCTCCACACATACTGATGCAGTGAGAGGCTCCCAATAGACCAATTAAAAAGGCAGCGCCAAGATTGAGCGTGTTATCCATGGTTTTTTTTCTGACTGTCGTCGTTTGTATCTACCTGAGCCTCTTTAGGGATCATATCTTTATCATCATCAAAAAGTATGCTGTGCGCGGGTCCTTCAAGGTCATCAAACTGGCCACTTTTAACCGCCCAATTGAACACAAATATGGCTATAGCGACAAGAAAAATAGACAGTGGGATTAGAATGTATAAGATTTCCAATGACTTGATCTCGAATAAATGGACTTTCGTGTGAAGTGCTCAGTTATAGCATTATACCCCATGAGCAAGTTCTTGCCTTAATCATTTATTAAGCCTAATAGCATTGCAAACAACAATTAATGAGCTGGCTGACATACCTATTGCTGCAGCGTATGGAGGGATCATGCCCGTTGCCGCTAAGGGGAGTGCGATAAGGTTGTAAGCAATAGCCCAGCTTAAATTCTGTCTGATTATCTTGCGGGTTTTTTTGCCTGTTTTTAAAGCCAGCAAGAGTGTATCAAGGTTACTTGAAAGTAAAATAGCATCGGCTTTCATCTTAGTTAAATCATTGGCATTACCCATGGCAATGGAGAGTTGAGTGCCCGCCATTACGGGTACATCATTAAGACCGTCGCCTACCATTATGATATTCTTGTTTAGCCCTTGTTGCTTTTGCATATAGCTGAGCTTGTCTTCAGGGGATGCTCCACCAATCGCGGTGTCTATGCCGAGTGTTTTGGCTGTGGTAAATACGGATTCGGACTGGTCTCCACTGAGTAGCGAAACACCGTAACCGAACTGTTTGAGTGTATTGATTACCAAGCTACTTTCTTCTCTAATCGCATCTTCAATTAAGAACCAGCCTAGCAGTTTTTCTTGTGAGACTAAGGCTAGCCAGTGACCCTTGTCAGGTGTTTGTAAGTGCCTGTCTGATAGCTCATTATCTAATAGTTGTGCAGCATACCCTATATGACCAATCCGGTATTTGTGATTATTTATTGTGCCTTCTATACCGCCACCAGGAGTAGCGGAGATGTTGTCAGCAGAGTAGTGGTGATTGTTTGAAAATGCTTTAGCAATAGGGTGTTCAGAGTATTGCTCTAATGAGGATGCTAAGGAAAAAAGTTTACTATTGTTTAAATCACAGTTAGAAACAACTTGGCTAATAACAAGCTGGCCTTTGGTTAAAGTGCCTGTTTTATCGAATATAAGTTCATTAGTTAAAGCTAATGATTCAAGTACATGGCCGCGTGTAATCAGAAAGCCTTTTGATCGAAGCAAACTGGTGGCAGCGGTTAGTGCGGTTGGCGTGGCAAGTGATAGAGCGCAAGGGCAGGTGACAACCAATACCGAAAGAGCAATAGAGAAAGCGCTTTCTTGGTCTTGAAACCACCAGAAAATAAAAACTGAGGCTGTTATTATTAATACAGCAGCTACAAAATAACTCGCAACCTTATCTGCAATGAGTGCAACTGCAGGTTTCTCTGTTTGTGCTCTGTCTAACAGTCTCATTATTGAACTAATTCTAGCGTTTGCACCCACTGCTGTAATAGTTATATCAAGAGGGTTTTCTACATTACTGGTACCGCCTGTAACATTATCATTGGCCTGTTTGTTTACAGGCATAAATTCGCCAGTTAATGCAGATTCATCAATACTGCTTTGACCTTTGTGAATTATACCGTCAGCAGGTATGAGTGTGGCGGGTTTAACTCTTATAAGATCGCCTACCTTAAGTTCTTTTACTGAAATAACTACCTCACTTCCATTAACGATTTTAATAGCGGAAGGGGGGATTAAATTAATTAAAGAAGCAATAGATTGGCCTGATTTTAATCTGGCTTGTGCTTCCAGGAAGCGACCTAGCAGTAGAAAGAAAGTAAACATAGCAACAGAGTCAAAATACACATCTTTGCCACCAAATATCGTGATATAAGCGCTTGATAAATAGGCTATACCTATCGCCAGTGAAACAGGCACGTCCATAGTTAAATGACGTGTTTTAATGTCTCTTATTGCAGCCTGAAAAAATGGCCGCGCAGCATAAAGCACCACCGGTGTGGTGACGAGTAGACTGACCCATCTAAACAGAGATATAAAACCATCAGAAATTCCACTGGCCATGCCTACATAGAGGGGAATGGCAAACATCATGTTCTGCATCATTGCAAAACCGGCAATGCCAAGTCGTATGATTGCCTTCTTACGTTCTTTGGCGAGTATTTCTTCTTCTATATTCGCTTTATAGGGGTGTGCTTTATAACCAAGCTGATAAACCATTAACAGGATGTCACTGAGTTTTACTAATGAAGGTGACCAGCACAGTGTTGCTCGTTGAGTGGTATGGTTTATTGTAAAAGAGTTTACGCCGGAGTTAGTGTTGATATGATTTTCTAGTAACCAGATACAGGCCGCACAGGTAATACCCTCAATTATGAGTGTTGCCTGTTTTAACTCAGTTGAGCTTTCCGGGTGGGTGAAATCGAAAACAAATTCTTTTTGTAAGTCCGGATTATCGTATATTTTTAATTCGGACTGAGTCGTTTCTTCTATTTCCTGTGGTGTTACCGATAGCTGACTCCTGTGTTTATAGAAGCCCTCCATGCCGTTTTCTGTAATCATTTGTGCTACAGCACTACAACCATGGCAACAAAACGAGTGTGTTTTATTTTCAATGGTAAGCGATATGTTCAGGCCATTGGGGATTGATTCCCCACAGTGATAACAATGACCTGAAGTAGTATGCATTTATGAGTCTGAGCTAAGAAGTACTGGACTTGAACTTGGGAAGGCGCCTTCACCCTTTAGTCTCCATGTGGCGTCTTGGGCAATAACATCAATATACCATTTGCCTTGTAGCTGTTTTTCCAATAAAGCAGAGAAAATACCGTTTGGTTCAGGCAGTAACTTCACTTCGATGTCTTGCCCATCTAATGTTGGGTGAAGTAGTTTCAATGTTAAGAATGAGGGTGTTTTTGCTAGATCACCATTGAGTTTGATAGTTACTCTTGCTGACTCAAAGAAATTCAATTCAGCATTTAGCTGAAGATCTTTAGCTTTTTGATCCATTGAAAGGCTTTGATTGATAGCAAGGCCATCTTTATAGTAATTATCACTCACCAAAGAGTTTTCTGTGGTAATCGCCATGTAAATCATCAGTGCACAATAACAAATTGTTATTAATGGAATGCTGATTAAAAACCAGGGCCAAAATTGCTTAAACCATGGTGTAGTGTCTTGATCGATATTTGTCATAATAAATAATCTTAATAATGCTGTATTAATAGTTTAAGGGACCGAGAAAACGGCTGTCAGATTCCGCTTCAATGGTGTTGTCGTCTACGGCCTTAATGATAAATTTAATATCATTATTAGTTTCGACCATATTTTTCGGATTAACTTCAATGCTGGTGGGGAGAGAGTAAACCTCACCTGACTCAACACTAAAATTTGTTACTGTGGTTATTGTCATGCCTTCCATGCCGATAACGCTGAGTGTGAACTCTCTTGTTTGCTCGGCCATATTCATAATTTTAAGCGTGTAAGAGTTTTCAATTTTACCCATGCCTGTTAGCTGATAAAGTGCGCCACGGTCTTTAATTACATCAAGCCCTAAAGGCACGCGAGATGCTAATGAGTAGATAACCGCACCAATCATAAGTGAAAGTACAATGCCATAACCGATTGACTTTGGTCTGAGCAAGTGACTCTTCTTGCTTTCAAGGGTGTTCTCATTGCTATAAGAAATCAAACCCTTGGGATAGTTCATTTTATCCATAATTTGATCACAGGCATCAATACAGAGTGCACAGCCGATGCATTCGTATTGCAAGCCATCTCGTATATCTATGCCTGTAGGGCAAACTTGTACGCACATATCACAGTCAATGCAGTCGCCTAGCCCTGCCTTGGTATGATCTATTGACTTTTTCCTGCTTCCGCGAGGCTCACCACGGTTTGGGTTATAGGCTACAACCATGGTGTCTTCATCAAACATGACTGATTGAAATCGAGCATAAGGGCACATATAGAGGCAAACTTGCTCTCTTAACCATCCTGCATTGCCGTAGGTTGCTACGGTAAAAAATAGTACCCAGAAGTAGACCCATTCACTCACTGAGTTCAGTGTAAAAAAATCAAAAATAAGTTCACGAATCGGGTAGAAATAACCAACGAAGGTTAAACCTGTTGCGAATGAAATAAGCAGCCAAATAACATGCTTAGTTGTTTTTTTAATAACTTTAGAGCGGCTGTTCTCCGCTTTATCCATCTTTATTCGTTGGTTTCGGCTACCTTCTACCTTTTCTTCAACCCACATGAAGATAAAAGTCCAAACGGTTTGCGGGCAGGTATAGCCACACCAGATTCGACCAAATAAGGTGGTTATAAAAAACAAGCCAAATGCGCAAATAATTAGTAGCCAAGATAGCAGAACAAAGTCTTGAGGCCAAAATGTTGCACCGAAAATATGAAACTTACGGGCAGGTAGGTCAAAATAAATGAGTTGTTCACCGTTAATTGAAACCCAGCAAAAGACAAAATACATGCCCATAAGAAGCCATAAAGATACCGTTCTTATACGCTGGAAGAAGCCAGAGATTTCCTTTACATAAATTTTTTCACGAGAGGCATAAAGATCAACGGTTTTTACTTCACTGGAAGGCTTTGACTCTATATTTTTGACAGGAATCTTATTGCTCATGGTCCCACCTTCATGACTAAAATCAGGGAAATCTATTTAGCAATAAAGTCTTAAATGGACTGCATTGCAAAATGGATTGTTTAGGTATCGTATTAAAACTATGTGATTTTTTATGTGACGTTGTCACTGACTAGATGAGAAACAGAGGGCAGTGATACTACCCTCTGTTTAGTATTACTTACCTTTTGACAGGCTGTAAATATAAGCAGCAAGCACGTGAACTTTCTCTTCACCAAGAAGTTCTTTATGTGCAGGCATAACACCAGCGCGACCAAACTCAATAGTTTGCTTGATCATTGAAGGTGTACCACCGTATAACCATGTGTTGTCAGTTAGGTTGGGTGCACCCATTGCTTGATTACCTTTAGCATCAGCACCGTGACATGCAGAGCAGGCTGTTTGGAACATGGCTGCTCCGCGTTCTGCTGATGCTTTGTCTTCGGCTCTGTTGCTAAACGACAGAAGGTGATTGCTTAAATCTGTAATGTCACTTTTAGACATTGCAGGATTTAAACCTTTAGCAGGCATGCTGGCCATTCTTCCGTCCATGATCGTTGTTTTGATCTGATCGGCAGAACCACCGTATAACCATGCATCATCTGTCAAGTTAGGGAAGCCGATTGCGCCTCGCGCTGTTGAACCGTGACAAACGGAACAGTTATTTGCAAAAAGACGCTGACCTACTTTAAGCGCTGCTGGGTCATTTGAAAGTTCTTCAACTGACTTTTCTGAAAATGCCTTAAATATAGGGTCGTACTTTGCGTTTGCTTTCTCAACTTCTTTTTCCCACTGGTTTACTTGGGTCCAGCCAAGAAGACCACCGTAACTTCCTAATCCCGGGTAAAGCGCTAAGTAAGCAAGGCCAAAGAAGATGGTGCCTAAAAACATATAGAACCACCACTTAGGTAGTGGATTATCAAGCTCTTCGATACCATCGAATGCATGACCCATTGTTTCTTCTGTTTCAGTATCTGTGGTTTGACTCTTACGGGTTGCGTAAAGAAGCCACCAGCAGCCTAAAATGCTGCCCAGAGTAATGACAATGATCCATGCGCTCCAAAAACTACTCATGGTCTTTTTTCTCCGTATTGCTAGTCGTACGTTTGGCTAACTCTTCATCTTCAAATGGTAAGTTGGCTGCGTCATCAAAACCTTTTTTACGCCTCGAACTATAAGCCCAAAGACAGATCCCAATGAAAGCAATCATTACCAATATTGTTGAGATGCCACGTAACGTATTAATATCCATGATATTATCGCTTATTCTTTAGCAGTGTGCCTAACTGCTGAAGATAAGCCACCAAGGCCTCAATTTCATATTTACCCTTAACTGCATCTGATGCACCAGCAATATCCTCATCAGTATACGGTACACCTACTGTTCTAAGTGCCTCCATACGCTTAGGAGTTAATTTATGGTCTATCTTTGCAGTAAATAACCAAGGGTAAGATGGCATTTTTGACTCAGGTACAACATTTCGAGGGTTGTACAAGTGTGCTCTCTGCCAGTCATCACTATATCTTCCGCCTACGCGTGCCAAATCAGGACCAGTACGCTTAGAACCCCAAAGAAAAGGGTGCTCATAAACTTGCTCACCAGCAACTGAATAGTGACCGTAACGCTCTGTTTCAGCACGGAAAGGTCTGATCATCTGCGTATGGCAAACATGACAACCTTCACGGATATAAATGTCACGGCCTTCTAACTGAAGTGCAGTTACTGGCTTTAAACCTTCAATAGGCTCATTGACTTGCTTAGAGAAAAATAATGGAACAATTTCTACTAGCGCTCCGAAACTGATTGCTACAATGATACCTGCGATCATCAGCCCAAGGTTTTTTTCTATAATTTCATGATTCATGTCTAAAACCCCTTAAGCTGTCTGTGGAACGTTATCAAGTGCCTGTGCTTCTTTTTGACGCACAGTCATCCACAAGTTGTAAGCCATTATTAGCATTCCGGCAAGGAATATTGCGCCGCCAATAGCACGTACCAGGTAACCCATGTGACTAGCTTCCAGTGACTCAACAAAGCTATAAGTTAGAGTACCGTCTTCGTTAACCGCTCTCCACATCAATCCTTGCATAATACCGTTAACCCACATTGCAACAATATAAAGAACTGTACCGATAGTCGCTAACCAGAAGTGCATGTTAACCAATGCAGTGCTGTACATTTCTTTAATGCCGTAAAGCTTTGGAATCAAGTGATAAATTGCACCAATAGATACCATTGCAACCCAGCCTAATGCGCCAGAGTGTACGTGGCCTACAGTCCAGTCGGTGTTATGAGAAAGCGCGTTTACAGTCTTAATCGCCATCATAGGGCCTTCAAATGTAGACATGCCGTAGAAGGATAGCGAAACAACAAGGAAGCGCAGGATAGGATCGGTTCTAAGTTTATGCCAAGCACCTGATAGTGTCATCATACCGTTGATCATTCCGCCCCATGAAGGTGCTAGAAGAATCAAAGACATTACCATACCAACACTTTGAGCCCAGTCAGGTAGTGTGCTGTAATGAAGGTGGTGAGAGCCAGCCCAAACATAAAGCGTAATCAAAGCCCAGAAGTGAACAATTGATAGTCTGTAAGAGTAAACTGGACGACCTGCCTGCTTAGGTACGAAGTAATACATAATACCTAGGAAGCCAGCTGTCAGAAAGAAGCCAACGGCATTATGGCCATACCACCACTGAACCATCGCATCGATAGTACCAGGGTAAATTGAGTAAGACTTCCAAAGAGTA
>Ga0209495_1002092_pt1 | contig 13398 bp, 11 predicted proteins | sample EN1Hudsemesocosm_FD_184629 | JGI IMG/M metagenome (GOLD analysis project Ga0209495, IMG submission 184629) | Methane-oxidizing microbial communities from mesocosms in the Hudson Canyon - EN1E Hudson Canyon (SPAdes) (version 2) | ecosystem: Environmental > Aquatic > Marine > Cold seeps | place... | reverse complement strand
ATGTAAAGGGAAAAGTGCCCTCGCCCCTTCCTGCAGTGTCTAAAAACATGTGGAATAAGAATATGTTTACAGTTATAGGCATCATCAATACCGCACCTACTGTAGTGTATCGTTTTGTTAGTAATAATACACCTGCTATTAGTTCGGTTATTGCAATTCAGGGGAACATGTATTCTGAAGCCCCAAATGCACCCATAAGATCCATTGCGGATTGTGCCATTTCAAGCAATGGCATATAATGGAAGAATTTGTTCAATCCTGCATTCACCATCATTAATCCTAATAGAAAACGGATTACTGTAATTAAAGTATGAGAGGGAATTAATAGCACTGAAAAAGATGATAAGCAAACTATAAGCTAGAGCAATAAAGTAAAAACTTCTCTAAAGCATTTTTTTTATACTCATCAAATTCATAGGAAATATCTTTATTCAAATAGCTCTTCAAATCGATAGCACTATTTTCTTTTTTAGACCACGAGGCAATAGCTATATCCTTTTGACTAATACCCATGGCTACAGACTTATTAAACAAGTCTAAAAAATTTGAATCTAAAGACTTATTAGCCACCCAACACGCAAACACAAACGGTAGACCTGTAAACTTAAACCACTCTTCGGACAAATCGTACTGAAAAGGAAAACGTCCATTTAAATCGAAAGCACGATCCCCTATTACAAGTCCGGCTTTTGTTCCGGCGATAGAATCTATATACCCCTCGGTAGTTTCGTCAAAAACCACCGCGATATTCCAGAAATTCTTCACCAGAACTTTGGTAAGCATCACTGAGGTACGCGACTGGTAATCTAGAGCTATAGACTCAATTTCCTCTAGCGGACAATCACTATATAACATGACGGTATTCACCTTGCCTTTAGCACCAATACAATAGTTCCCGATTATTTCTGCAGAAGGAATGTTTGGAATTTCTGCTACTGGAATTAACGCCAAATCCACTTCACCTGATTTCAATAAATCAGCACATTTAGAAGGATATTCTAATCGGAGATCAAGTTGAGATCTGAGACTACTATCTTCTTCTATTCCGTATAAAAAAGGAATGGTGTTAAGATAGGATACCGCAGCAAGCTTCACTTTATGCTTCATTAAAACCAAATATAATAGATTGAATACGACAATAAAGCTGCACTCACGCCCAATTTAAGTGCCGTACCTGTAACAAATCCAATAAATGAACCGATAGCAACTTTCATAGCTCTGGTATTATCTCCTTTCACCTCTGACAAAGCGCCTAGGAAAGCACCCGCAAAAGGTCCGATCAATAATCCTATAGGAGGGAAAAGTAAGCCTACAAATAAACCTACAAAAGTACCGATAGTTGATTTTCGACCTCCACCAAACTTCTTTACGCCCCAAGCTTGTAGCGTATAATCTAAAACAAAAACAATTGCGACTATAACAGCCCAAGTCCATAAAAAGCTAGGACTAAACTGAGTACCCGTAAAAAAGTGAATGAGTAATACCGCCAAATACGAAATGGGAGGACCTGGTAAACCTGGGATAATACTCCCTAATAAACCTAAAAGCAATAAGGAGAATGCGATAATTAATATCAGTATGGTCATATAATCTTATGAAAAAATAAATTTAGTAAACTATGCTGCTAATTTAGCCGTTCTTTCGTGAATATCAAACCGTGAATTTAATTCGGCGATACCGGCAACAACAAGTTTGTTTGATTTTTTATCCTAACAATCATATTATTTACATAAAGTAAATTGGAATAATCTATCTTAAAACAAGGGTTTTCTTAACTTTGCAGCCTAATTTTCAAGCTGAAATTATGAATTTGAATGCACTTACTGCTATTTCTCCTGTTGACGGTCGTTACCGCAGAGCTGGAAAAGAACTAGCTACTTATTTTTCTGAATACGCTTTAATTCGATACCGAGTAAGAGTAGAGATTGAATATTTCATCGCTCTTTGCGAAATTCCTCTTCCACAATTAGAGAATATCGACAAATCTCTTTACACTCCACTAAGAGCTATTTATCAGGATTTCACTGAAGAAGACGCACAAGCCATTAAGGATATTGAAAAGGTAACTAATCACGATGTAAAAGCGGTTGAGTACTTTATCAAAGAAAAATTCGATGCACTTAATTTAGAGCAATACAAAGAGTTTATTCACTTTGGTTTAACTTCTCAAGACATCAATAATACATCTGTACCACTTTCATTAAAAGAGGCTGTATTGGAACAATATCTTCCTCAATTAGAAGAAGTTATTGCGAAGCTGAAAGAACTCGCTACAGAATGGAAAGACATTCCATTACTCGCTCGTACGCACGGTCAACCCGCCTCTCCTACACGTATGGGGAAAGAGATTGATGTATTTGTTGCTCGTTTAAACCGACAGGTAGAGCAATTAAAAGCCGTTCCTTTCTCTGCTAAATTCGGTGGAGCTACAGGAAACTTTAATGCGCACTTAGTGGCTTACCCAAACAACGACTGGTTGGCTTTTGGAAATCACTTTGTAAACAACGTTTTAGGTTTAGATCGCTCTCACCCTACAACACAAATTGAACACTACGATAATTTAGCTTCACTTTTTGACGCTATGAAACGTATCAATACCATCATTTTAGATTTAGATAGAGATATCTGGACGTATATATCGATGGATTACTTTAAGCAAAAAATTAAAGAAGGTGAAGTTGGATCTTCTGCGATGCCACATAAAGTAAACCCTATTGACTTCGAGAATTCTGAAGGAAACATTGGAATTGCAAATGCATTGTTTGAACACTTATCGGCTAAGCTTCCGGTTTCTCGTTTACAAAGAGATTTAACCGATTCTACTGTACTAAGAAATGTAGGTGTGCCCTTTGCACATACAAGCATTGCTTTTGGCGCTCTATTAAGAGGTTTGAATAAATTGATTATCCGTGAAGATAATATTCAAGGAGATTTAGAGAAAAACTGGGCTGTAGTATCCGAAGCGATTCAAACGATACTTCGTAGAGAAGGATATCCTAAACCTTACGAAGCTTTGAAAGGTTTAACAAGAACAAATGCAGTTATCACGCAATCGAGTATTGCTGACTTTATCGACACTTTAAATGTAAGCGATGAATTAAAGGCTGAATTGAAAGCGATTACTCCTCAAAACTATACCGGGATTTAATCACAATAAATTTCATATAAAAAAGGCTTCCCTAGGGAAGCCTTTTTTATTGGATTGAATCTACTTATTCCTTCTTCCTAAACATCCCTAAGAACTTTTGCCACATATCAGAAAAGTTATCGAACTCATCTCTATAGAACAAACCTAATCCAGTAGTGTAATTACTCGAAGCGTCTTGTAACTGGAAGCTTTCCTCAAGATTCCTAAAAGCTAATAAACGTAATTTACCATCATCACTTAAGCGATACTCAACTTTAAAATCACCAATGATACGAGTTGTATTTTGCGCAGGTTGTGTTCCTATATTACCATTAAAAGTAATCCTATCATTCACCTTCATATTGTTCAAAAGGAGTTCAAATTCCTTATTACTTAAAGTATCACCAAGGTTAGGATGATATTTAAGACCTAAATCGAAACGATCGGTAGTTTGAGACAACCAATTTGACAATTGATTATTTAGCATTTCAGTACCGGTAGAAAGAGTTGAACTTAAATAATCTACATCAGTATTTTCTAATTCATCGGTACTCATAAAGCTATTTAAAACCAAGAGCGATAAAAACTGTTGAGTTTTTTTCTCTTCTGTGTTGGTTCGCTCATCTAATAATCGTTTTATATAATCGTCGCCTTTAGGGATTTGTATATCAAACTCAATGTCTGGTTGTAATAAATCGCCAGTCATCAACATCATACACTCTACGTCGCTGTTTCTATTATACTCCGGACTTAAAGCACTGATGTTTGTGTTGATATGATATAGTGCATTTAAATCCATTTGAGCTGCATAGGGGTTCCCGTCCCATAGCAGTTGAGCACCTTTTTGGATTTCAAACTTCTTATTCACAAAATTTTGAAGTGTAAACAGGTAATCACCTTCACTAAGAGTATAATCGCCAAACATATACACTTCATCGGCGCTATTAAGCCCTACATTGATGAAACCAGTACCACGAGCACTTATTTTATCTCCTAAAGTTTCATCAAAAATAATATTTGTTTGAGCGTTTTCATTAAGCTCAAAATTCATATCAATTGTTAATCCAGTCGATTTCTTTACTTGATCAGAAAGAGTCCACACAGTATCGTTTACATTCTCATTTTTCTCAATAAAATGAACAAAGCTAAGCTCATCTATACTCTCATCCTCATCTAAAGGAATAAACAAAGAAGAACCTTTATCGGTTACTGCATTAACTTCTATAGCTATAGCTTGTAAAGGGCCACTAAAAGTAGCATTACCAGTGGCTATAGCTCTACCGAAATAAGCCTCGTCTCGATAGGCGTCGGTATTTAAACACAATAAACTATCAGCTATAATACTCAAATCGAGAGATAAATCTTTAAAATTATGATGGAATACATCTCCACTTAATGTCCCCTCACCAATATTTTCCTCATTTTGAGTACTCACAAAATCAAAGTCTTTAAAGTCAATATGTCTATCACTTAATTGAATTACCGAATTGTCAATTGCATTAAAATTTATATTCAAAAAGGGAACCGCCAAAGACACATCCTCAACAATTAACTCACCTTCAAATTCTGGTTTACTCAGATTTCCATAAAAGTTTAGATATCCTGCAGCATCACCTTTTAAATCTTCAACCACCACATTTAAATACGATCTAAGATGTTTTGCATCAAAATCATAAACATCTATAGCAAGCGTAAAATTATTAGAATCTAAGCGAGGCATATAGGCTCCAGTAAACTCCACAGTTTTATCCGAACTTTTATTTACGAATCCTTCAATATTCTGAATATCATTAAGAGAGTCTGTATCAACGTCAATATTTAAAGCTCCAAATAAATAATCATTTACGATGAGTTGGCTAGTCTGAATACTAGAATTTAACTGGTGTATATTATTCTTTTGAACACGATTAAATCGTCCATTTACGGTTCCATCGATACTCGATTTTATTCTCGACAGCCAAGGAGATAAGTTATCAAACTCAAAATCAGAAACTTCAACATCAATCGTATTATCCTTTATATTCCCATCAAATAGGAAAACAATGTTTTGTGAAACAGTCTTCAAAGAAATAGATGTGGAGACTTTATTTTTACTGTATTTAATTTTTGAGCATTCATTAATAGTCCAGAGTGTGTCGGCAAAATAAAACTGACTTTCTTCAACATCAATAATTAAAGAATTCGCATCTACAGTAGCCTCCCCTTTTACTATACCATCAAACTTTATGGAATCATTACTAATCCAAGCCATAGCATAGCGCCAATCGCCATAATTCCCAACCTGATCAATTTCTATATTCTCAATCTTAGTACGGTTATTAAAATCTAATTTCGCTCCAGTAAGACCTATTTCCCAATGCTCGGTAGTCGCTTTAGAATTGATTTTCAAATCTCTCCACAACCATTTACCCCAACCTAAGTTAGGACTTTCAACAGAAACGTTCAAGCCTTCTCCTCTATTGTTAAAGCTTCCTATAATATTAGCACCATCACCCAAATTCAACTGAGGCATCAACAGATTTGTTAAAGCCGAAGTATTAAACAAATCGACTTCAAACACAAAATTTTGGGCTTGATTACGTCCTTTGTTTAGTAAAGGGAAGTGGGGAGCTAAATACGCAAAAAAGGAATTGAATAAATTTGGCACATCAATGTTACCTTCAAAATTTGCATTGGCAAAATTGGAACTGAGCTTTAACACATCTTTAGAGGCTAACTTTTCGGAACTAAAATGGATATCGTTAAAGTGATAATAATTATCAAAGGTTTCAACGGTAGTAAAGTACACACCAATGTCACCTTCAATATTCGCCCATTTATCACCAATAAAATTCATCTCTACCAAAGTCGATAATTTGGCCACTGGGCTTTTATCATACCAATTTAATTTAACCAAATTTGCCTCTACAATATCGGCTACAAAATCCATCACAGGTTTTTCTTTAGAGAAATCTATCTCCCCAGAAAAGTCAAGCTCTAAATTCTCGTCTACCACAAAAGCTTCTCCCTTAAAATGGTTAGGCTGTAAACGACCGTCTAAGGTGATATTCTTATAGTCATAATCGTTTAGTGTAATTGATTTAACCAAACCGTGAACTTCGGTATCAAAGCTCGTCAAATCAAAGCCTTCTCCTTCTACAGAAACTTCTGCATTTAAAGTTCCAAATTTTGTGTCACCTACAAATGCTGCGAGGTTAAAGTTGTTTAAAGCCAATTCTCCTTTATAAATAGGTACATCAAGGCTATCGGAAATGTCAATAAACAAAGCGGATTCTATATTCCCTTGTTCAGAATTAAGCAATAGATTTAAGTTTAAATCCGACATAGTTCCTTTAAGGGTAGCCTGCGAACGAATTGCTCCAAGACGAGATAGCAGGTAATCATTATCAAATAAGGACTCTATCCAAAGCCATTCGTCGGCAACTAAATTAAATTGCTTGGCCTGAATAACATAATTCCAATTCTTAAAATCTGTCCAATTTTCAATACCAAAAGCTCCATTTACGACACTCCTATTGTCTGATTCGATTTGAAGATTCTCGCTCCATAAACTATCGCCAACAATATTAAATTTAGCACTTAAGCCAAACTGTAAACTGTGAGGCCATTGATTATATAAGCCTGCGGCAGCATTTTCATCAATTTCTAATTGATGAATTATCAGTTCCGCAGAATCCTGTCGCTGTCGAAAATCAAGTTTCATTACTGAATTCACACTCTCCCAACTTAAGCCTTCGATAGTATTCCCCAGATTGGAGATTTTAATTTGTTCAGCTTCCAACTGATGTTTTTGCCCTTTTAATTGCACCCACTCCAAATTACTTAGTACAAACTCTGTTTCGGAACTTAGTTTACAATCTCTTAGGAATAGGTCTAAATCCCTAAATGAGCGCTGTTCGGTTTTACTGCCTACATCTATGCGTCCACCATTAATCCAAAAATTATCTATCACCAAAGCTTTCGACTCCTTTTTAGAATTCAAAAAAGGCGCTACATATCGATAAAGTTCAGCATCAGCTACCGAATCTCCATATTGGTAATTGAGCTGTAATCCTTTGAGATAAACTTTTTTGAAATGGTTAAAGCTGAGATTATATGTTTGGATTTTAACTTCCTCTACATATACCAAAGTATCTTGTTGACTATCGAGTAAAAGCACATCATTCCACTGTAAACCACTTAGGATTCCAAATTTTATTTTATCTGATTGGATTTGGATTTGGTATTCTTCGGCTAGCCACGAGGTGAATTCCTTAGCCATTTTATTTTGTACGGCAGGGATTTGCACAACAAATGCAAAACCCAAAAGTAGTAGGGCTAAAATTTTTATAATGCGCTTAATTATGTTTTTACCTGTATTGATAAGACAATTCTTTATTTTTGCCGTATGACTAAAAAAAGCATCACCATACTGGGAATAGAATCTTCCTGCGACGACACCTCTGCGGCTATCATTAAAGACGCTAAAATTCTATCTAATATTGTTGCCAATCAGGACGTTCACCAAGAATATGGAGGTGTAGTTCCAGAGCTCGCTTCACGAGCGCATCAGCAAAATATTGTTCCTGTGGTGAATCAAGCTTTAAAGATAGCAAATATTAGCAAAGACCAGCTCGATGCAATAGCCTTTACCAGAGGTCCTGGGCTGATGGGATCGCTTTTGGTAGGTACCTCTTTTGCCAAGTCATTTTCTTTGGCTTTAGGCATTCCTTTAATTGATGTAAACCATATGCAAGGGCATATTATGGCACACTTTATCGATGAAGGTCAAGAGATGCCCGAATTTCCATTTTTGTGTTTAACCGTTTCTGGAGGACATACACAGATTGTTTTGGTTAAAGAGCAGTTTGAAATGGAAGTTATAGGCGAAACCATAGACGATGCCGCCGGAGAAGCTTTTGATAAAAGTGCTAAATTACTTGGGCTCAATTATCCAGGAGGTCCTTTAATAGATAAATACGCAAAAGAAGGAAAACCGAAAGCATTTAAATTCACCAAACCTCGCGTTGGCGATTTAGAATTTAGCTTTAGTGGATTGAAATCAAACATCCTACAATTGATTCAGCGCGAAGAACGAAAGGATGCCAATTTTATAGAGAAGAATTTAATTGATCTTTGTGCTTCTATACAAGATACCATTATAGAAATCCTTTTGGAGAAAATTGATAATGCTGTTAAGAAAACGGGCATTCGTCAAATAGCTATTGCAGGTGGAGTTTCGGCAAATTCTGGATTAAGAAAAGCTCTGATACAAAGAGAAAATACACTTAACTGGAAGGTCTTTATCCCAAAGTTTGAATACTGTACAGATAATGCAGCTATGATTGCGATTGTTGGCTATTACAAATACCAAAACCAAGATTTTGCTAACTCCAGTATTACTGCTACTGCGAGAATGAAAATATAATAAGTGTAACAACAGTTCCTATGACGTAATGCTAGTTTTGGGTAAAATGAAATTCAGTACTTTTAACAAAAGCGCCAAAACTATAATTTGGTATTTAACGTGAAAATATAAACACAAAACTAAAGCTTTGGCTAAATGCGAACTTGAAAACTATTGCATTCAAATTTCGCAAACGCATAGTCGAACGTTAGAAAATAAAGAAATATTCAATTTGTCTTTAGAAATAAAAACCCCAAGAATCAAATGTTACAAATGCATGAGACCTTCAATCACATGTATTTGTATACACATTAGTCCTTTACAGACTAAGACTCGTTTTATTATTCTTATGCACCCGAAGGAGTTCAAAAAAGAGAAAAACGGAACGGGGCATATGACTAAGTTACAACTTGAAAATTCAGAAATTATAGTTGGTGTCGATTTCACCAACAATAATCGTGTAAATGAAATACTGACTCAAGAAAATAATTCTTCCTTCTTACTTTATCCGGGAAAAGATAATTTCAACTTATCGATAAGAGATAGTTCAGAAATAAATTCATTTATGGGTTCTATTCCACACATCTTCCTTATCGATGGGACATGGCCCTGCGCTCGTAAGATGCTTAAACTAAGTAAGAACTTGCAAAAACTAAAAAGAGTGAGTTTTGATAATACAATCAAATCAAAATTTATCATCAAACAGCAGCCAGAATCTCTTTGCCTTAGTACTATTGAGTCAGTCTGCACGGTCTTAAATTTACTTAAAGAAGCTGACTTAGAACAGTGTGATACCAAGGATTTCCTTATTCCTTTTGAAAAAATGATTGAGTTTCAAATCGAATGTATTCAAAACCCTAATAATAAAAACTATCGTTCAACTGCGAACAGAGAGGTTGTTTCTAAGAACATGTATAAGAAAGGTTCGGAGAGAAATATTATTTTTGAACAGGCAGTTTAGGACTGTCCTAATGAGGGCACGCCTACACAATTAAAATAGAAATGAAAGTAACAGTAGAAAAAAACGAAAAGGTGGCGAATATGATATTTGCATCGATTTACCCACTTTACCTGAATAGATTGGAGAAGAATGGTAGAACCAAAGAAGAACTCAACCAAGTAATTGAATGGTTAACAGGTTTTGATGAAGCTACATTACAATCTCTGATGGATGAAAAAGCAACTTATAGAACATTTTTTCAAAAAGCTAAAATACATCCAAACGCATACATGATTAAAGGAGTCGTTTGTGGTTATCGAATTGAAGAAATAGAGGATGAATTTGAATTGTATAGACAGTGTAGGCGTATGGAAAAGCTGATTGACGAACTAGCTAAAGGTCGGAAGATGGAGAAAATACTACGCAAAGCGTAGCTTCAAAAGCTACTTACAAATAATATTTGCCAGATAAGCAGCATCCTTAGAAACCCCACCTAAAGTAGCAGAACCACGAGTATACATCCAAGGTAATCCTATAAAGTACACACCTTCTATATTACTTACACCGCGATGATTCTTTGGATAATTATTCCCATCTAATTCTAAACCTTCAATCCAATTGAAATTTGGTCGATACCCTGTAGCCCAAATAATATTTTTAATAGAAGAGACCTTTTCTTTTTCAAAAAACAAATCTGTTCTCATGGCATCCTTTGTTCTTCCAACAGGAACCACATTTTCCCTTGAAAGAATCTCTTTGACATTCGTCCCAATTACAGGTTGAGGTATAGAGCTAATTTTCTTCCCAATCCAACTGTACTTGGTGAAACTCAAGAATCCAATTAAGGTGAACCACCACCATAGGGTCTTACCCAAAAATTGTTGAGGAATTGACTTTACATTTGTCAGACCCGAAAAATAGACTGTTCTCGATTTATCTTTGGATACTTCATCTAGAATTTGATAACCAGAATCTCCTGCCCCAACAACTAAAGCGTCTCCACTTTGGAGTTGATCTACAGATTTGTAAAAGTTACTATGCATCTGAGTTATTTCTGATGCTATTTTTATATGACAAGGAGGTGTATAAGGCGTATGAAATGGACCTGTAGCTACAATGACATTCTTAGCTTCAATCTCTCCATCAGAATGAGTGAGCGTAAAAAGACCATTTTCATTTTTTCGTACCGATGAGATTAGGGTGTTAAACTGTATTGGAATCTCAAAATGCTCAACATAAGATTTAAAATAATTGGCAACTTCATATTTATTTGGATAATATCCTTTCGAAGCATCGAATTTGAGTCCTGGTAGATTATTGTATTCTGTAGGAGTAAACAGCCTTAAAGAGTCCCATCTACTAAGCCAAGAAGCACCAATACAAGTGCCACCATCAACCACTAAAAATTCCTTTTGATTTTGTTTTAAATGGTAAGCCATCGACAAACCTGCCTGTGCTCCTCCAATAATCACATATTCCAACATCTGCTGTATCTTACATCTATAGATTACAAAAATATATACAATACAACACATAGGAACTAAGAATAAGAAATAATATCTCAAACATGACTAAAATCATCTCAAAGTTTTTTTTAGAAAAAAAAGAAAAGGAATTTTATGAATAATTCTAAGTCATTGTATTCTTAGTAAAATAAAACTCAGACTCTACAAAGTCGTTATATATAAGTGATTAGATGACTCAGAAGCGCAATATAATGACATCTTAAAAACAATGGCAGACAGGTTTGAGAACAAAGGAAAGTATTTGATGATTTGTAATTACTCCTTTTGGTCTAATACAACAAATCCTTTTAGAATCATATACTGAGCTATACAATAAAACAGCATGATCATTGATTCTGCAAAAGGGATTGCTGCGACGAATTTATTATAACCAATAATACTATCGGATAAGATAAATACAAAGGCACCAATTACGGTATAGGAAAAGGTGTCCATATTTACACGAGCATATCTCCCCAAAGCAGTTACACCCATGGTCGCAATAGTTATCACATATAATAATACAGGGATCCAAAGCTCTCCCAAATTCGAATACATCAACAAATACAAACTTGCTGCAATAAGTACTACCGCCAACTGTAAAATAGTAATACCAGTATAGGAAGCAATTTTCCGGTAAGCTGATTTCTTGAAATAATAGATATAGGCAATATGGGATAATAAAAAGGCTGCAAGCCCACCGACAAAAAAGAGCTCGTCTATTGCCTGCCCTAATAGTAATATATCACCTAACCAAGCTAATAAGAATGCTAGAAGCATTGTTTTATAAAAGGGTATATGATTTAAAAAACGAATTAAAAAGTAGATAGCAGAAGCCATAATTAAAGGCTTTAAAATCATATGAAAATCATAGACATCTGCGCTAAAATTAAGAGCAATAACATCAGCTAAACTGAGTATAAAAAACACCCATTTAAATACAGACCAAGCTTTCGTTTTTAGCATTTTTTTAGTTTAAAAATTCTACACATAGGTTTACAACCTTTTCTAAATCTACGGGTAATTCACCAATCTGTGCAGGATGTACTGCACCAAATGTATGTCCCGAATTGGGGATTACTTCTAATTTGGAGTTTCGAACTCTATCTACAATTTGCTTTGCTTCTTCTAGCTCTACTGCTGGATCATTTGTTCCATGAATCACGAGCAAGTCCTGCCCAATATTTCCACACTGAGTAGGAATATCTAAAGCAGTTTCATGTTCATAATAGGACTCGTATAGTTGAAATTTTAAAGGCATCATTTGTTCAGTACGAGCATTATAAATATGCTCTACACCTTTTGCTTTCCAATCGGAAACATCCTTAGGGAAACGCTGTTCAAAATCGCATACTGATGCCCAAGTAATGGCTTTTTGAATTCGATTATCTTGTGCAGTACGAAGCAATGTAATCCCACCTCCTCTACTATGTCCGATTACTGAAAGTTTCGAAAAATCTATATTCAAATTAGCCTGCTCTAACCAATCAATTACCAATCCTAACTCCAGTAGTTCAATCCAATAATTGTTATTTCCGAAGGCTTCTAAATCTACAAAATCTATGGGGTGCTTTGAAGTAACCCCATTATGTGAGAAGTTGAACTTTAAATAGAAAAAACCATTTTCTGCAAAAGTCTTAGCAACAGCATTTGAAGAACCCCAATCTTTAAAACCCTTAAATCCATGTACGTAAATGATGGGTTTTAATATTTCTGAACTTTCGTTAAACCTATAGTCTATGGAAATCTTACGTCCGTTTACACCCTCTATTTCAAAATGCTTTTCAATCATTCGTCTAGAGCGTCAATTAAACGAGATAAATTATGATCCTTTTCAGTTATACTATTAGCAGCATCGTGAGTACAAAAAGCTAACTTCACAGTAGCGTAAACATTGTATATTTCTGGATGATGGTTTTCTTGCTCACAAATTTGAGCAATACGATTGATAAATTGAATCGCCTCTTTAAAGTCTTTAAAATGATACTGCTTTACTAATTTACCTTCTTCTTCTTTCCACATAAACCGAGTGTTATTACATATCCTTCGAAAAGCTCAGGATGACATTGTCTAAACATCTAATGCTTCCTGATAAGCTGCTTCGTAAAGTGGCAACACTTTACTGATATCGTAGTTCTTAGCGACTTCATAAGCACGCTCAGAAAATTGGCGATAAACAAGCTCATCACTCAATAGCGAAATTGCATCTGCTGCCATTTCATCTACATTACCTACCGAAGAAGTATAGCCTGTTTCTCCATCTATATTCACATTAGATAAGCCACCCGTATCACTAGATACAACAGGTACTCTTGCAGCCATAGCTTCTAATGCAACCAAACCAAAACTTTCCTTTTCTGAGGGAAGTACGAATAAGTCTGAAATGGCTAATAAACGCGATACATCTTTTGTTTTTCCTAGGAATTTCACATCATCACAA
>Ga0209495_1002086_pt1 | contig 13437 bp, 11 predicted proteins | sample EN1Hudsemesocosm_FD_184629 | JGI IMG/M metagenome (GOLD analysis project Ga0209495, IMG submission 184629) | Methane-oxidizing microbial communities from mesocosms in the Hudson Canyon - EN1E Hudson Canyon (SPAdes) (version 2) | ecosystem: Environmental > Aquatic > Marine > Cold seeps | place... | reverse complement strand
TACGTACAAAATGATCAACAATTTTAGGAATTAAAAACTTAGGGTCTTGCCCTAAACCAGTATAGTTAAAAGGGCGAGTAATAATAATAGGGAGTTTATCCATCCATAACCTAGCAACATGCTCCATTGCTAATTTACTCACGCCATAATCATTTGCAGGCAGCTGGGCTACCATTTCATCTAAAACTTCAGCCTGTGCATTACCATATATATTAGCACTACTTGCTAATAATACCGCCTTGGGTTTATTTTCTAAGCCAGATAATGCCTGCAATAAATGCCGAGTCCCAATAACATTCACTTGATACATTGCATCAGCATCGCCATGCGCAACAAATGAAATGGCAGCTAAATGCACCACCACGTTAGGCTGAATACTTAACACCTCATCATTAACAGCCTTGGCATCCGTTAAATCAGATTTCAAAGCAATCAACTCATAACCTGAAATTATAGCAATTTTGGAAAAATGCTTCCCCGTGAAGCCCCCCGCGCCAGTAAGCAATAACTTCATTAGAATGAAAATCCTAATTTATTACGGCGTAAATCAGCTTCAACCATCATCGCACATAACTCTTCCAGTGTTGTTTTTGCTACCCACCCTAAATCTTTTTTAGCTTTAACGGGATCACCAATTAACAACTCAACTTCAGCTGGACGATAAAATTTAGGATTCACTTTCACAAGCACTTTACCAGTATTTTTATCCGTTGCTGTTTCATTTTCTGCAGCACCCTGCCAATTCAACTCAATTCCAACCGCTTTAAACGACATGGTGACAAAATCACGTACTGTTTCTGTGCGATTAGTGGCCAAAACATAAGTATCCGGCTTATCAGCCTGCATCATTAGATACATACCTTCTACATAATCCTTTGCAAATCCCCAATCACGTTTCGCATCCATATTACCTAGCTCAAGCAAATCTTGCTGGCTCAATGAAATTTTAGCCACGCTATTAGTAATTTTACGAGTAACAAATTCTTGTCCACGTAACGGTGATTCATGGTTAAACAAAATACCACTACAACCAAAAATATCGTAAGACTCGCGATAATTAATTGTCATCCAATGCGCATAAAGTTTAGCTACGCCATAAGGGCTACGTGGATAAAAAGGCGTTGATTCTTTTTGTGGAATTTCTTGCACCTCACCAAACATCTCCGAAGTAGACGCTTGATAAAAACGAATTGTAGGGTTAACAATACGAATAGCTTCTAATAAGTGAACTGGGCCTAAGCCTGTTATTTTGGCTGTAGAAACAGGCTGCTCAAAAGAAACTCCAACAAAACTTTGTGCGGCTAAATTATAAACTTCTGTTGCTTTTGTTTTTTCCAATAAACGAATACTAGAACCTAAATCCGTTAAATCATATTCAATTAATTCAAGATTAGGGTGGTTTTGAATACCTAACTCTTCAATTCTCCAAAAATTAACTGAACTGGTACGCCGAAATGTACCAAAAACTTTATACCCTTTATCTAATAAAAGTTCCGCAAGATATGCACCGTCTTGCCCTGTAATACCTGTAATTATTGCTTTTTTCAATTTACTATCCTTCTAAGTAGTATTTTACAAAAATTGCTCATCGGGATCTCAATAGTTTTATATGAGATAAAACTAATCAGCGATACTGCTAAAAAAGCGACTAGAACCGACCACAGCCCAATATATTTATAACATGCATCTACAATAAAAAAACCGATCACGCCATGATACAAATAAAATGAATAACTGATGTTATTATAAAAAACCACTATTCTCGGTGCCGTTAGTTTCTTTTCATTGGCTAAAAACAATCCCGCGATCACTAATCCATATATGTATGAAAGTAGGTATGAATTATTTATAACCAGAAAATCTGGCTGAATAGTTTTAATTGAAAAAATAATTAAAGAAAAATTCATAGCCATACTAATTAAAAATATTGAGCTAGAAATTTTCTTATCATAATACAGATATATAAAAATCCCTGATATCAAATATGGTAGATAGGACATGCTTACTGAAAATAAAAAAAATGTATCTCCTAGTTCTCTACTGTTCAATAATATCACAAAAACACCCACCATTAAGCCTATTGCTGCTTTAAATAATGATTTTGTTACGAAGAAGACAATAACAAAGGAAATATAAAATAAAACTTCAATTATCAAAGTCCATGCCACTCCTTGAATAACTATATTACCAACAAACATATAATTCAACAATGTCATTGATAGTCCTATATCCCAAATACTCCATTCTTTAAAAGAATAGCTTGGTATGATTAAATTTAGTATACAAATAACTATAATAGACAGTATTAATGCAGGATAAATTCTAAAAATTCTTTTCAGAATAAATTGCACCATAGATTCTCGCTGAATAACATGACTAATAATAAAACCGCTGATAATAAAAAAGATGGACACGCCCAAAAAACCAAAATCTTGGATAATACCAAAAGGCTTCAAAACAAATTCATCCACCTTATCCACAATTATGGAGCCGCCATGCTCCCTAATTTTTATTCCAAAAATATGATCATAAAAAACCAATAAAGGTGCTATTGCTCGCAGCCATACTAGACTAATATACATTTAATCACCTGCCCGAATGATTGAGTATAAAGACATTGTGAAATTATGACTATTGTACTGCGTTGCAATTGAAGATGCTGCATTAGAAGCTACTTCACTTCTATATGCCTTATCTTTATAGAGTTTACTCATGAAGTCAGCAGCTTGATTAGTGTCTGGCTCAGCCCATTTCCAGCCTTTTTGATAGGGTCCAAAATCTTCCTTAACCTCAACCATTTCATATGTTATTAAGCATGAGTTGTCGCTCGTCATGAATTCCATATTACCTCCATATCCTGTTGCAATCACAGGAAGTCCTAGGGACATAGCTTCAAGCATCCCTAGTCCTAGCCCCTCAGATCGATGGAGTGAAATATAAACATCCGAAGCATTAATGAGGCTAATCATCTCACCCCGTTCTAGAGATTCATTTACAAGAACAACCTGCTCTGTCAAATTTAAATCTTCAACTAAATTAACAAACTGCCTATACTCCATTTCTCCTGACTCATAATTATTTGTTTTAAATATCAACTTAATATTTTGGTCACTTGCCTCAAATGCCATTTTGAATGCATACAAAATAGCTTCTGGATTTTTTCTTTCATAACTACTTAAAAAATCAAAACTAAACATAAAGCAAAAATCATTACTTTGTAATCCATATTTATTTTTCACATTTTTCGTATCTTCTAAGTCCCCCCAATCTTGAATGAAAGGATAAGGCATTTTATTAACTTTCATCCCCAGCGGAGCAACTTTTTTCAATGCTGTTCCAACAAAATCCGTAAAGACAACAAGTTCATCAACAACATCAAAAGCTGTAATGTGAGGAAAATAATCTTCAAATTCCCACCACCAAATTCCAAAATTCTTTTTGCCTTCAAGTTTGCTAGGGTAATGTTTCTGGTAATCTTCGACGACATCAGCATTTATAAAGATGAAGTTATTTTCTAACTTACTATTTTCACAGCGATACTTAGAATAAAACCCTTGTTCGTATTCCGAAACTCTTGCGTGAGCAGAGGACTCAATGACATCAACACTAATTGGTATAGATCCTCCTAAAGACAGTTTACAAAATCCTCGCGCAACTTGTGCTACGCCAATTATATTATCGAAATATCCAATTATATTAACTCCAAACTGTAGCTCCTCAGAATATTGAGCCTTGATATTTGTTGGATCGAATTCATACCAATTAATGAAGCCTTTTTTTGACTCCTCTGATTGCTCAATTGATGGAAATGCACTTTGTAAATCTTCTCGTGCTTCATATAGCAACTTCATGTGCCTGCTGAAACCTTCTTCCTCGTAAAAAAAATATTTTAAAAGTGACTTAATATTCTCATCATCAGGAATCATAGGTCTCGAGGTTAGTGAAAATACTTTTTCATAGTCTTTCCGCAAGCAATCTTCTATCTGAATATTGCTTCCTCCTATATAATCAAAATAATATTTCATTTTACCAAATGATTCTGGCCCGAATGACTTTACACTATTGCTATAATGCTCGAATAATGGCTTTAATTCTGGAAAGCTTTCCAAGTTATGTCTATCTTGATGCTTAGATACTATTGAAAGATCATGTAATGGCAGCCCACTAAAATGAAAAAATACTAATGGTTCACTATTTACCACCCACTCACCATTTTTCTTTTCTACAACTCTTTCATGCATATTCCAGTAGGCTACATTATGTCCAGGATCTTTGAATACACAAACATCTTCATACAGTGATGGAATCAAGTCCATCCATTTTTGGTCAGTAAACATCCCATTTTTAATATCAGAAAAGCCATACAGGTACAACCTTTCTTGCCACCATTGGACCATTTTTAATGTATTTTTAGTGTTTTTTATCGCTAGGAAGCCCAAATTATAGGTTCCAGCCATCATTATATCTATCTCAGTCGGCCTTTTTTCATCGCCATAGGGCTCTAAAATATGTGGTGTTAATAAAATATCATTATCGTCTAAGGCTTTCAATATCCGGTCAATACTACGATAAAACATTATATCTGGGTCGATATACATTACTTTTTCATACCCAGAATTCATCAAATATTCCATGGCAAAAGGTTTAAGGCCGGTATTCATTTCAAGTACTGTAAACTTGAATTGCATTTCATTAAAATATGTTTTCCTTACATTATTACTAACCTCATCAAAGCCAATTATCTTTACATTATTATCGATTAAACCATTAAAAACCTTTACCTCATCATCCGTCATCAATTTATCCATCAAAAAAATAACAAAATCGGAAGTTGAATTTTTCTCTAGGAATGATTCTCTAACAGTCAATGCATAGTGCATATAGTTTTTTGATACAATTGTATATACTACGGATGTATTTCCAATGGTCTCTTTTCGAAAAATGGGCATTGCTATCTCAGAAAAGTTTTCACGTAATATTTCTGGCGCAGAAGGTCGTTTTTTTAAAAGTTTAGGGTGATATAATCGTTTGATTACTCCTTTGAGCCCTTCATTCTTATACACAAACTTAAATCTATAAATATAATATTTAACTTTACTCATTAATTTTCACTCTTTAATATTTAATCTGTTATTTTTGCCTTGGTGACCGCAAACTACTATATAGTCCTCTTTTCTTCTGCCAGCTTTTCAAAAAGTCATCTTTTTCTTTTAATGCTTTTTTAAGCGATTCTATATAGTCATCTTTTTCTTCTGTTGCATTTCCCAAAGAGATTATGTAGTCATCTTTTTCTTTTAATGTTTTTTTAAGCGATTCTATATAGTCATCTTTTACATTTATAGCATCTTGAGCAGAATAAAGACTCCGCAGTAAATATCTAGATCGATTAGATAAAAGCTCTATCCATTTTTTCTCATCTGATTTTAATTTTTTTGGTCTCTCAGTAAAATCCAAAGGATAGTCTTCAAGTGATGGGGCACAAGGATAGTCTTTATTTGTGATTGGGTATTGACCTGCACCCTTACCAACTATAATACCGTTATATAACGAAGACTTCATAAATACCAATTCTAGAGCATTAGGTATGACATACGATTCTGACAAAAAAACTGTATCGTAATTATTTCCATGAATATGTACCAATGAAAATATTTCATTGATTTTCCTTAATACTGTAACCACCTCATCTAGCCTTCGTTCGATATTATGCAACTCAAGGACTATACCGTTAACATTTGTAAAATCACTTATATCCGTATTTAAAAAATATTCATACTCGGCTTCTTCAATATCTATTTTTAATAGTATTTTTTTTCCTACATCACTATTTTTTTTTATATGGTGCTCAAAGCTATTTAAATTATTGCCCTGAGAAGAAGATGCTAAGCCCTCCCTATAAAAATTTATTTGTTCATTTACTACAGGTAATCTATCGACAGTGTGATCATACATTCTGATAATTGGTGCACGGTAATTCAATAAATCGACTTCAAAAGATATATCATCACCAACCCCATAAGAATATAAAACATCAAAATCTTCCATCATTACTTTAGGAATAACGTAACCGCCATCAGACTTACACCCTAACCTCACTTTCTCCGAAGAAAGTTTAAAGCACTCTAATTCTTTTAATAATTTCTCAGTCATTAGTTCCTCACCGCCTTAATTTTCTCATATTCTATATCACTTGTATTTAACGCTACGCATAATCCCGTATTAAAAGTTTCTAAATTCAGAAACACATCAACATCTAACAAGTCATGAACCCAATGCGTATGCTCGTGATTCTGTATACTTCCTTCAGAAAGAGCGATGTCAACTAAATACTTCTTATTTACTAAGTTTGGCATTTTAAATTTAAATTCATAATGGTATTGGGTGTTTTCCTGAACTGAAAGTATATTTCCATTGAGAAAAGTATTCGTACCAAATACCTCAATACCTTTTTCATCCTTAAACAGCAGCCCACAACCAACTTGGAATAAATCACTATAGATATCAAATACAACTTGCAGGCAAATCCAGTCACCTGGAACTAGAGTGTTGATTCGGTTTCCATTAGAATCCACAAAGCCTGCTTTTAGAATATTAGCTCTCCCATCCCCCGTATAATTTGATACAGGAACATCTTCTAGTTGACTGAAATCCCCATAAGCCTGTCCATAACTTAATTCTTTAACGTCACTTTTATTTAAGTAGACACTATCAAAATAAAGTTCGCAGACTTCATTTGAGCTCCCATATGTTTGTAGTACGCCATCATCTATCAATATTGCTTTTTTGCATAAATTTTTGATCATAGTCATATCATGAGAAACAAATAATATCGTACATCCATTCTCCTTCATGTCATTCATTTTTCGTAAACACTTTTGTTGAAATCTAATATCCCCAACACTCAGTGCCTCATCTATGATTAAAATTTCTGGATTTACATTAATTGAGACCGAGAAGGCTAACCTAGCAAACATACCAGAACTATACATTTTTACAGGCTGTAAAATAAATTCTCCTATATCTGCAAACTCAATAACACTATCTATCCTAGAAGACATTTCCTCTCTTGTGATACCCAACAAGGAACCATTTAAATAAATATTTTCTAAGCCAGTCATTTCAGGGTTAAAGCCAGCACCCAACTCCAGCAACGAGGCGATTTTCCCATTTACTTCAATAGTTCCTGATGTAGGTGTTAAAACACCTGTTATCATTTTTAAAAGCGTTGACTTTCCTGCTCCATTCTTACCGATAATCCCAATAACATCTCCTTTGGATATCTCAAAAGAAATATCCTTCACCGCATAAAAATCATGATGATATGATCGCTTAAATGGATTTAGAGCCTCTTTCAATCGATCTTGAGCTTTATCATAAATATGATAGATCTTTGTTAGGTTTTGTAGCCTTATTGCAATATCTTTACTCATCACAATACATCCGAGAAATGAGGACGTAATTTTTTAAATGTTAACCCCCCAACCATAAATATACCACTGGTTACGGTCCAAAAATATACTGTCTCACCAAGGTCATTCCAAAACCAATGATGATAAATCATACTATCCCTATAGCCATCAACTAAGTAAACAACGGGGTTAAGTTCAATGATCCAGTGATATTCTTCTGGTACCATTTCGATTGACCAAAATATAGGAGTCAACCAAAACCCAAACTGGATAAGCATCGAAACAATCTGCCCCATATCTTTAAAAAACACTATGATTGCTGATGTTAACCACGATAGGCCGAGAAGCAACACTGAACTAGCAAGCATATAATAAATAATTTGTAGCCAATAAATTTCTACTGAATATCCATAGTAAAGAAACATCGCCAACATAAAAAATATAAAGAAAGAATGTATGAGTAATGCGGTCATCAAGCTAACAATAGGTAACAGACTCACTCTAAAGACAACTTTTTTTACTAAAAAGCTATTAGCCAAGATACTGTTAGTTCCATTGGATAGAGATTCTGCAAAAAAGAACCATGGGATCATTCCTGATATAAGCCATAAAATGAAAGGAGTATCCCCTACAGGTTGAGATTTAAAGCCAACCTGAAAGACAAACCAGAATATTACTATTGTTACGGTAGGCTGTATAAATGCCCACATAATTCCAAGGAAACTACCTAGATAACGTTGCTTGAAGTCATTCTTCGTCAGCGAGCCTAGTAGGGCTCTATTTTGAAATATAGCTCTTAAAAAATTGAACACTTAATTTACCTACCTACTTTTATACCGAATATATAATATTTGGTCTATATTGAAAACATATGGAGAGTTAATGACGTGAAAATATTAACTTTACTTACAGCTAATTATTTATATGGTAACTACCATCCAATACATGCTGACACCAATCTTGATTATCTAGATACCATTGCACTGTTTTTCGAATACCACTATCGAAGGTCTCTAATGGTGTCCAATTCAATTCTTTGGCTATTTTACTGGCATCAATGGCATAGCGAACATCATGGCCAGCTCTATCGGTAACAAAGGTGATTAAGTCTTTGTAGTGCGTGACGTTCTCTGGTTTTTCTGGAGCAAGTTCTTCCAGCAGTTCACAAATAGTATTGACCACATCTATATTTTGTTTTTCATTATGTCCACCGATATTATAGGTTTCAGCTATTTCACCTGTCGTCGCTACCACAACTAAGGCGCGTGCATGGTCTTCTACAAATAACCAATCTCTGATTTGATTGCCTTTGCCATAAACAGGTAATGGTTTACCTGCTAAGGCATTCAAAATAACGAGTGGAATGAGTTTTTCAGGGAAGTGGAACGAGCCGTAATTATTAGAACAGTTAGTTACCACTGTGGGTAAACCAAATGTCCGATTCCAAGCTCTTACTAAATGGTCTGAGCTTGCTTTTGATGCTGAGTAAGGTGAACTAGGTGCATACGGTGTCGTTTCAGTGAATAGGTCATCAGTGCCTTCTAAATCGCCATAAACTTCATCGGTGGAGATATGGTGGAATCGAAAACCCGCTTTCTTTTCTGTATCTAAGCTTGTCCAATAGGCTCTAGCTTGTTCTAATAAATTGTAGGTACCGACAATATTTGTTTGTATGAACTCACCTGGGCCATCAATGGAACGGTCAACATGTGATTCAGCCGCCAAATGCATGATGATGTCGGGTTGATAGTGCTTTAGAACGTGTTGAATTTCTTGGGCATCACAAATATCAACCTGCTCAAAGCTGTAACGTAAATTATCATTGACTGATATAAGCGATTCTAAGTTACCGGCATAGGTCAATTTATCAACATTGACCACGGTATGGTCGGTATCATTGATTAAGTGTCTCACCACGGCAGAACCGATAAACCCTGCCCCGCCTGTGACTAATATAATGGACATTATTGTTGTTCCCGTAATGTGTTTAAACATACCTGTAATGAGTCTTTCCAATACGGAATTGTCACATTGAAGTCCTGTTTTATTTTAGTTTTATTTAATACACTGTAATGAGGGCGTTTAGCAGGCGTTGGATAGTCTTTGGTTTCTATCGGGCTGACATCACAGTCAATCCGTTTGATTGCAAAAATAGCCTTGGCAAAGTCATACCAACTGCATACACCTTCATTACTGTAGTGATAGCGTTCACTGGTAAAATCTGTTTGAGTAAATCTATCGCTGGTCACAATTTCCATAATCGCTATTGCTAAATCTTTTGCATAAGTAGGTGTGCCGACTTGATCAAAAATAACACTTAGTGCGTCCCGTTCACCGCCTAATCGCAGCATCGTTTTAACAAAGTTATTACCAAACTCTGAATATACCCAGCTCGTTCTAATAAGGATGGCATTTGTCGGCATTGCAGCTAATACGGCTTGCTCACCATGGAGTTTACTCTCACCATAGACACTCTGCGGTGCAACGATATCTGCTTCACTATAAGGCTTATAATTTTGACCATTGAAAACATAATCAGTGGAGATATGAATTAGCTTCGCACCTTGCTTCTCTGCTATCTCAGCTAACTGTTTAACAGCGTAATGATTAAGCTGCTCAGCCTTTTCTGGCTCAGATTCTGCCTTATCAACAGCGGTGTGAGCCGCACAGTTAATAATGATGTCAAAGTGATGCTGTTGGAAAAAAACTTCAATATTACGGCTATCACTTAGATTCAACTGCTCTCGCAGGGCGAACATGACATCGTAACCAGGGTAAGTATCAATAATATTTTGTAACGATTGACCTAACTGACCATTACTACCTGTGACTAAAATCTTTTTTATTTTAGACATAGTAGTGAATGCCATAATCAAAACAATTTTCTAATTCACTCATTGTGGGTTGCTTGGTATCTTTATCAGACAGTGCAAGGCTTTCTTTAGGTAACTGCCAGTCTATAGCCAATGAGTCATCATCAAAAGCAAGGCCTCGATCACATTCTGGCGAATAATAATTATCAACCTTATAAGCAAAGGTAGCCGTTTCACTCAACACGACAAAACCATGAGCAAAACCACGAGGTACAAATAACTGTTTTTTGTTATCATCTGACAATTCAACGGCCACATGCTGGCCATAAGTAGGACTGCCCACTCGGATATCAACAGCAACGTCTAATACACAAACATCAATAACACGCACTAATTTACTTTGAGCATGTGGCGCTAACTGGAAATGCAGGCCTCGTAAAACACCTTTTGATGATTTTGATTCATTATCCTGTACAAAATTTACTTTGTATCCCAATGCTGCTTCAAACTTATCTTGGCGAAACGTTTCAACGAAATAACCACGGTGGTCGCCATGTACTTTAGGCTCAATAACAAATACACCAGGGATGGATTGAGAAATAAACTGCATGCGTTAGATTCCTTCTTCTGCGAGGTTGAGTAGATATTGTCCATATTGGTTTTTAGCTAAAGGCCCTGCTAATTCGATAAGTTGTTGCTTAGAAATATAACCTTGTTCAAAGGCAATTTCTTCTAAACAAGCAACTTTTAAACCTTGACGTTTTTCAATGGTTTCAATAAATTGAGCCGCTTCTAAAAGACTTTCATGTGTGCCCGTATCTAGCCAAGCATAACCACGCCCCATATGTTCCACTTTTAAGCGTTGCTCGTTAAGGTAAGCTTGGTTAACAGAGGTTATTTCTAATTCTCCACGATGTGAAGGTTTGATTTGTTTGGCTTTTTGAATGACATCATTTGGATAAAAATACAGACCGGTAACTGCATAGTGACTTTTCGGCTGCTCGGGTTTTTCTTCAATACTGATGACGTTACCATCATCATCGAATTCAGCTACACCATAGCGTTCTGGATCGGCCACCCGATAACCAAACACGGTAGCCTTACCTTCCATTTTGACATTTTGAATAGCAGTAGATAATAACTTTGTAAGACTGTGACCGTAAAAAACATTATCTCCCAAGACTAAACATACATCATCATTACCGATAAAGTCTTCACCTAAAATAAAGGCTTGTGCTAAGCCATCTGGAGATGGCTGTACGACATAGTCAAATTTAACACCGAGTTCAGTGCCATCGCCCAATAACCGTTTAAAGCTAGCCAGGTCTTCAGGTGTGGTGATAATCAAGATATTTTTAATACCCGCCAGCATTAATACAGATATTGGATAATAAATCATCGGTTTATCATAGAGGGGAACAAGCTGTTTTGATACACCCCGAGTAATAGGATAGAGCCTAGTTCCACTGCCTCCTGCTAATATTATTCCTTTCAACATATATTATATTCCTCCCATGAAATAGTTATATTAATTACGACCATACTTATCTTCAAACCGCACAATGTCGTCTTCACCTAAATATTGGCCGCTTTGTACTTCTATTAAGATTAAATCAACGATGCCTGTATTTTCTAGGCGGTGTTTATGTCCTGCGGGAATGTAGGTGGATTCATTAATGTCGAGCATTAAATCTTTATCTCCATTGATAACGTGCGCCATGCCGCTGACGACAACCCAATGTTCACTTCTGTGATGGTGCATTTGTAATGAGAGCGAGGCTCCTGATTTAACGACTATACGTTTTATTTTAAAGTTTCTGCCTTCTTCAATGGTTGTATAGGTTCCCCACGGACGTGTTACTTCCTGGTGAATAATATGTACTTGGTGATCTACGTCTTTCAGTTGCTGTACTATCTTTTTTACGTCTTGGCTTTGTGATTTATCCATGACTAAAAGTGCATCTTTGGTATCAACTACAATCAGATTATCTACCCCAACTACACCGACTACTCTGTCTTCTGCTCTGATATAACAATTTTTGGTTGCTTGTAAAAACACTTCGCCATGTGTGCGGTTATTGTTTTCATCTGCTGGCTCTAAATCACCCAATGCATTCCATGAGCCGATATCACTCCAACCAATATCACAACTTACTACCGCTACTTTGTCTGACTTTTCCATAACGGCATAGTCTATTGAAATATCGGATGCTTGCTTAAATGTAGAAGGATCCAATTCTATTTGAACACTGTCTTGAGAACTTAGTTTCTTAGACTCTTGTAGGCATTCTTTTATCGCTATATTAATTTCTGGAGTGTATTTATTAAGCTCTGACAATATGGTTGCGGCTGTAGTACAAAACATGCCTGAATTCCATGTATACTCGCCTGATGCTAGGTATTGTTCGGCTTTTTTCAAACTAGGCTTTTCAATAAATTGCTTTACTGTATGCGCATTAATGCCTTCTGCTGTTGCTATTCCTTCAATTTTTTTGCCCGCTTCTATATAGCCATAGCCTGTTTCAGGTGCATCCGGAGAAATGCCAAAAGTAACAATATAGCCTTGTTGAGCCAATTCTGTTGCACTTGCCACGGCTTTTGCAAACATAGCTTGGTCATCAATTAAATGATCTGCCGCCAATACAAGCATAACTGCATCATCACCCTGTTCTTCTGCAATTTGTAATGCTGCGGCTGCAATGGCTGGCGCGGTATTACGACCAAAAGGCTCTAGTATGTATGATGTTGATACATTACTATCATTAACTTCACGGTAGTCATCTTCCGTTTTAAAGTAATGTGCTTGGTTAGTTATTGTTAGTACGTTAGTTACATTAGGCAATGCAACCGCGCGCTTGAAAACTTTTTGAATTAGACTTTCACCATCGGGCAGACGTATAAATGGCTTAGGGTGTTGCTGCCTTGATACAGGCCATAGACGTGTGCCTGACCCACCTGAGAGTATAACGGGAATTAAATTCATATTTATCTTTTTTAGCGGAACTGACATTATGTATGCCGTGAATTTTAACTTTATTAACTTAAAATTGCTCGAAGTAATAGGTTTTAGCCATTACAGAGCTATTTAACAAACATATCTGCTATCTTTAGTACTGTAACAATGAGAGCTATCATGCCAATAGACCAGCGCATATTTGTATTTATCGCTTGGCTTATTTGTAGTTCGATGTTTTTTTCGGATATTTTAAATGCGC